>Ga0114975_10001675_pt1 | contig 15608 bp, 10 predicted proteins | sample S_130626_EF_Meta_FD_87031 | JGI IMG/M metagenome (GOLD analysis project Ga0114975, IMG submission 87031) | Freshwater microbial communities from Lake Simoncouche, Canada to study carbon cycling - S_130626_EF_MetaG | ecosystem: Environmental > Aquatic > Freshwater > Lake | place: Lake...
AAATTAAATTTAATTTATTTTTTTCAGCGTAATTAGTAATATTACCAGACAAAGCATTACGTGTTTCGCGTAGAACTTTCATTTTATCATTTAATGTTTTTAGTTGATTATCAACCGATACCCATTGTTGAATATTTTGTTCAAAACTCATAATATAATTTAATATTATATAAAATTATATAAAATTATACTTTAATATAAATTAATTTAATTTTATTAACGTCGTTTATTTCTGCGTGTTTTTCTTCCACCACTTCGTTTTCTTCCGTAAGTTTGTTGTAGTCCTAAAATTCCAAATGGCACAACTGCTTGGTTAATAACTTCACCTAATAATCCACCGCGTTTGCTACGGGTTTTGCCACCAACTTTTTTGCGACCATATTTTTGTTGCATTCCTAAAAGAGCAACAGGAACTACAGCTTGGTTGATAACTTCGCCCCAAAGACCGCCACGCTTTTTGCGACCACCTGCGGATTGAACTAAAGCTAAACTTTTGCTGTCAGGAACCCCAGGTTGTTGGGCATTTTGTCCTTGTTGTCCAATCAATAAATTGCCAGGAACATTTCCATACGCACCAGATGTGCTAAACACTCTATCGTATTGGGCGTTTTGATTGCCATTGACATATGTGCCATAACTGGACGCCGATGTGTAAGAGCCTCCTCTTTTATGTCTGCGACTGTGATGTTTTTTACTTGTCATATTATATATTTTATTGAGAATAAAAATATATTTAGTTATGTTAATTAAATATATTTTAACATTTAATGTTTGCGACTTTTACGACCAGCTCTTTGCTTACGTGTTTTACCTCCGCTTCTTTTGCGTCTGTAAGTTTGTTGTGCTCCTAAAAGTCCAAATGGGACAATTGCTTGGTTAATGATTTGTCCTAAAAATCCTCCGTGTTTTTTAGTTCTACTTCCTTTCCTTGACATATTTATATATATATTATAACTAAAATATTTTTTGTATAACCTGTTTATTACGCAATAACATAATTAATATAATAAGCATAGCTAATATCATTATAAAAATCATAACTACAAGTGATACAATTATATATATGTATGGACTGATTTCATATAAAATAAAATCAATAACAGGTTTAAATAACAGCTTAATTTCATTTTTAATATCCTCTCTTTTTAAAATATCTAAACATTGTTGAAATAAAGGTAATGATGTTTGAGTCAATGAATCTTTCATATACTTAATTAATAAAAATTAATTGTATTTTATGCGTGTTAAAATATTTAAATTTTTCTGTATTTTCAATAATATGGATAACATTATTGAACCAAATGAAACATTTGATTTTTCAAAACTTTCTTTAGCACATCCCTCTGGAATTCAAGGGGGAGCTTATTTTACAAAAATATCGTATAATAATAAACCATTATATATACAAACTTGTAAAAGTGTAACAAGACAAGGATTTGTAAAAACTGGAAAAAAATATTATTGTGATTTGATGTTTGATAAAAATGCGGAAGTGTTAATTAATTGGTTTGAAAATTTAGAGGAAAAATGTCAAAAATTAATTTTTGAAAAAAAAGATGCGTGGATTCAAAATAGAATGGAAGAGAATGATATAGAAACAGCATTCAATTCTATAATTCGTGTATATAAATCTGGCAAATATTATTTGGTAAGAACAAACATTAGGAACAATCAATCTAATATACCATCTATTAAAATTTATGATGAAAAAGAAATACCATTGTCTATATCAGATGTAACAAGCGAAACTAATGTTATTTCTATTTTAGAAATACAAGGTATTAAATTTACTTCTAGAAATTTTCAAATTGAAATTGAGATGAAACAAGCACTAGTTTTAAACAATGAACCTTTGTTTGATAGTTGTTTAATTAAAACCAATAAACAAACCCAATCAATAAATGAAGTATCAATTGATAGCTCTTTAAATGATTTAGAAAAAGACAACATTCTAATAAATAGCGATTCAAATGTATTTGACATAATATCTGAAACAGATATTAAGAAGAATGACAATGATTTAGAAGAATTAGAACTAGAACCATTAGATACTATTACAAATAAAACAGAAGAAAATGATGAAAATATTAATTTGGATTTTGAAATTGAGGACTTAGATATAAATGAAAAAATTGAGGAAGACCCATCTCAATTAAAAGAAGTTGACATTGACTTGAATTTAGCAAATTTAGAAACAATTCAGCTTAAAAAACCAAACCAGGTCTATTTTGAATTATACAAACAAGCTAGAAGTAAAGCAAAATTAGCCAAAAAAAATGCGATTCTAGCTTATTTAGAAGCAAAGAACATTAAGAAAACTTATATGTTAGAAAATTTAAATGACGATGAAAGTGATTTTGATGAGGAAATTGATGAAGTTTCAGAAAGTGAATTAGAAGGTTTGTAATTTTTATAGAAAAATCATTAATCCAAATGTTTAGAATAATTAATATGTATTCTCAAAATTATTTTATCATTAATTTTATATAATGACTGTCTCTTTAAAGAAACTATGGAATGATTATGGAATTGGTGCTATTATTGTTTTGCTAATTGTCGCCTATGGAGTCACTATGTTTGCTGGTTATTTAGGTGCTAAGGGAAGACCTGGTTACGAATCTAATGCCGCAATGCAATCTCAATACGTAAATACAAATGCTCAAGCTTCCGCAGGTGTTAGACCATCTGACCCTAACGGAAACGAGGTTTTTGCCTCCGCTAATGGTGTCCAAACTAGCAGCCCTGGTGTCCCTTCCTCATGCTCCAAACCCAATATCCAAAACCCTGCTGAACTTTTACCCAAAGACAGCAACTCACAATGGGCTCAATTAAATCCTTCTGGAAAAGGCGAGCTTGCTAACGTTAATTTGTTAAAAGCTGGCTACCATATTGGCATCGACACTGTTGGCCAAACTTTAAGAAACGCTAACCTTCAAATCCGCTCTGAGCCACCTAACCCACAACTCAATGTTGGTCCATGGAATACCAGCACAATCGAACCCGATTTCATGCGTGTGCCTTTGGAACTTGGGTCTGGACCTCAATAAGCATATGATAACAAAAATATAATTTATTAAAATGTGTTACCATATTTTTAATTAAATATATCAAAATCTTTATATTCAATATTTTACACATATAAATATTTTGAACTCTAGTTTCATTAGTAATTTTTTCAATGTTATTAATTAATTCATTTAGCCATTCATATTTATTAAAATGTACCTCTTTGGAATGCCGTTAAAGCTGTCATAATGAACTTCTAAACTCGGGTATATTCTAATATTTTGAGCTCATCGTCTTCCTCATAAATTTCTACTGTAAATTCTTTTGAATAATCGTAATCTATAAATAAATCACAATTATAATCACATTTAATATGTGTAACCCAAATCTTGTGACATATTGGAATAAATTGTTCGTATATGGTTTTTCCTCCAATAAAAAATATTTTATAATTCGTATTTAAAAACTTATACATTTCATAATATTTATTTCTATTTTGCAAAATATCTTGATATATGTTATTATTATCTGTGAATAACAAGTTTGAATATTCATTTATATTATTAACCTCACATAATTTTGGGTTGCTTGTTAATACAATATTCAACCGATTTTTTAAAGGCCTATGTTCTGTCGGCAAAGAAAAAAATGTATTTTTACCCATAATAACAATATTATTTTTAGTTTTATTCATAAAGAATAACATATCTTTTTTAGATTTCCAAGGAATTATCCCTTTTTTAGATAGTCCATTATTTGAGTCAATCGCATAAATGGTTTCCATTATATTTATATAAATTGAAATATTATTTAACTTATACTTACGCACTATTTATTTTATAGTAACCCTTGGATTTAGGCTATTTATCAGACATATAGAATTTAGTTAAATATTATATAAATTAACATTTAAATAAAACGGATCGAAAATTACAAAAATGTATATATTTTTGTTCTACTTTTTATAAACGTAGAATATATGGAAAAACATAGTATATTTTTTTATATATTTATAGCATTTGTTCTTCTTTTTTGTTTAAGAATATATTATGAATCAGATGCTTTTAATTTAAAATGTATTATTTCTTCAGTAGATGGAAATAAATATTGTGTTAGAGAAAGAGAGAAATTAGAATTAGCTGCTAACTTATTGGCACAAGTTACTCAAAAAATGAAAGATATGGTTGCTTATATGAATAAAAAACACCCCTCAGACCCTCGCACAATTAGACTCGTAGAAGGCTTCAATCCTAAAAAAATAAGTGAAACATTACCAACAAGCGAACTAACCGCTTATAGTGAAAATAAAGGAGAGAAAATAGCATTTTGTTTAAACACTAAAAAAGAAGGGAATAGGCTAATTGATATAAATACATTAACATTTGTTGCACTCCACGAGTTGTCCCATATTATGACTAAGTCAATTGGACATAAACAAGAATTTTGGCAAAATTTTAAATTTTTATTAGAAAACGCAAAAGAAGCAGGAATTTATACTCCTATTGATTATAAAAAGAATCCAAAAGAATATTGTGGCATGAAAATAAATGACAATCCTTATTATGATTTAGTTTGATTTAAAAAATCAGTATACTCATCAAGTGAAGTTACAATTTTATTTATTATAGTTATCTCACTGTATAATTCTTTATATAATTCATTCGTTTCTATTGATTCTAACCCTTTTTCTTTTAAGTAAGACATTTTAACAAGCAAATTAACGGATGTCGCTATACATTTTCCAACAAACTTGTTAATGTCTTCTTTATTTAAATATGTTTCCATTGTAAATTATATAATCGCATATATTTAAATTTAAACTTTAATTTAATTAATATCTTTGTAAACAATTAAATTAAAAATAATAGTAGCTTTATATATATGTCAAATTTAATACCTTCAATAAAAGAAACAAATTTAGATTACAGTCCCATTTATAAAGTAAATTATATGGTTAATGGTTCTATTGATACAATATATATATTTAACGGTAAAATAAATGAAAATGAAAACCAAGAACAATTATTTAAGAAAATATTTACCGATGAAGAAAACACTAAAATTACATCTGAAAATATAAAGATAAAATTCTCAGAACAAAAAATACATTTTGATGATAGTATAAGTTCAATTAAAATTAAAATACTTAATGAACTAAAAGATATAATTTCTCTCGACGAGATATATTTATATTGTCATAAAATAGAAACATTAAACTCTGTATCAGTGTATCAATCACTAACACAAAATAAAAAGATTGATTTGTCAAAAATTAGACTTGACCAGTTTATTTCAAACATTGTAAGTGAAGAAAATGGAACACCTTTTGTGGCACCTGCTAGCAAAGATATTTATACATTTGATGACATTTTAGAGTTGAAATTAGATAATAAAAAATACATAATTAATAACGTTTTAGGTCAGAAGTTTTTTATTGTTGAAAATGAATATCCATTTGTATGTGACCCGTATAATGTTAAATTTTATGACAATTTTTTTGAGAAAAACGCGCGTAAATCATTGTCAACGTTAAATAGTCATATCCTACTTAGTAGTGGAAATATCATTAATAATACCATTTACATGTGTCTGGCAAAAGATGTATTGGAGTATGTTTCTAGAAAAGATATATCAGAAGAATCTACAGTAAAAATATACTATCCATTTTTATATAATAAAAACATAAACGATTTAGATGATTTGAAGGCTTCTAGAGAGAAATTAATGGAAGGCGACAAAACTATTCTAAAAAAATCACATGATGTATTTAAAACGGTTGATATGTTTTATGATGTGTATTCACTTAGAAAATCTGATTTGAAATATGACAAAAAGGGTATAAAATATATTAAAGCAGTGATAAAACCCGAATTTGATGTTAAAATTCCACTTGAAATTATCTTTAAGATTCTTCATGCGTCAATATCAAATCCATTAATAAAATACAATCCATCATCAAGACAGGAAAATATTTATAGGCTTTACACCGAAAAAACATCTACAGATGGTAGAAAAATTCCATTTCTTAAAAAAGCTACCATTTTTAAGCTTATGAAAAACATAGCAAAAAATAAATCGGTTTCTGTGTTTATTGAAACCTCTGATGATAATATTACACAATCGTTAACATGTGAATTTGATGAACATGGATACATTACAATTACTGGTGAATTCAAAGTTGTAATCAGTGAGAATGACATTGATAGAATTTTTAGTGAATCTATTAATCCAATAATTGAAAATATAAAAAATTTAATTGAACAAAGTGGATATAAACTTAAAAAATTTACTAGTTTAAAAGATGACAATGTTGAAATTAAACAATTGACTTATGAAACGCAAATTGCTATAAAAAAACAAATTGATATTGATGCTTATAAAGGATGTATTTCAACCATTTTTACAAATGAAACAAATGCGTATAAAGGAGACGGAAACATTCATTTACGATTTAAAAGAGTTTCGAATTTTAGCAAAGTTACCAGTCAAGAAGCATTTATTCTTGAGAAATCAAATCAAGGATATAGAGGTTCTGAGATAATTGAATTACTTTTAGACAATTTTTCCGACGACTTAGACCGTAAGCAAGCAGAAGACTTAGTAAGAAAAGTTGCGAATGAAATACAAGTTGAAAGAGGAGTAAGAAAATCTGATATTAAAATTAAAGACAATCCTGGTTTTAAAACAACTATCAGTCTTGCTAAGGAAACAGGAGTCATAACCATCACAGTTGAAAATATTAATGATATTAATTATTTATCCACTATTCCTATTTATTTGGACACTATGGTTCGTTTAACTCAGGATAAAACAACTACGAAATATCCAATTAAAGAAATCAATAAAATATGTTCTACTGGAGAGAAAGAAGAGATAGTTATTCCAGATATAATTTCATCTAGTGAAAGTGAATATCCTTCCGTCGAAGATGAAGGGGAAGAGATTGAATATACTGAAAACCCTTTTGGTGCGGAAAAACCCAAAGGTGCTTTTAGTTTGTTTTACGATGAAGATGGAGATGAAGATGAAGAAAGCGACCAAACAAAATATGAAGGAGGTGAAGTTAGTGACTCTGGTTCCTCTATTTCTAGTGAAAATTCTTCACTTCAGGGGAAATCATTTAATGTGCCAATTCAAAATGATATCATTTCTAGTTCTGTTTCAACTGTTCCATCGCCTAAATCAGAGAGTTCTATATCCAGTGTTGATAAAAGTTCTCTTGCCATATCATCTCCAGAACCAGAATCCGAAAAAAAATTGGATAGCTTTAGTGTTGAATCTTTGCTACCAGAAGTTTCTAAACCTAAAAGTAATATTCAAATTTCTAGTGATAAATCCTCACCATCAGCAAGTATATCATCTGCTGAACAGGCATCACCTACTCCTGAAATAGGTTCTCCAATACAAAGTCCTGACATTCCATCTCCAATTATTCAAAAAGAATCAACCGTTGAATCTAAAAAGAGTGAAGAACAAGAAGAGGAAGAAGAGCAAGAAGAGGAAGAGGAAGAAGCAGATATTAAAAATATAGATGGTATGAAATTGAACAAACCATATTATTTTCAAACCTTAATTGAAAATAAAGACCCAATATTAATCTTAAAAGAAGATACACCACAATATAACGCATATTCTAGAACTTGTAGTTCCGATACTAGAAGACAACCAGTTATTTTAACAGACAGCCAATTATCAAAAATAAATAAGGAACACGCAGGGTTTTTAAGGGATGAAGATGTTATAAAGTATGGCTCAAACCCCAAAAACCAATTTAATTATATTTGTCCACGTTATTGGTGTTTAAAAAATAATACAATTGTTGACCCGATTGATTTAAAAGAAGTAACTGGAAAAGATGGGAAAAAGGAATTGGTTCATCCTACTTGTGGCAAAGTATTGTCGCGTAAAGATAAAAAAGTGAAACCTGGGTATTACATATATGAATTTTACGGAGAAAATGACAATAAACGTTATCCTGGCTTTCAAACTGATAAACATCCTGATGGTTATTGCTTGCCATGTTGTTTTGATAAATATAATACTGAAGGAAGAATAAAAGCAAAAAGTTTATGTTATGGTAATAAAAAAAAGGAAGAAGTAACAAAAGATAAAGAACAGCCAGAAGAAGATGAATACATTAAAGGGCCAGACAAGTTTCCTTTGGAAATTGGGCGTTGGGGATATTTACCTGTTGAAATACAAAAAATGTTACATGAAGTTAATGCTGATTGTCAAATAAGTAAAACAAATACAAACATAAAACCAAATCATCCTTGTTTGTTACGTCATGGAATTGAAGTAAATAATAAACAATCTTTTATAGCATGTATTTCTGATGTATTATTTTTTGGTAAAAAAATAGCAGAACAAGAAAATAAATCTCAAGTCAAAGTGGCTAGAGTATTAAGTATTAAAGAAATGAGAGAAAGAATTGTAAGGGCAATCAGTATCGATACATTTATTAAATATCAAAATGGCAACTTAGTTTCTGATTTTTACGAACCTACGACAACAGTTGATGTTAATAAATATAACAACTCAAAATTATTTTCAAAACTTGATATGAATAAAGTAGAGGACAAGGTTTATTATACAAAGGTTATTTCTGCTTTTGAAAATTTTATTAATTTCATGAATGATGATGATGTTATTATAGACCACACATACTTATGGGATATAATTAGTATGCCTAATAAATATTTGTTCCCATCTGGTGTAAATTTAGTGATTTTTCAATTACCAAATGATGATATTACTAATAATGTACAACTTATTTGCCCAACAAATCATTATTCTAGTGAATTTTATGAAGCTCGAAAACCAACCATTATTTTAATGAAAGAAGAAGGCTATTACGAACCTATTTATACATACACAACTAATAATAATAAACTTACCATCGCTAAGGAATTTAAAGAATATGACCCACAATTATCGAAAACTATTAGAGCTGTATTGAAAGATATCATAAAACCTTTTTTTAATACAATATGTCGTCCATTAGATAGCATGCCAAATATTTACAAAGCCAAAAAACCGTTATTACTTTATAATTTAATTCAAAAATTAGATAAATATGAATATAAAATTTTAAAACTTGTAATTAATTTTAATAATAAAGTAATAGGAGTTTTAGCTGAAGAACCTAGTGTTAGAAGAACGAAGGGATTTGTTCCTTGTTATCCTTCAGCTTTAGATGAATCATTAAAGAAAGATTTGGATTATGTATTTATGACTGATTTAACATTGTGGAATACATATGATAATACAATAAATTTTTTAAATAATCTAGCAAAAAGAAGCAAAAAAAGAAAGGCATATGAAGACATTCCTTGTAAAGCGGCTTTTAAAATTGTTGAGGAGGAACATGTTGTTGGAATATTAACTGAGACAAATCAATTTATTCAATTGTCAGAACCAATTCTTGAAACAGACGTTAATACAAATCTAGATATTCCATCTATAAAAAATGACAACTACATTGTTAATATAAATTCCAGACCAATGGTTCCGATTGACGTTCCTGTAGCTACAACACAAGAACTTGATAAAGAACGTGTTGATTATATAAAAAAAATAAAACTCGAAACCAATTTTTATAATGTTTTCAGAAATACTATTCGAATTTTACTGAATGACTATGAAAATGTAAAAATTAGAGAAAGAATTGAGAAGGAAATGATGAAAGAATATATAATATATTCCGAAAAACTTAAAAATATTGATGCCTTATTAAGAGAAATTGTTAAAGATAAAATTCAATTTATTGGAGATGAAAATTATTACAAGTTAATTACTGAAGTATCTACATGTATTGTAAAAGACACAGACAACTGTTCAGCAACACCAAATTTATGTGCTGTAACTGAAAATGGTAATTGTAACATAATTCTTCCAGAGAAAAATTTAATAACAGGCAAAGTGAATGAAACTATTTATTATGGAAAAATGGCAGATGAATTAATTAGATACAATAGAATTAAATCATTTATGCTACAACCACAAACTTATTTATCATTTGGTAACATTGGGTATAATTTGAATGAAAATGAAATTATTATGATACAATCATTATTAACGCAAGAATATTTTGAAACACTAATGCCATCTGTCGAAAATAAATATATTAAATATAACTCGTATGATGAAGTAGAACCAATAATTACACAAACATATGAAAATAAAATACCATACGCGGATAATATGATTGCTTCTAAAACTGAAATACAATGTGAAAAATTAACAAAAAATAAAATTACTTCTTCTATTTGGCAAAATTGTTTCCCAGAGAAATATAAAGAAATAGAATACGGTAAAACAAAACAATGCACATTTGGATTAATAATTGATTTAATATACACAAAGACAAATACCCGTCTAACTGTTAATCAAGTTAAGAATGAATTATATGAAGAATATAAAAAATATTTGGCTTCATACAAAGAAAAAATGATTGACATATTAATTATTGAAGGTAAAAAAACATTAGGAGACCAAGTGTTGTCAGATACGTTGTCCTTTTCTAGTTTTATTTATACTGACAACTATTTTTTGACAACATTTGATTTATGGTTGCTCGTTCAAAAATATAAAATTCCAACTATTTTCATCTCTCAAAATTTTATTTTACAAACAAAATATGAAACGAATATATTTGTAGGTTATGGTGATATTAACGACTCTTTTGTTTTTATAATTTTACCTGGTTATAGAGCTGAAAATGTGCCTAAATTTAAAGTAATTGAAAATGAAAAGGGTGATATTTTTATTTCACTAAATATGTTAAGTGATTGTATCGATAAGACAAAAGAAGCAATTAACAATAAGATTAACATTAATGAATATTTGGAAACTTTTGTTAGACCAACTAAAACTAAATACAAAAAGAAAAAACCATTAAACTTTGTTATTGAAGCTGAAAGTGAAACTGGTGATTTAGAAAAAAATAAACCGCAACAAAAACCTAATATTCAAATTGAAAGCGATTCAACACCAGTTTCTGAAGAATATTTATTGCTACCAAAGAAGAAAAAATCTAGAAAAAATGTTGTATTAAAAGGAAATAAAAGGACAAAGAAAAATATAAAAAATATATAACATTTATTTAACTGATTGAGTCGGAATCATCGTAATAATCAGTATACTCTTCAGAAGAAATTTCACCCTCATTCACAGTTTCTTCCACAATATTTTCATCATCATATTCATCACTCTCATCATAAAGTGGTTCTTCTTCCCCTATATGTTGTTCTTCTTCTATATTTTCATCCTCTTCATCTTGCTGGGTTATGGGTTCTGGTTCTGGTTCATCTTCAATATTCATATTAAAGTTAAATCGGTAATTTATATAAGATATTATTCTATTATCAATATATAATCTATCATCATATTCTAAATGCTCTGTAAAGAAATTTGTCGTCTTTAAGCTTACATCTTCAAATTGAATATGGTTTTCATCAAACTCTGTAATTTTACCAGTAATTCTTTTTTTTAAATCAGATGTATAATTCATAATAAGTTTATATTTTTTCCTTCCAAATTGCCTATTATAATTATTGAAGTCTAGTAATTTTTTTTTTAGAATAAAATCAGCTTCTGTTTTCTTGTGTGATAAGAAAGCATATTGTGATGTAATGTATAATAATAGATAAGGCTGCATAATTTTAATTAATTTTTCTTTGGGAAAATCATTGTCAACTTCAATCTTATTCTTGAACCTCTTTTTTTTACAGTATAAATTAAAATCATCAAACATATCTTTTATTTCATCAAGTAATATGTTGGAGGAAGATTTATAAACATAATTTTGTATAGAATAATCTCTCAATATGTATTCATTGTTTTTTGTAAATTGTGTTAAGTTAAAATTACAATTAAAAAATCTAAAAAATAATTCAGGAGAATGAAATGTTTTATACTTAATAAAAAAATAAATATTATATAATGTGGATTTATTAAATGGTAAATTATTATATGGATTTTTAATACACAAAGGCTCAGCAAAAAATAAATGACTATTTGTCAAAGATGTATTAATAATATTTATTAAGTCGTTAATATGAAATAAATATCTCGAATCTGTATTAAATATACACATTACATTTTTGTCGTGTATTCCAATTTCATTTAATCCCATATCAGTATTAACTACTATTTTAGATTTTTTATATTTATAATTATATACAAATTTATTTAAACAGTTGTAAGTTTTTTGAATATTACAAAAGTATTCAATAAATTCTTTTCGTTTGTCTGCTAACAATGCCGACCGCAATGTGTCTATGAAAAATTTAAACTTACTTCTAGTAGTTATTTTACTTGTTGATAAAATATGAAAAAATGATTTATTTATTAAATCTACGTTATCTGTCTTATCATAGTTTTTAGAAAAAAAATTATTATTAGTTCTAATTATATTATTTACAATTAAACTATAAGTGGTCATAACTATTTTATTAGTATATATTTAATATATATTAATTATTAATTGTTTATTGTTATTTTTGACATTTTAAAATCCTGGGTTGTAACTGGTATCTTTACCCATATCTTCTGCTTTAATTGTAACAACATTATTTTGTATTGAAATTTTATTCATTCCACAAGGTTCATCTGTTAGCGTCATTGCTCCGAAGAATTTCTCAATTTCTTCGTCAACATTTACAGGTCTATACTCACTAACAGCTTCTAGTTTTTGCATCTCTTCAATGTCTAAGACAACTTGAAAAGCACTCGTTCCAAAGAAGCCTTCTTGACCACACATAACATTTGCCGAGACACCTCTCAATGTATCAAGTTCTGCGTGTCTAGCTGCTTTCAAGAACATCTCTGGTGTTTCTTCGAAAGATGCCTTTGCTATAGGACCAATATTATCATTATTAATGCCATGTCTAAAGATTGAAATTAATTTGTGGGTGAATGTCATTCTATCAACTAACACACTGTAATTGTGGTAATTAATATATGTTCCGTCAAACTCAACAACATCAACCAATTCATTATAAATTGCTTGTCTAGCGGCTTCGATTCCAAGTATATTATAAATTTCTACAATGTCATTACTTAATGTTCTTGTATTATCAATAAAATCTAGACCAAGAACATCTAACAAGTTGGTTCCAATTGTATCAAGAACCCAAATCTCTTGTTTTTTGTATGAGCCATTATTTTCTACCATATTATCTAAAATCTTGCGGATAATAACTTTTTTAATGCCTTTAATTCCTCTCAACACAATGTTTTGTAGAAGTTGTTCTTGAAAATTTTTCAAAATATAAATTTGGTCTGATTGGTCAAGAGGATTCACCTTTGTTTTCTTTTGTCCGCCTCTACTTGTGCCAGCTTTAATAACTTCATTCATTCTAATTCTGAAAATTAACTTGTCAGCATTAAAGTCAGAATAAATACAAGATATTTGATTATCATAGCAATTATTCAATGTAAAATTTATGTCGTCCATTGTAATATTTTTCTCAAGCATTATTTCAGGATTCATTTCCATTCTGATAATCCATTTTGATTTTTCATTTTCATCATTTTGTAGAGATACTTCAGAACACTCAGCAACCATATTTTCAAATGCCCTGTATTGAGAAATGGTGTCTTTATCTTCGCCAATTAGAGTATTCAGGTCATCAGGGTCAAAACAGACTTCGATGGATTTTACTATCTCTTCTAATCTGGTATGTTCAAGCATATACATTATTGTCTGTGCCTTATCTTTTTGTGTTTCATCTTCAGGCTTCAAATAAATGCTTAGGGATGGGTTTTTAATTTCACTCGACAAAGACAAGATTTCTTCAATTCTAGGGACACCACGAGTCACATTAGATTTTGATGCCACACCAGCAAAATGAAATGTGTTCAGTGTATTATGAACAATTACACCATAATCAGTCATGAATGTTTGGTTTAATGGAACTGTAAAGTCATATACAAAGTTATCTTGATTAGGCGTGTAATATTCAATATTAACTATTTCATCCCACATGACATTTGATGTGACAGCTTGCTCTATTAAGTTGAGTTCGTTCTTAATAAGGTCTTTATCTTTATGTTGACTAAATGTATTATAGTATTTTTCTAATGTTCTGCGACCAATGGTTTCTTTATTTTTCCAGAATCCATAGGTTCTACTTTGACCTGGAAGTTTAAGTGTTTTTCCACAGTGCGCAATAATTTCTCCCATTCCTGAAATTTTATCTATTTGCTCTGATAGAAACTTTGCGTCATTTCGTTCAATAAATTGTACTAAATTCGCTAATTTGTCAGAGTGTAAAACGCTTCCAATGTTGGTTTGATATTGTTTTGCGTATTTTGGTGAAATATTTAAATGGTAAAACATAAATCCCTTATTTGTTTCACTTTTTAAATTTCCTACGATACCGAAATAATTTAATATTAGAGCTAAATCTTTTATTAATTGTTCGCTTCTACTACAACATCTGATTTGATGATGATTTTTATCACATTGAAAGTTTCCATCGCCGTCAAAGTAACCTTGAAACAAGCCCTTTTTAAACTCAATTGGTGCTGTAAAAGCAAAATCAGGAACCTTTTTAACATAACTACCATTTCCACATTCATTTAACAATAAGTGTGCCAATTTTTTACAATTAAATTTTGTCGTAATGGATTTTCCAAATTCGCCTTGTTTTTCAATAACACGACATTCTTTTCCAAACAACTTAGCAATTTTTTTAGTATTTTCGATATAGTATTCAGAAATATTTGTAATAGAAATTTCGTTATAATTTAAATTTCCTTCAGCTAAATAAGCACCAATAAACCATCCAAATAATTCGTCTAGCTTATATGAATTGTAAGTATCTTTAATGTATGAATTATCTATGTTAGCACAAACAGGAAGCCGCATTCCTTCTTTCATATTTGCTCCAACTATCGGAACAACCTTGTGATTTTCTCTAATTAAATGACTATGGCTGGTAGTTGTCTCAACTACACGTCCGCTTTTAGTAGTTACCTTCATCATCTTACCATTAACAGGATGTTTGCTAATGTGAGATATTTTATTCCAACTAGTTTTTTCATTTTCTGAAACGCCGATAATATAATAGTTATTTTCCAAGTTGTCTATTATTGTTTCAACACTATTTACATGTCCAGTATTAAATGTTAATTCAGGATTTTGTTCAATTAATTCGTCGCAAAATTCCCCCATAATAATTGATTTTGCTGTTATTTCTCCAGTTAATTTATTTTGAATAATGATTTTATGTTGAGAATTAAATGGAACTGACATCTGAGTTGATACCTCACCAATACTTTGTCCTGCTATCATTCCAACCATCTCACCAGGAGTAATAATGGCTCTTTTATAATCTATTGTTATGGTATCTAATAACAAACTCAATGCTACCTTGTTAAATCTTTTCACAATCAATAAATCTTTGGGAGATAAATAGAAGTAAAACAGTGTTTTGAATAATTTTGTAGGTGGTGCGTAATGATTTTTCTCAAGATTTTCAAAACAATGTTCAATCATTTCAAGTGCTTCTAGTGGTGTGATATCAACTAGAGATGAAATGGTAATATTACATTGTCCTTGAACATTATTAATTATATAATACAAAGCTACAGGA
>Ga0114975_10001676_pt1 | contig 15604 bp, 22 predicted proteins | sample S_130626_EF_Meta_FD_87031 | JGI IMG/M metagenome (GOLD analysis project Ga0114975, IMG submission 87031) | Freshwater microbial communities from Lake Simoncouche, Canada to study carbon cycling - S_130626_EF_MetaG | ecosystem: Environmental > Aquatic > Freshwater > Lake | place: Lake...
ACCATCCTTAGAGATCCCTAAGCCTTTCTGCCATACCTGAGGCATCACCAGCATCACTGGATGCCCCCTACCTACTGCAAAGCCTTCCACCCATCCTGAATTCTTGCCCAGCTTAAAGCTAGCGGAGCTGGGAATTATTCTGCCTATGAATGGTGGCACTTTCTCTATCCATACTGTAGCTCCGTATGGCATTAGATCCTTAAGCTCAGCTAGATCTATGGGCATAGGATACAGCTTAATGATCCCATCAGATAATACAGCTATGCCTCCACCTAATCCAGTGTCTATAGCTACCAGTGATTTATTAATCATAAAGTAAAAGCTTTCTTTCTAGTTATAGCTGGGCAATTCAGGATGTAGTAGCCTCTGCTTTTATATCCAGCATAGCCTAGATTATGCATAGCATATAGATCTCTGGTATTAGGAATGAGCCCAGTATCTTTATGGTATTTATTAGCTAAGCACTCCAGCCAGCTGCGTAAGTAATCTCTAGCTATTACTGGATCTGTAGCTTTAGAATATGGATGAGTAGGCTTACCCTGATGAGCTCTGTAAGCTGTGGTATCGATCCATGCAGCTGAGTGGAATTGAGCTAAGCCTTTAGCTAAATAATTCCCAGAGCTATTCTGATCACCTAATGCAGCTGGATCACCTGAGCTCTCTATCTTAATAATCGCATCCAGCTGGGCATCAGTAATAGTGATCATGTGAGCTTCAGCTGAGATTAAAGCAGAGAGGCTAAGCAGTGTATAGTATATAATCTTCATTATTTTATTAATGTAGATTTGATAATCTCCATACATAATTCATGGGGTATCTTAGATCTGTTATAGCTGTCCTGCCTACCTTGTGTACCTGTTTTAGCACCCCTTCTAGCAGCTTCATGGTGACAGTGCTTATTAATAATCTCACCAGCATCATTATATTTATAATTACAGCACTCTTTTCTGGGTATCCATGTGGTAGAATTTGTCCATATATCAGTAGGCTTAGCTCTATCATCACCATACTGGCAGTACCATACAGTGTGCCTATTAAATTCCTGCATAAAAGGCATATGTCTTAGCATACCTCTAGGGTTCTCTATAAAAAAGACTAAATTAGGATTAAGCTTAAGCCATATCTTAATGAGATTAATCCAGTGCTGATTAATAGTATCACAGCTGATGGCATACTGACTGACCGGATCTGTCCTATTCCTTCTATGTCTAGATACAGCTGCTATAGAGTAAGTGGTACAGTCAGGGGATGCCCATACTACATCAGGTATGAATGGCACATCTTCTAGCTTAAGCTTACCTATATCTATCTGTAGATTAATGCCTTCATAATCTGTCCAATCTACTGAGAATACATTACATCCTAATTCATTAGCTGCTCTGCCTATGCATCTACTTCCTGCAAATAATTCCAGTATATTCATAAATTACATCCTTCTAGGTACAGTGCTAGCTCTCATCACTTCACCATTATTAAGCTCTACCTCCCAGCTGCAGCTCATCCAGCCACCATAGGTAGGTGAGCTATTAAGCCAGCAGCTTTTTACCCCAGCTACTAGATTGATCAGGTGAGATATATCAGCAGCTGATTTAGCCAGCACTTTAGTAGCTGTGATCCTGCTATAATCCTTCTGATCTATCCTATCATTAGCATAATATACATCCCACATGAAGGTATCTAAGTGGAATTTTATGAGCTCTCTGGGGATGCCATCAGGCTCTGGAGTGGTGGTGGTATTATTTATCATAGCGTATGGTGATTAGAGATGGGCTACGCATCATGCCACTTGGAGTGATCTCCTGACATTCTACCTCTGCGTATTTACCTACTAGCTGCTCTGGATTATCATAGAGCTGCTGCCTTAGCTGATCAGATAAGCCTGAGCCTACCTTTACTATATTCCCATTAAAATCTATAAGCATAGCTCCAGCTGATCCATCATACTTACCAGCTCCTCTGGTAAAGCCTATGATCCTGCAGTCATAGGTAGCTTTCTTTTTAAGCTTAAGCCATGCTTTAGATCTCCTACCTGACAGATAGGGAGCTTCCATGTCTTTGATCATGATCCCTTCATAGCCTTTAGCTACAGCTTGCTCAAAGTAATCCTGAATACTAAAATCTGCTGGGCTTACTCCTATAGCTAGCTGGGGTATTAATGTGAGTAAGCTGTGAGTACTGTTAAAAAGATCTGCCAGCCTAGCCTGATTAAATAGATCCTCTAGAGCTGCATACCTATTCATGTATGGCACAGCTGCAGCCTCCTGCCATCCAGCTACATAGGGTATATCTAATACCACCAGCTTAATGGTAGAGCCTTCATGAGCTCCCATTAGATTACTGTAGGTATCATATACATTCCCAGCATCTCCTACAGCTTCACAGTCAAAGAGCACAGCTGATCCTAGTGTGCTGGCTAGGTGCATAATCAGTGGGCTAATGCTCACTGGTAGTGATACCCCATTACCATTCCTAGTGTGATAGGTAATAATCCCACTGCTGGGATCAGCATATACCATCACTCTGATCCCATCGATCTTAGGCTCTATAGCGTAAAGCTTAGAGCTCTGGGAAGCTGTGGGCATATAGCTATTAAAGCACTTATTAAAATCACTGGCGAGCATGGGCTTAATGATCATATTATCTTTTATCATAGATGTATAATAAGAAGGCTAGGATAATACCTAATGGTAAGATCACAGCATCTGCTAATAGGTCATAGCTCATGGTGATTATTTATTAAGGTACTTCTGAATTAAATCAGTATATCTTTCACCTACTACACTAATCACTATAGACCATATCTCAGTATTAGTCTGCTGATAATTATCTCTAGCATATTGAAGCTCAGCTTTTGCAAGCTTAAGACAAGCTGTGAGCTCTTTAGCTTTAGCCTGATCTTCAGTGGTCATTCTTTTATATATATGTTTAGTCATGTGCGTATTATTTAGGGAATTTTAAGCTAGCTACTACAGCATCAGTATCTACATAGCCCAGTAGATTATCATTAAGAGCTGTGTAGAGGATGTGCTTATCATGATGGATCAGTGTCCAGTCAGCATCTAGCTCTTTCCAGCTGGAATAGCCTAAGCTCTTAAGCCCAGCTTTTCCTCCTACCTCTGGATACTTTATGAGCTGCACCAGCTTGGATCTGGCAGCATTAATTCTGTCCATGTGATCCATCAGCACTGCAGCTCTGTACTGCTTAAGCTGCTTAAGCTCTTTAGAGCTCATGATGCGGATGGGGTTAGTATTGTTATTAGGATTAGTCATGTGCGTATTATTTATGGTGGGTAAAATTAGTTATTAATTAATTCAAAATTAATCTGCTGAGCTGGATGCTCTGGGCTTTGATTATGGAAGTCATTATAAAAGCTAATCTGAGCCCATACCTCATCAATACATGGAGCTGCCCACTTACTTTTTACTACTAAGCTGGCATCCCACTTACCCTTATAGAAGTAGGCATAGCAGCCAGTGATTTTAGCATCAGTACTTTTCCTGAGGATCTTAGTAGATCCATCAGGTAGGTAAGCTTTATATTTATTATATGTAATCATGTGCGTATTATTTATGGTGGGTAAATTAGCTCAGTAGTAATCTCCCCTATCTGGTCTTTTAATGTCCAGTAATCTAGACATACCAAAGCCATTAGCACCTACCCAGAGCTGCAGTGCATAGCAGCTGTCATTATCTGTCATGTAATCATATCTCCAGTCAGGCTTATCAGCTATAGCTAGATCATATTCACCCTTCAGCTTAAGAGCTGCGAGCTGCCCAGCCGTAAGATAGCCTCTGGTAAATAAGGCATAGAGAAGATCAGCATGGAAGGAAAGTGGTCTATAGTAATTAGGCTTAAAGCTTTTCACTTTATCTAGCAGGATCATAGCCACTGGATGAGCTTTAATATAATCTAATCTAGCAGCTGTAAGCTGCTTCCAGTTATCTCTCTGAGCTGTCTCCTCAGCATAAGCAGCTGCAGCTTCAGCTCTCTCAGCTTTGAGCTGAGCTAGCTTAGCCTCATCTATTACATTACCTACCACTGCTCTCTGCCAGATACTAGTACCCATGTGCGTATCTAAGCAGTCACCACCCCATACTTTACCCTGCCACATTAAAGGATACTTAAGTGCAGCTCCGCACTTATTACATATAGCTGTATAATCTTCTGGGTTCATAATGCGTATTATATTTTAGTGATTAAATTATTTAGTGAGCTCTATGATGTATATATCTGTATAAAGCCTAACATTATTTACCTCATAGAATTTACTGTCATAATTAATTCTAGTGGTCTTAAGCTTGAGAGCTAATTCATAGCTGCTGCAAAGCCTTTCCCATTCCTGACCATTAGGATTAGTAAGTATAAGAGCATGGGTATAATTCTTACTAGTGCTTCTAGTTAAGATCTTACCTGATTTAGTGGTGATAGTTATAGTGCGTTTAGTCATGTGCGTATTATTTGGGTAGAGGATGATCAGGAGAGATTAGGGGCATCATACCCCACCTGTCAATACTGTAGGGAAGCTGCCTTACTGGGAGCTCTGGGAAAGCTCACTCCTCTGGGAAGATCCACCCTGCTGGGAGCTCTGGGAAGCCAGCTACACAGCTCTGCTGGGAAGCTGTGGGCAGCCTATCCTGCCCATCTAGCTAGCCACCAGAGGCTCTTTGATGGTACATATAGGCTCTGTGAAGGCTAAGCCAGCCTGAGCTCTAATGGGCTACTTCTTAACCCTTCTGTAATTCTCTCTCCAGAGTACATCCACCACTACAGCTGTAAGATCTCTTACCTTCTTTTCTGACATATCAAAATCTCCACAGTGTAAAGCCTCATGCACCACTGTATTTAATCTGCTCTTTTCTGTCTTATGATTATCATGAATTCTAATTACATACCTATCACTGCCAGTGGGCTCAGCTTGCCCTAAATCCCTGTGCTTATTTAAGTTAAGCTCTATAATCTTAATCTTCTTTTTAAGCTTAGGCATATCATCTACCCTTAGCTTTCTTTTTAGATTTGATGATCCTAGAATGGCTTAAGCTTTTATAGATCAGAGCTGATCCAATTAATAAGCAGCCAGCTGATAAAGCTAAGCTCAGATCCCTGCAGCTTGTAAGAGCACTCATAGCTGCATTAAGATTACTTTCCATATTCTTATCATCACTATAAAAGGATCTGCTGTTATCATCATTCACTGAGATTATCAGAGCACTCATATTCTTACTATCACTGATGGTATCCACCAGTAGACAAGCTGTGAGATATACAGCTACAGCTGCAGTGAAAGATACTAAGATACTTCCAGCTACAGCTATAAGTAGATTATGAGAATTAAAAGGAAGCTGCTTACTTTCTTTTGCCATGCTTACCCTTTCTAGGCTTAGCTGTGACAGCTGCTACCTTAGCCTTTAATTTAGCTTCTATAAATTTAATACCATAGCTCAGGATCTCTGGGCTAGCAAAGCCAGCCACCCCACAGGTACATACTCTCAAGCTCTCACTGGTTATATATTCCTTAGCTCCCTCATTTACAAAGTAAGCAGTGATCATAGCAGCTGCACAGCTGCGTATCAGGTATCCCCAGCTGGGCTTATCATTACTCAGTAGCTGCCTAGCTACTAATCCACTAGCTCCCAGTATGCTGGCAATTAATGACTGCTTAAGAGCTTCACTGGATGTGACACCTCCAAAGCCATCAGAGCTGGGAGTACTCATGGGGTATTAATAGATCTCCTGATCTTAGACCATTCATAATAAATACCACCAGCTGCAGCTAAGCTCAGTGTGATCCCAGCGATCCATGCAAAGTAAGCACTGTCTAAGATCCATGATAAGGATGTGATAGCTCCACCAGCTATGATAATAGCTATGGCATTAATCTTACTTACTCCGATTAAATTACCTAAGCCTAGCAGTGCAGCTCCAGCTATCATAATAAAACCACCTACCAGAGTAATCATGGTAATTACCTTATCCTTTCTCTCAGCTTCCAGAGCTGCAGCTTTATCATTCAGCTGGGCTTTGAGCTCAGCTATCTCTTTAGCTGCTAGCCTCTGCTGGATCTCCAGCTGATCCCAGAGTGCATTAAGATCAGTGAGTAAGCTTTTCCCAGCAGCCTCAGCTTTAGCATACTCAGCTGGATCAGCTTTAATACTTCTGAGCTTAGCTAGAGCTAGCTCAGCTTCTGATGGATCTGGGAGATATGATGCAGCTACACCCAGCTCAGCATCTACTGTCTTAGGATCTCCAGCTGCATTAGCTGATCTAGCTACAGCTATAGCTGAGGATACCTTTATATCAGCTAGATCCTGCTTACTACCGAAAGTATCCACAGTGAGCTGGGATGGTGCAGCTACTGGATCAGTACCTAAGCTCATACATCCAGTCAGTAGCATTAGTGATAATGCTGATGCTACTCTGTATGTCATACAGTGTATTACTTCTTCTTACCCTTTAATGCATCTAGCAGCTCTCTGCCTTTGAATTCTAGGGATGAAGCTTTAGCTGCATTATTCCTAAAGCATAAAGCTCCCAGAATAGCACCAGCAGTGAAGGTGATTAATAGTGTGATCATAAATTATACAGTAAGGTAATTCTTTCCACCTTGAGTATGGATGGTAGCTGCTAGCCATGCACCATTCCTATATACATAATAATTACCATCACTAGGTGGTGGTAAGAAAGGTGACACTTGAGCTGAGCTGCCATTAAATTTAATGCCACCAGCATCTACAGCTAGAGCTGCAGTAGCATCAGGAGTAATACCTATCCCTACCCTACCAGCTGCATCCACTGTAAAAGGAGTAGCATCAGGAGTAGTACTATCCTCTACCTTAAATGAGTAGCCAGTACCTGTAGGATTTTGCACTAATACTGCACCACCATTACCATTCTGAATTACAGTGAGAGCTGGTGATCCAGCTGATGTGACTGTGATGGTCTGATTTTGAGTGAAGTTATTACCAAGTGATGTGCCAGCTGCTACTCTGGTAGTGCCTCCACTATCCTTCCATGATAGATTACTGGTAGCTATCCAGAGATCTCCAGCTGCTCCTCCTGATGGTGTCACATTAGATCCTAAATTAAGTGGAGCTGTAGTAGATCCAGCTGTCACAGTGATCTTACCAGAGTATGTAGCTCCAGTCAGCTTAGCATAATTCTGAGCCTGTACATAAGCTGTAGTAGCTATGCTAGTATCATTATCATTAGTAAGTGGAGTAGGAGCTTTAGGATCACCAGTGAAAGTAGGTGATGCTAGTGGTGCATAAGTATTAGAAGTAAAAGCTGATACTTGAGTAGTACCATCAGGAAAGTGTAAGCCTGACTGATTAATCTTAAAGTAATCCATAGGCTCATAATTAGTAGAGAAGCCTAAAGATAGCTCTGATGAAGTAAGGTGTGAGCTGTAGCTGTCACCATTCACATCTACAGCTGTAGTAGGATACACCCCAGTGGGTACTAGCTCAGTAGTATTACCACCAGATCCACCATTAGTATCTGATACTCCTAATCCCCAGCTGCCTAATTCTACTAGCTCAGCTCCAGCTGCATAAATTTTAATAGCACCAGAAGGTAAGCTTAATCCATTAAAGCTTAATGACCATTCTAGATTATCTTCATTCCTACCTTTTACTTCACTATAATTTAATGCATATCTATAATTCAGCCCATTAGTCTGGATACACTGTATGCCATTATAAGGATTAGCATTAATGGTAAGTAATCCGCTTTCAGCATCCTCATCCATAGTGATTACTGATGTGCCTATACTAGTATTATAATTACCAGCATCACCACTAACTAATACACTACCCTTATTAATATATACCTTACTATCACCTTCATCATTATTACCTATGGTGATACTAGCTGCATCACCCATAGTGCCTCCAGTACTTAAAGGTAATCCAGCTGAATACTGATTAGTACCATCATTAAAAGTAATCCATGCAGCTGTAAAATTTGAATTAAGATTAATAACATTACCATCAGTATTAGTACCTAAATAATTCCCAGTAATATAAGTGCGACCTGTAAGACCACCAAATACTTCTATGTCCCCTTCAAAGTATCCATGCTCATCTTTCTTTACATAATTACTATCAGCCTGACTGAGAGTAAGGTAAGTATCCAGCACCAGAGGCTCTACAGCTGCCTCATCTATTACTGATGATTTAATAGTACATCCAAGCTGTAGCACTGTAAGTGGCTTAGCAGCTGCAGTGATCTCTACCTCTAGGTGAGCTTCTACACTTTCAGCACTGTTAAGTAATCCTATGACATGAGCTGTGTTAAAGTTAAGCTCTCCTACCCAGCCAGTGTAGCTGATGATCCCAGAGCTATCTACAGATAATCCACCATCAGGCTCTAAGCTAATAGTCAGATCCCAGCTGTAAGCTCCTACCTGATTTACCAGTACCTTATTATCTAGCTCAGCTCTAGCTAATCCATTCTGTAGCTCTAAGCTGGGAGCATCTACAGCTATAGCTATAGATGATGTATTCACATTACCTACAGAATTATAGCTAAGGATATAAGTGCCATCCTTAGGATCTGGATTAATCACTAGCCTATAGGTGACTGTGCTGCCATTCCATGCTGAGATCTCAGATACTGATGCAGCTGCAGCTGATAGTGGGGTAAAGGTATTAGTATAAGCTACTACAGTCTGCTGCACATGGATAGCGTAGATAGCTGCATGAGTAGCATCACCAGCTTGCAGCTCTATCACACTGGCTGCAGATACTGGGATCAGCTTAGATGGATCTGTAGTAAGTAATCCCCTAGCTCCTACCTGATTAAAAGTAATTACATAATTACCAGCATTAAGAGCTACAGTAATTCCTCCAGCTGAAGTAATACTAGCTAAAGAATTAAGAGCTGCAGCTAAGCTGGAAGCTGTGGCATTATAACTGAGCTCACTGGTAGTATCACCACCATAGCTTACAGTAAAAGTACCACTGGTAGGATCAGCATCTATATTACCTACAGCTGCCTTAATGGTTAGCCCAGCATCATAAGGCAGCTCTGCCTTAGGGTAATTAGGATTATCAGTAGGCTGGATCAGGTAGATCTCCAGCTTAGCTTTATCTCCAGCATAAAATACTGGATTACTAATAGCTGAATTACTGTTAAAGCTGGGGTAAGCTACCCCATTAATAGTATCTATAAAGAGCTTAAGAGAAGTGGGTAGTGCCATAGCCTTATAATTATGCCATACTGTCAAAGCTACCCTAAGTAAAAGTCTGGGCTTACTGTCTCCAGTACCATCTCTGTATTACTAATAGTCATATTAGGCACTAGTGGCACAGTATGGCTTTCCCATTCATAAGTAGGATCATAATGATCTGATATAGTTATATCTCTTTCAGTGATAGTATAGGTGATAGGTATCCTGTGCTCAGTAATAGTATCTACTACCATTTTATCTACATTACCTACCCACCACTCATTCTGCTTATGCCCACTATCAGAGCCATCTCTGCATAAGATAGGTGGATTATTCTTTATATCATTCTCATCCCATTTAGCCCATTTATCCATCTGAGTATAGTACCTGATATAGCCTGTATATGTCCTGCCTAAATATAAATAATTATTAGCATACATTCTTTTATTATAGGTCATGGTAATACTAGTAGCACCATATCCATTCTCTGGTAATCTAGGCTGCATACCTCTATAGAATTCTGGGTATGGTGGTGATGACATAGCACATGGTATGTATGGTCTTTCCATAAATATACCTCCAGCCTCATAAGCTGGTGATGCAGTATATCCGCCTATCTGAATTCCAAAGATCGTAGCTGGAATACCAGCAGCTGCAGCTTCTGTAGGATGAGCTTTAGCCCATGCCCATACATCCTGCATACCATTCTCTCTTACAGCTTTTCCCCAGTAATCAAATATACCCCAGCAGTTAGGCTCTCCACCCATAGCTGGTAATCTTCTAATGTAGTTAAAGCTTACCTCACTTCTTTTTAGATAATGTATGGAATGATAACCTGATCCTCCCCATAAGTATGTACTATATGTATTATCATCATATATATTTACTAGCTCTGGATGCTCAGGCTTAGGATATAATCCTAATTCTAAATCATAAACTACATTATAATAATTAGGTATATAGCTAGGATACTGTATAGTGCCATGTAATTTTACATCATATAGCTGTACTGTATTATATGTAGCTGGTCTAGATCCCTTATATAGTGTCCATACTCTAAAGCCTTTATTATCCAGCTGTGTATCAGGATAGCTAGGAGTAGATGTTCCGATCCTATTAGTCAGTACATATACATAACCCTTATAAGCTACCAGATCACCAGCTATATAAGCTGGAGATTTATTATGCTCATATTCTTTTATGGGAGTATTAGGATAGTATCCTGATGGATAGTATCCTTTAATGGTTTTATCTATCTCCATTAAATTATATCCCAGTAATAGTGAGCCGCCTGATCAGCCACTCTAATCCTATAGCAGATTAGATTAGCACTGATGTAATTCTCTACACCATAAGCATCACCTGATTTAGTAATGGAAGCTAAAGTAATATAGCCATTAGCATAAGTATCAGCTGGCTTCTCTGTCTCAAAGCTGATCACAGCTGTAGCTGGGAATGGGGTAGCATCAGCTCTAGTCACCTTAAGTACTATCACACCAGCTGAGCTGAGAGCTATCTTAGGTAATGGGTAATTATCTATATAAGCTCCACTGATCTTAGGGATCATACCATTAAGAGTGCCAGCTTGCACCCTAGCGTATGTAGCTCCTGCCTCATTATGAAGGTACACTGTAAGTGGTGATCTTTTCTTACCACCAGATCTATCTAGATTTAAGCTGAAGCCACCAGCTCCAGAAGTATAGGTATATCCTAATCCGTTATTAATTGTACTTTTCATAAATTAAATTATGCCAGCCACCACCAGCTAATCTAAAAGTAAATTTAACTTTATACACAGTATTATAATTCTCATAGCTCATACCTGTGACTAGGCAAAATCTATCATGATACTTACTGATGGATACCCCTATGGCTGGTACTAAAAAGTCAGCTACATTAGGGATCTTATCAAATGTCTTACCTACCATCTTCTGAGTGATGGTGACTACCTCAGTATTATTAGTGTAGAATTGCCCACTGATCTGAATGTCAGGAGAGTAAAAGCTTTTTACTCCAGCTAAACCATACTTAATAGCATCAGCATTACTACCTGAGAATTCTTTAGCTGCATCATCCCATCCCAGATCCTTAAGTGGCTTACCTGTCTCACCTACATTACCAGTATTAAATTTAGGATGTAGCTCTATGCTAGCTGTATTAAGTGCTACATCTCCACTGATCTGCATCTTAGTATATGTACCCTCATCTATGCCGATATACTCAGCTGTGATGGTAGCTATATTAGATGCATTCACTACATAGCTACTCTTAAAGCACTTAAGCCTATCATCAGCTGGATGAGCTGCTCCTGCCTTTGGTCTAGAGCTCACATTACCAGCATCACACTTAAAGGTAATTCTGCTGGTGAGTAATCCATACCCATCATTCTCGATCATCCAGTCAGGCTGGGCTTCTAGTTTAATCTGTCCCTTAGTTTTAATTCTGGTGCTCATACTACATTCTCATACATGGGGTTCTTAGTAAAATCTGTCTCACCCAGCTTAGCTGGATCAGGATTGAAAGCTCCACCATTAATCTTCTGGAGCTCAAGTAAGATCTGCTGCTGTACAGTAAGCTGTTTATTAGGTATATCCTGAATGACACTAGGAGACAGCTGCTCACCTAGCATAGCTCCACCTACCATACGGAGTGATGACACTGTAAGCTTAGTGCTTTTCTTTTCTTTATCAGCTTTCTCCTGAGCTGCCAGTGCATCATCTAGCTCTTTATTCTCTTTATCCCTAGCAGCTGCATTATCCTTATTAATCTTTTCTCCTAGCTTTCTCTTTTCCTCCATGAGCTTATAGAGATCTATCTCACTCTGCAGATACTCCTTAGAATTCTTATTAGTGATAGCTGCCATGTCTGCCTTCTTTTTATCTATGTCAGCTTGAATAGCTGCTAGCTTCTGGGCATCAGTCATATCACCATTCTCAGCTTGCCTCTTAGCTTCATCTCTCTGCTTAGCTAAGCCTTCTATAGCCTTAGCTTCCTCAGCTGCTCTCTGCTCAGCTACCAGCTGGCGAGCTCCTTCTGCAGCTCTAGCTACAGCTGCAGCCTCATCAGCTTTTCTAGCTTCAGCTTTCTTTTTAAGAGCTGCATCTATAAAATTCACAGCTTCTTTATCTGCATCTGATGTGAACATACTCTGATCCGCTAAGTGCTCTGATCCTAAGATTAGAGCTCTCTTAGCATCATACTTAGATAATCCCTTTTCAGATGCATACTGATTAATTACTGCCTCAGCTTCTGCACTTCCACCTTCTATGAAAGCTTTACCTCTTTCACCTCTGAGCTTCATTACATTCTTTTTAGATAGCTCTAATGTCTCCTTATTAGCCTTCTGCTTTTCCAGCATCTTAGCCTCCTCTATAATTGCTATCTCCTCAGGGGTTAGCCCACTATTCTCACCATAGGCATCCTTAATCCGCTGAGCTTCCCTAAGTGATGGTAGCAGCTGTGTAGCTAATGTCTTACCCAGAAAAGCTACAGCCATTGTCTCAGCTTCAGTCTGATCCTTAGCTCCAGCTATAGCCTGTCCCATTCTTTCAAATAATTTAATGCTGGTCAGTGCATTATTCTGGAGATCCTGCGTTAAGCCTAGCTTCTCTATAATCTTACTAGCTCCAGTATCACCACTCTGAGCCTTACTGATAATGTCATTAAGCTCTTTGAAAAGTGTAGTTAAATTCTCCAGCTTTACTCCTGATGCATCAGCAGCATTAGCTAGCTTCTGATACTCCTCTACTCCTAGCCCAGCATCTCTAGCTGCAGCTCCAATCCCAGCTGTCTTAGCTACAGCTTCCTCCACCTTCTTATTATATTCAGCTACCTTATTAGCTACATAATCGAAAGCTCCAGATACCAGAGCTATAGGTGAAGCTATGGTAAGAGCATTCTTAGCTATATCTTTTCCTAAGCTCTGGATCTTCTTATTTACTGTATCTACAGCTGCACTAGCCTGATCTTTAGCTGATATGGTAAAATTAAGCTCATTCATTAGTGGTAGCCTTCATCTTTGCCAATTCGTCAAGTAGGGCTTCATCCTCAGTACTAAGGATCTCTATCTTACTTCCACCCTGTATGCTGAATGTAGTAGCTAGCCAGATGGCTTTAGCCTCTGGCATGATCAGTGCATCATTATAGCTGATGCCATTCTTACACAGTGTAGCTATTACTGATAGCTGGAATGGTATAGAGCTAGATCCACCTGAGCTCTTTTTACCATTATCCCAGTACTTAGGATAAGCATCATGAGTACTGATATACTTTACAAATTCTATGCTAGATTTAATTAATCTCTTTTTAGACCAGCTCAGGATCAGTGATATAATATGATCTCTCCAGCTGAGCTTACCTATATCCTCATCACTGCAGATCTTAATAGCTGTAATCAGATCTATAGGAGTAATCTCCTGATCAGAATTAAGATAAGGTGAGCTGATCCCCTCTAAGAAGATCCGATACTTTAAGCAGAAAGGCTTAAGCTTCTTACCTAGAATTACAGTAGTGCTAGGGGTAAGCCATGCATTATAAAATCTCAGATCTCCCATGTGAGTGATCTAAGAGCTTATAAAATTAATTACAATTAATTAGAGCTAATACCTTCGTATTGGATCGCAGTGAGGCTGATGCGTGTGTAGCCTTTTGCCTCGCCCCGCTCCTCTATCGTTAAGATATGCCCATCAAAATCTAAGCCAGCCTGACCAGAGAAAGTAAGAGCAGATCCAATACTGCCAGAGTAGCCAGTAGCTACTAAGCCTTCTACTGATAAATTATAACGCACATCAGAATAACGCACACCCACTACAATACCCTGCGAATTTACCACCTCATCTGCGTTAGCATGAGAAGTGCTGATAGTGTAGCTCTGCACTGTGACCCCAGATAGAGTGCCATCAATGCCATGAATGAATGCCGTACCCTGAGTTTTAGTAGCCATCTTACTAATGCACCCAGTGTCAAATTGGATTTACCACTATCAGCACTTCCACATTAATGGTGGTGATCCATGCCCTATCCCCCCTGCCTTCATCCACACTGGTGATGGTAGTATCATAGCATAAGGCATCACCTAGATTACTGTAAGCTGCCTTTACTACAGCTAGATCAGTGAGCACCCCTAGTACATTCTGGGCAGCTTCTCTATGCTTATCTAGGGTATCATCATCCACATTATTAAAGATGCCCACACTTACCTTACATAAGTAATTCCCATACCCCTCTGGTATGGCACTGGGGTAGCTGGCATTCTCACAGCTCACTATAATGGATGGCAGCTGGAGCTCAGTATTAGCAGCTCCCTTACTTATATTATATGTAGCTAGATCAGCTTCTGTACCCAGAGCTGATACTAGTGCATCTTCTGTTATATTTAGTGGAGAGATATATGACATAAAATTAAGTAGGTGTATTACCTTTATTAGCTTTCTCTATAGCTGCATTCATTAAGTGCCTCATGCGTTTAGTCATCTTACCAGCTCTTACTTGGATTACAAAATTCTTAGTGCCAGCTAGATAGCCTAGCCCGAATATATTACCTAGATTATTCTGCACTGTCATAACTACATGAGTACCATGCCAGTTATTATAATTAAGACCAGTCTTACCATGAGTAGCTGTATGTCTAGTAATCCAAGCTGGGAGCTTTCTTAAGCCATAGCTTTTCTCTATTCCATTAATCTTAGGCTTTCCGATCTTATTAATAGCATCCACCCAGCCAGCTTTCATCCAGCCTACTCTTTTCTGTCTTTCTTTAATGTAGCTCTTAATGTCTCCAGAGCTGGCGAATTTATAATAACCATTAAGAGGCTTAGCTATTCCTTTAGCATCTACTCCTCCATTCTTTCTAATTCTGCCTTTATACATTCCTCTTACTTTATCATGCCAGCTCTTAATGCCAGATACTCCTAGCTGCTGGTATGATCTGCTACCTTTCCACTTCATCATAATCTTCTTAGCTCTTTCATAAGCTCTCTCTACATTATTATCATTATAGATCTTACTGAGTAAGCCATAGCTCTTAGGTGGCTTACCCATCTTCCACTTCATAAATTTATCTCTGCTGCCAGTCTTAGCATTCACAGCTACACCTAGCTGCTTACTATCTTCCTGCACTACAGTGAGCACATCATATACTATAGCCATATTACCCCATCTCTCAGCTATCTTCTTATCACCCTTACCACCACCACTGTGCTTAGATCTATCACCACCATCCAAAGGTGGGGAGAAGTTTATAGCTTCTCTACATGTAAGAGCTCCCTCCTCTTTCACCACATCAGTGGTAGCATCCTTTACATACTGAGCAAAATCACCCAGCACTTTAGCTAGCTTCTCTGATCTAGCTCTGTCTATCTGGATCTGTATATCTGACATGATTATCTAGTATCAGCATCTATCACATCCAGCTGTATCCATGCTGAGTATGGCTTAAT
>Ga0114975_10001678_pt1 | contig 15603 bp, 13 predicted proteins | sample S_130626_EF_Meta_FD_87031 | JGI IMG/M metagenome (GOLD analysis project Ga0114975, IMG submission 87031) | Freshwater microbial communities from Lake Simoncouche, Canada to study carbon cycling - S_130626_EF_MetaG | ecosystem: Environmental > Aquatic > Freshwater > Lake | place: Lake...
ATTTCATCAGCATATTCAAGTTCCCCACCAAAAGCGATTCCTCTTGCAATGGTGGTGATATTACAGGAATAATTGGTTAGCTTTTTTTGTATATAATAAATGGTTGTATCTCCTTGAATGGTTGGATTTAGAGCAAATACAAGTTCTGACACTTTATTTTCACGAACTCTTTTGACCAGTGATTCAATGGTTAATTGCTCAGGACCAATGCCGTCCAATGGTGAAATGATACCCCCCAAAACGTGGTAGGTTCCATTAAACTGCTGCGTATTTTCAATCGCAATTACATCTCTTATATTTTCAACAACACAAATGGTATCTTTTTGTCTAGACGTATTTGAGCAAATAGAACAAATTTGTCGATCGCTTATATTATGGCAGATTTCGCAAAACTGAATTTCATTGCGCATTTTTTGTAGCGTTTCTCCAAACTGAGTAGTGATCCCTTTTTCTTGTTTTAATAAATGTAAAACCAATCTTAGGGCAGTTTTTTTACCAATACCAGGAAGCTTAGCAAATTCTGCTACTGCATTTTCTAATAGTGTGGAGGGTAATTGCATATGATGAAGTTCCTCAATTATTTTTTAAGCTAATGTTTAATTCATTCTCCGAATCAGACTGAATATTTAACTTATATGGTATGATTAACACTTTTTCAGGTTGTTTGTTCGGTTTGCCATAGCCATAGCTTCCTGAATCCCATTTGCCATTGTTATTTTCATCTACTAATAGCTTAAGTTGAAAATCACCTGGTGGTAATAGTGCAATGCGCATTAAGTTTTGAGTAATGGGATATTTAAACATAACCTTATCATCCTGGGTCAATAATAAAACGGGGTTTTTATACTGATCATATCCATTAATTCTTATGATACTTGAACCATAATAAGTTATTGGTTTGGTTATGAATTTTAAAGTATCGGTTTTGATCAAATAATTATTGAGTGAGTCTTGTATTGCATTTTTGGGTATTATCAAATGAAACGCAGTACCTGATTTCCAAGGATAATCAATAAGCACATTTGTAGGGTTATTAGTATCTATTTTAATACTATAGTTGTTAAGTTGATTGTTAGTAGTGTCAGTCAAAATAATTGGGAAACTATCATTTAAATGAATAGGTGTTTCAAAACTTAATTTTAATGGATTTAATACATCTAATTCAATCCCTTCTAAATTCTTACTGTATTTTAAAGATGCTGTATTTCGTTTTAGTTGACTTTTATTGATTGCTTTCTTTTTTTCTTTTTTAGGGAAAGCTTGAAAAGCATATAAATGGATAGAATCCTTTTGTTTGCTAACTTCTATGGGTGCGTGATGGTAAGCAAACCATTTTGTACTATCATCGTATCGTTTAGTATAGTCATTGGGTACAACAAATAAATTAAACTTATGATTGGGTAAAAAATTAAAACTGAATTTTCCTTTACCACTGATTCGAGTATAATAAAAAGGTCGATTTTTAAATATTGCAGTATCATTTTCAGAAGGATGTAGAACGACAATTAGTGTACTGTCCATATTACCTGTTTCGGCAATATGAACAGTGCCTTGTATACTGCCAGTATCAATTTGATCACCCGTGCTAAATACATATGAAAAATCGAGTGCTGTATTCCCTTCATTTACATCCTTAATTGCGTTTCCAAATTGAAGTCGATAGGTTGTATTTTTTATTAATGAATCGTTGATGCGAATTCGAATTGAATTTAATTTTGATTCAATTAAGGGTATATTTTTTAGGGTTGGAGAAACAATAAGGTTTTCTTGAATACTACTAACATTTATGTATTCATTAAACGCAATGATAATTTCCTTTGGTTGAACCTGTGTTGAAGAATCTTTAGGTTTTGCAAAAATACGATAGGGCGGAATACTGTCTCTTGGACCTCCAGTTGGTGGTACAATATTGGCGCAAGCTATTAAGTTTTGTATCACATAAATAGCAATTAAAGTCTTGCACAAAAAAAGAGTTCCTACAGTCCGTTTCATCATGATTGCAAACTTAATCAGATTCTTCCATATCCCCACTTGGGATTTCATGTAATGCTACAGTTAACTCATTATTTTTCACAAAATTACACCAATGACATTCAGCTTTCCCACATCCGGTATAAAAGTCCTTTTGTTGTATTTTTTCCCAAACAGTCTGTATTTGCTGTGTTACCGTTGTGATGTCCGCATCGCTAATGCTGATGGCTACCTTCTCAAATTGCTTTTTCTTATTGGGTTCAACAAAGTCAAATTCGGCACTCGTTACTTCCCAGTTTTTGGGGTGATGATTTAGTAATATTTTGTAAAACACAGCTTGCCTCCAATAATTTCCACCATTTGGATTCTTTTCATTCGGGGCAATCAATTTATCTTTTGCATTTTCAACACTTCCGGTTTTATAATCTATCACCACAACTTGTTTTCCGTTAAACTCTATTTTATCAATAGCTCCTTTTAGTGGTATGCCATTTACGACAACATTATTAATTCGATATTCAGTAGTAACCGTTTTATTCCATTGGTCAACATAAACGTCATAGTAGTTGTTTAATACTGTCTCTCCATGTTCTTTTTTGTTTTTAAATTCAACTTGGGTAAATGCCTCCCTATGTCTATTCATGTAATAATTAAAGTCTTGAACCAACTCTTGTTTACTTGGGAATACATTATCCCGCTCTTGCATTTTTTTGAATAATTTATTTAACGCATCGTGCACTGCTGATCCAAAAGTAGTAGCCTCTGATTTACCTGCTGGCACTTTAATTAAGCTGTTATAGTAAAAATGTAAAGGGCATTGTAAATAATTGTTGAGTGCAGTAACATTAAGGGTAAAGGCTTCTAGTCTTGGATTAATAAAATCTGCTTCTAATTGATCGATTTCTGGTACTTGTGTTGACTGCAAGTGCAATAATTTATATTGCATTTTAAGTTCATCGCTAATTGTTTTGTCAATAATATGCTGGTTGCTATCATTCATGAGTTCAATAATAAATTGACTTGCTTCAGCAACCTTGCCATCGTTTTTATTTAATGCATATGATATTTGTAATTGTTTTTTTGCCCTTGTAATGGCTACATAAAACAATCTTCTTAATTCCTCTTTATCATCTCCACTTTCTAAACTACTTAAAACGGTATCAGGAAGTGTGTAACCTGTATTGTTACTTGACCTTTTCTTTTCCCAATAATGTGCATTGGTGCCGGCTACAAACACATATTCAAATTCTAAGCCCTTACTTCCGTGTGTTGTTAATAAATTCACGCCAGTTTCACCACCTGTGGTGATTGGTAAAGAAAGTCTAATGCCTTCTTTTTGCATAAGCGCCATCATCTCAACTAAGTCTTTTAATTGCAAGCTTGGTCTTTTATGTGTTTCCTCTTTTATAAAGTCAAAGAATTTGGTTATAACGTCTAACTCAAAACCTTTATTGGACGACTGCAATACTGCTTGAATAATGCCTGTTTTTTGTAATATTTGTTCGACTAAATTTAACAGGGTGACATTCGGAACTTCACTAATTAAGGATTCTAATACTTGAACTGCTTTTGCTAATTCAGGCACGCCGCCTTCTTGAAATAAACTTCCTTGAACTTGCTGCGTTTTATCAACCAATACTTTTCTAAATGCATTTTCTGAATTACCATATTTTAACTGATTGGCTTCAACGGTTACTTTTGCAATGGTGATGGGTGATATTTTCCACCATTTAAAGTGTAAGATTTCAAAAAGTAAATTTGCTCCTTCGTAAGGTTGATCTAGTTCGCAATTTAAATAATCAAGTATTGTAATGATTTGTTTGATCAAAGTTTGGTCTAACAAGTTGGCTGTTCGCCTAGTAAATACAGGTATTTTTTTCTGCATCAAAAAATGAGCGATTTCTGCTCCATACTGATGCTCTTTATACAATACCGCTATTTGATTTGGAGCTACTCCCTTTTGTATTAGCGTTACAATCTGTTCCGTAATATCAATCATTTCATCGGAAGGCACGTGATAGGCGATTACGTTGGGTTCAATAGGACTGATTAAATTTTCCGGATTTGATGCAATTAATTTTTTCTCTAAGCCTTTAATTTTATTTACTAAACGCTCTTGGTTATTATTTATGACAATGCTGGAAGCGTCTAGTATGGGCTGGGTGGATCTGTAATTATTTTCAAGTACAATGGTTAAAATATCCTGCGCATATTGATTTTGAAAATGCAACATATTTTCAACGTTCGCCCCTTGAAATCTAAATATGCTTTGGTCATCGTCTCCTACAACAAACAAATTAGGCTGCTCCCAGAAATTTACTAATAATTGTACTAGTTCATTTTGGGTTCCACTTGTGTCTTGAAACTCGTCCACTAAAATGTATAAAAACCTTTCTTGGTATTGCGCTAGTAAGTTTTTATTTTCTTTGAAAGCATTAATAACCCAATTAATCATGTCATCAAAATCATACCTATTCTTGTCCTTCATTAATTGTTGGTACACCTTAAAACAAGCAATGGCAGCTTTTAACTTTTCCATCTTTTCCATTTCAGCATCTACCTGTCCTTGTTTTAAATCCCCTGCCTCAAATTGTTTGTATTTTCTTTTATAAACAAACTCATCTCTAAAAGGAATTTCTTTGATATAATCATTTACTTTATCAGCAAGATATTCTGGTGTCCATCCCTCTTTTTTCATAGCACTAAACAACTTTGACAAGTTGCTCATTTCATAATAAATGTCACCTCGGTACCTTTTTAAAGGATTGTTTTTATCAAATCCATCAATTAATTTTTTAAGTAGCTCGATTTTTTCTAATTCAGAAATAGGATCTAAAGAGGTTTTGTCAAATAAGGATAAATTATCCTGTATGATATCGTTACAAAAGGAGTGGAATGTCGAAATGTTAACCTTATAAGCGCTACTACCAATGAAATTAATTAAACGTTTACGCATGGCTATTGCGCCAGCATCGGTATAGGTTAAGCATAAAATATTTTCAGGAGCCGTATCCGTTTCTAAAAGTATTTTACCAATTCTTGCCCCTAAAATTTGTGTCTTTCCGGTCCCCGGTCCAGCTATGACCATAACCGGCCCTTCAATATTATCTACTGCCAATTTTTGTTGTTCATTTAGCCCTTCATAAACTGCTTCAAATGCTTTGGCTTGCTCTTGTTTGCTTATCATTTTATAAAATTAATGGCTTTCTTGGGATTAAACACAACAAAATCATCACTTGCTTGTTGTATAGGTATGTCAAAAGTATATAGTCTTCATACCATCCAAAATTTACCCATAAGCTTAGAGCAAGCTTGGGACTTTTTTAGTAGCCCTGCCAATCTTGCAAAAATTACACCAGGTCACATGGGTTTTAAAATTATTAGCAAACACCATGGCAAAAAAATGTATCCAGGGCAAATTATTGAATATACGGTGAGCCCATTATTGGGTATTCCCATGTATTGGATGACTGAAATCACGCATGTTCAGGATGGAAAGTACTTTGTAGACGAACAACGTTTCGGACCCTATAGCCTTTGGCACCACCAACATCATTTCAAAGCCATTCCGGGCGGCGTTTGTATGGAAGATATTGTGCATTATAAAATCCCTATGGGCTTTTTGGGTGACATAGCGCAATGGATTTTGGTTAAAAAGCAATTACAAGGAATTTTTGATTACCGATTTAAGGCCGTAGAGGAGATGTTTGGTACTTACAAGCCTTAGTATTGGGTGGTTTTTATAAAAGTGAGGCGTATTTATTAGGAATAAAATAAAAAATAAAATACTTGCCTCTGAAAACACTTTGTTTATATATTTTTTATAAACTTTGTTCTCCAATCTAAAAATTTCATGGCACATACATCAAGTGGGCATGCCCACAAACTCTCTGTAGCTGGATTAATTGTTACTTTAGGAATTATATACGGAGATATCGGAACATCACCATTGTATGTATTTGGCGCTATTATCAACAGTGCTATTAAAGGAAATAATCCGGTAAATGCTGAACTTATTTATGGTGCTATTTCCTGTGTCTTTTGGACTTTAACTTTACAAACTACATTCAAATATGTTTTTTTAACATTAAGAGCTGACAATAGAGGTGAGGGTGGTATTTTCTCACTATTTGCCTTAGTGCGTCGATATGTAAAATGGATTTATGTTCCTGCAATAATAGGTGCAGCCATGTTGTTAGCGGATGGAATGATTACACCTCCAATTTCTGTGGCTTCTGCAATTGAAGGATTGAAAGATGTAAAAGGATTAGAAAAAATATTTGTTCCAGGAAATAATTTAACCGTTGGTATTGTACTAGCCATTATCTCATTGTTATTTTTCTTCCAACGTTTTGGTACTAAAATAATTGGTTTTGCTTTTGGACCGATTATGCTTTTATGGTTTTCTATGATTTTAATTTTAGGATTAAATCAAGTTGTTCAAAATATTGGCATTTTAAAATCAATCAATCCATATTATGCTTATGAGCTATTAACCCATTATCCAAAAGGATTTTGGTTATTAGGCGCTGTTTTCCTTTGTACTACAGGTGCAGAGGCCTTGTATAGCGATTTGGGACATTGTGGTCGTCAAAATATCCAAGTGAGTTGGATGTTTGTAAAAGTAGCGCTCGTTATGAGTTATATGGGTCAAGGTGCTTGGTTATTAAATCACATGAACGAAGCAACTAGTGGTGTAAACCCATTCTTTGAACTTATGCCACATTGGTTTTTAATTCCAGGAATTGGTGTAGCTACGATTGCAACTATTATCGCTTCACAAGCATTAATAAGTGGTTCATTTACTTTAATCAATGAAGCCATTAGTTTGAATTTTTGGCCTCGCGTTACGGTGAAGTTTCCGACTGACCAAAAAGGACAAATTTATATTCCTAGCTTAAATTTTATTTTATGGATAGGCTGCGTAACCATGCTTCTATATTTTAGAAAAAGTGAAAATATGCAAGCAGCTTATGGTTTCTCAATTATCATTACCATGATTATGACAACCATGTTAATGAACTTTTATTTGTTAAATGTAAAAAGATGGGGTCAAGGTATTGTAGCATTCATCATCACTATTTTTGTAATAGTTGAATTCTCCTTTTTTGCAGCCAATATTGTTAAAATTCATGAAGCAGCGGTTACTTTCATTTTCTCATTGAGTATGATTTTTGTGATGATGATTTGGCATAGAGCACGTAAAATTGCCAATCGTTATTTGGATTTTGTAAAGTTGAAAGACTATTTAGAACCATTAGTTGAATTGAGTGCTGACAAGGATATGCCAAAATATGCAACCCATTTGGTGTATTTAACAAAAGCAAATAATCACAGAGAAATTGAACATCGAATTATTGATTCTATATTAAACCGCAAACCCAAGCGTGCCGATATTTATTGGTTCATTCATATTGATCGTACCGATTCGCCTTATGGTATGGAGTATAGCATACGTGAACTAGTTGACGATAAAGTAATGCGTATTGATTTTAATTTAGGATTCAGAATTCAACCAAGAGTCAATGTATTATTTAAGAAAGTAATGCAAGAATTAAATGAGTCGCATGAGCTTGGTATTTACAGTAAATATGAATCCTTAAAAAGCAAGGATTTCCATGCCGACATTACCTATGTAATTATTGAAAGCTTCTTTAGTATTGAAAATGAATTAAGTATTAGAGAAGATTTTATTATGGATACTTATTTCAATATTAAAAATTTTGCGCAAAGTGATCAAAAGGCATTTGGATTAGATAATGATATGACGGTGGTAGAGCATGTGCCACTAATTATTAAGGCAAATGAGAACATTCCTTTGAAACGAGCTTTTGATCGTTAAGGCATTCGAAAAAGGGTCTATTATAATTCAACAAGTTTGCTTAATTGGTTTTGATGCCCAATAGCAACAATCCAATACTTTGTGCTTTTTTGCCTATCAATTCCAAGCGCATTTAAATTAATAAATTTAGTATCTGCTGGTACAATACTTTCAACCGAGTATTCTTTGTCGGATAAACTAAGTATGGCTAGTTGCTTTACTTGTTTTATTTTTCCAATTTCAATTTGAAAGGTATTATCTGACTTTTTAATCACATTAGGTGCGGCAACTTCATATTGTACAAGCCAAGGCATTGTTGGAAGTAAAGCTGGCTTTTTATAATAATTATTTTGAAGTGTATCATTCCAATGATTTGGATTTGATTTGAATGAGTTGCTGCTAAAATAGGCGCTACCTCTTGTATTTTTCAAACTCCTTAATCTTTTAATTTGATAAGGTATTTCATTGCTGTTTTTCCAATTAGTGGTAGTTCCTGCACGATAAATACCATGACCAATATATAAGTTTCTATTATTACTATGTTGATCCCACCAGTTAATTAATACATCATAGTCTGCTAAAGCATGTCCGTGTTCCCAGTATAATTGAGGTGCAATATAATCCACCCATCCTTTACGTTGCCACAACATAATGTCTGCATATAGGTCATCATAGTTGGTAACCCCCGCTTTCGTTTCACTACCTTCAGGGTCTTTTGACTTATTACGCCATACACCAAAAGGACTAATGCCAAATTGAACCCCAGGTTTAATACTATGAATGGTTGCAGATAATTGTTTAATTATGGTGTCGCAATTGCTACGACGCCAGTCTTCTTTATTTAAACCTCTACTATATTTTTTATAAGTATCCTCGTCATTAAAATTTTTACCTGGTACTTTGTAAGGATAAAAATAATCGTCTAAGTGTATTGCATCCACATCATAACGGGATACAATGTCACTTACAATTCGATTAGTATGTTTCCAAACCTCAGGTAAGCCCGGATTGAAAATTCTTTTATTATCGTAATCAATAAACCATTCAGGATGTGTTTTTGTTAAATGATTTGGAGCAACACTTGATTTGCTGGTATTGAACACAGCACGATAAGGATTTATCCATGCATGAAATTCCATTCCTCTTTTATGCGTTTCGGCAATCATAAAACTTAAAGGATCATAAAATGGACTAGGGGGCAATCCCTGTTTTCCCATTAAATATTCGCTCCAAGGCTCTAATGTAGAAGGATATAAAGCATCGCCCGACGGACGTACTTGCATAATTATGGCATTCATTCCATTTTTTTTATGCATATCTAATAAAGCGACAAACTCTTGTTTTTGCAATTCGTTACTTAAGCCTTGCTTACTTGGCCAGTCAATATTAACAACAGTTGCAATCCAAACACCTCTAAATTCAAAAACGTTTTTATTATCAATACTTGGTTGTGCATATACTAAATTACTTCCTACAAGTAATAGTATACAAAATAAATAGCGCATAAAATTTTAATTAACTTATTACGGTTGTTCAGGAAGGCTTCTTAATTTATCCAATATTTGGTTTAATGTAGCTGCTTCATTTTCTGTCACACCTTTTAATATTGCATCAATTTGATCATTGAATTGATCCAATCTTTGAACCAATAACAATCCCTTTTCAGTTAGGGTAATATCGACCAATCGTTTATCCGCTTTACAAGCTGCTTTTTGCACTAATTCTTTTACGATTAGTCTGTCTACAATCCTGCTGGTATCACTCATTTTATCCAACATCCTTTCTCTAATTTGCAAGGTGCTCAAAGGCACATCACTTCCCCTTAAAATTCTTAAAATATTATATTGTTGTTGGGTAATATCTTCTGTAGCTAATACACGACTAATTCTTTCGTTCATCCAGTTGGCTGTAAACAAAAGATTGATTCCCATTTTCTGGTATTCATTTCTGAAGTTAGCTTGTTGTATATCTTTTTCAATTCCCATTTTATGCACGATTATTGCTTAATTTTCTTTTTCTTATTCGGTACAAAACAGGAAGTGCAATGATCGCACCCGCTGCATCTGCCAGCATATCATTCACATCAAATCCCCTGCTAGGCACAAAATATTTTTGATAATATTCCATCCCAATTCCGTACAAAATGCAAAAAATTAAAACATAAGCGTTTGCCCTAACTGTTTTTAAAATTGCATATTTTGATGTTTCAAAATGCACCAATATTGAAAATGCCAGTGAGCTAAATAAACACATATGGACTAGCTTATCAATTGGAAAATTTCCAAACCAATTAGATTCAGTATGAAAATTGCTTGCTGGGAGACTTAATAAAATAAAGACAATAGCTAATTCAAAAAGTACCCAAATCCATGTTTTAAGTAACATGATTAATGAACTAAATTAGCGTATGCTTCACTTGTCATTAATTGCTCAAAATCAGCTGCATTATTAACAGTCACTTTTACCATCCAGCCTTCGCCATATGGGTCACTATTTACTAATTCAGGATTGGATGCAAGCGCAGGATTCACTTCAGTGATGGTACCTGCCATTGGTAAAAATAAATCACTAACTGTTTTAACAGCTTCAACGGTTCCGAATACAGCTTCAGCAGCTAAATTCTTTCCAACCGTATTAATATCTAAATAAACAATATCACCTAACTCACTTTGTGCAAAGTCAGTAATTCCAATGGTAGCAGTTGTACCATTTAATTTAATCCATTCGTGGTCTTTTGTGTAACGGCAGTCAGTAGGGAATTGCATATAATTGTTTTTTATTGCTGCAAATATCCATAAAAACACTAAAAAAACAACCTACTAATAGCGAATATTGTCAAAATACAGTAAAATATGCTCTTTTAAGAAAACTTCTTGTTCTATCAGATTCATAACCGGGAGCTGCTTTAATTGCTTATAGTGCGGCCAGCCTTCTTCGTCCTTACCTTCTAATAAATAATAACCACTTGGCATTAGGATTGAACAAATAGCAATATGCATTAAGTCCTGCTTTTGTTCTTTGGAAATTTTTTCTCTAATAAACCCTGACTCCTGCATACCAATTAAAAACAAAACCGCTTCTGTATCCGGCTTCTTCCCAAACTGATCCATCAGCTTCTTTTCCAAATCCCACCATCTAGTCTGCAAATCGTCTTGTATATTGGCCATATAATATATGTCTATTTTTTGCAAAGGTAGGGGATATCGGTGCTCTTAGTAGCATGGTTTGATTATCTTTGCCAAAATTCGCGCTATGTTACAGGTAAACTTCTTACGTCAAAACACGGAGTTGGCTAAAAAGAAATTGGCAATCAAGCACTTCACTAATTTAGGTTTAGTGGATGAAGTGATTGGAGTAGATGATCAAAGAAAGCAGTTACAAGCATCCTTTGATGATTTGCAATCTAAAGTCAATGCTGCCTCTAAGGAGATTGGTGCGCAAATGGCTAAAGGGGAGAAGGATAAAGCGGAAGCTTTAAAAAATGATGTGGCTGAATGGAAAAAACAATTGGAGCCATTGAAAGAAAAGATGGTTGAAGTGGAAGCGCAATTGCAACAAATGATCGTGCAATTTCCAAATTTGCCACATGACTTAGTACCTATTGGAAAAACACCTGAAGAAAATGAAGTGGTAAGACAAGGGGGTGTTACGCCAGTTTTACCAGCTAATGCCTTTGCTCATTGGGACTTAATTAAAAAATATAATTTAGTTGACTTCGAAACGGGTGCTAAAATTACAGGAAGTGGTTTCCCATTATATATTGGAAAAGGCGCTAAGTTTCAGCGTGCATTAACCCAATATTTTTTAGACTTTAACACAGCTGCAGGATATACTGAATATTTACCTCCTTTTATGGTGAATGCTGCTTCCGCATTTGCGACTGGTCAATTGCCTGACAAGGAAGGTCAAATGTATCATGCCACAGAAGATGATTTTTATTTAATTCCAACTGCCGAAGTACCAGTTACCAATGTATATCGCGACACGGTTTTGAAGGAAGCGGATTTGCCAATTCAAATGACAGCTTATTCACCCTGTTTTAGAAGAGAAGCTGGAAGTTTTGGTAAGGAAGTGCGTGGATTGAATAGAGTACATCAATTTGAAAAAGTAGAAATTATACAAATTGTACATCCTGAAAAAAGTGATATCGTATTAGACGAAATGGTAGCACACGTTGAAAAATTATTAGTGAGTTTAGGATTGCAATACAGAATATTAAGATTATGTGGCGGTGATATGGGTTTTGCATCGGCTATCACTTATGATTTTGAAGTATATAGCGCTGCACAGGAAAGATGGTTAGAAGTGAGTAGTGTAAGTAATTTCCAAGCATATCAAACGTATAGAATGAAATGTAGATTTAAAGATGCAGATGGTAAAATTCAATTTGCCCACTCTTTAAACGGAAGCTCATTAGCATTGCCAAGAATTTTTGCAGCAATAGTTGAAAATTATCAAACTGAAAATGGTATTGCACTTCCCGAAGCCTTACAACCTTATTTTGGTTCAACACATTTAGTGTAACTTATTGATTGAAGCTAATAAATGGTTTTAATATCATTTGAGACGAGCTTTCGAGCATTGCGCAGGGTGAGTCGAGAATGAGAATTAAAACCATTAAAGTAACGACCCCTTGTCTAAAACTAAATATTTTAACACATCATTAATAAGTAACTAAAAGCCCTTCCAATTGGAAGGGCTTTTTCATGGTTATTCAAATTTTCAACAATATTATTCATTTAAAACTTGCTGAACCTTACGCCAATAGCAAATGGGTTCATATCAAAGTTGGTTAGCTTTTCATCAAACATATTGGTTCTGCTATAGGAGCCATATAATCTAACGGATCCAATACCTAATTCACCAATGGTAGCCAATTTGAAATTATTTAAATCAAAATTGCCATTTACTTTTCTCTTTCCTCTTTCTTCACTTATTTGCTTGGTATGTGATTGTAACAAATAGCCTGCACTCATACCAATACTTGCATAAAAGCTTTTTGAATTTTGAGGATTTGAATGATAATTTAAAAGCACAGGTACGGTTAAATACTCGACAAATAATTTATTTTTCTTAAAATCAACAACATCGAAATATTTATAATTACCTGGTGTATTGCTGAAACTAATTGGGTTTTCAAATCTGAAATTATACATCTCAATTCCAATACCATATTTCAAGTTCCAGTAATGCTTGTAAAGGTTTAATTTTTGTTGAACTATCCAAATGTTTACATTACTAGATTTTACATTATTTAATTTTAAATCAGTTGATTTTGGTAAGGTTGACATTTGAGGAGCCTGAGTAGTATTGTCAACAAGGTTCGCAAAACCTAAATCAAAAATCCACCAATTGGTCGTAATCGGTTTTAACTTTTTTGGCGCGCGCTCAAAACTGATTTTTGTTTTCTTAAAATCACCATCTAACAATGATTCCCAATTTTTTTGTCCATAACTTGAACTTCCTTCACTTTTATTGATAATTTTTAATCGACCTACCTTCACCGTATCATCCGTAATAGCAACTAGCGTATCATTCACACCATAAATGGTTACCCCGTTTTTTTGCGAACGTTTCCCTTTAGCGTCAATGATAATGTTCACATTATTTTCTTTTCGGCTACTTGAATCTGCATTTCCTCCAACAATCAGCATATTGCCTATTTTGATGGTGTCTTGCTTTTTAATAATTACTGAATCTGTTTGTGCTATTGACCCTATAGTGATAAAGGTAAATGCTGCTAATAATTGTGCTTTCATGATTGTTATTTTTGCTTTTCGTTTTTATTTCTTTTAAATATTGCATTGATGCGCCTGGAGAACCCTCTTAATTTATCGCCATCTATTTCTAAGTTTGCTATATAGACCGATCTGTCGTGATCCTCAGTGTCTATGTTATCGTAATTTTCTTTTTCTTCCAAAGGAGTACTCGGATTCGCAATTGCTTGCTTAGTATTTTCAGTACTATTTATAGGTTCAATTTCAGCGATTATTTTGTTCGTTAAATCAGCAGTAGTTGAATTTGGTGTTAAATTGGTTTCAGAAATGATGCCAGCATTTGCAGATCGCTCATTCGAATTAAACGTTGTCAAATTTGTTGCATCAGTATCAGTATTTGATGATGTTTTATTTACTAATTTAAAACTAGTTCCTTTTGCAGGCGATGTATTTGCACTTGCAAACATTTTATTAGTAGCAAGTGATGCGTCGTTTTTAAGCTTGGCCGAATTATTATCTTCTATTGCTTGCTCCGAATTAGCAATAACGGCATCGACGCTATTTTCGGTATTCGTTTTTTTGTTTTGACTAATTAATTCATTATTTAAATCATTGCCTGAAGTGTAAAAACGATATCCAATAAATAATAACAATAATGCCGCAATGGAGCTGATGCTTATTATGTTTGTTCTTGTGAAAAATCCTTCTACCACTTTTGCCTCTTGACGGTATAGCTGTTTTTTAAATGCCGATGGGAGTGTAGCTTCCATTTCACTGTAGCGGTACAATAATTGCTTGTCTTCATAAACAATTTCGTCAGTTGCTAAAACAGTTTGCTTCAATAAGGCGAGTTCTTTTTCATAAACAGGATGCGCTTTTATAAATAATTCAAGCTCTTTAATTTCGGCCAATGAAAGTTCATTGTCAATATATGACATTAAATAAGTGTCAATATTTTGGATATTAATTTTCATTAGGCACTCATTTTTTCAAGGTGAATTAATTTGCCCTTTAATATTTGTCTAGCACGGTGCAAGTATACTTTTACTTGACTCTCAGATAAATTCATGATTTCCCCAATTTCCTGATAGCTATAACCTTCGTAGTCCTTTAGTAAAACCAAACTTTTTTGTGTCGGATTTAATTCGTTAATAGCACGCAATAAAATTTGCTTTAATTCGGAATTATTGTTGGGGTGTGTTTGACCTTTAACCTCCTCGAAATTGTCTGTAATGGATTCTTTTTTACCCTTGCGAATTTGATCAATCATTAAATGATACGCAATGGTAAATAAGTATGACTTTGCTTTTAAGGGCTCGACTTTTTCACGATTAACCCATAACTTCTCAAATGCCGTTTGTACAATATCCTGCGCATCGGCTTCCTGGCCAATATTTTTGACAATAAAACGATATACTCCATCGGAGTATTGATCAACACAGTTATTATAATCTTGAACGGTCATCCCCTTTATAGCTTTTAAGTATAGGTATAACGAAGTTGGTACTTAAAAGTTACAGGTTGTTTAATAATTTACTACCTGTTCCTGAATATTTGCTGGAAGTTCACGCCATTCGTATTGTTGATTGCGTAATTGAGGCTCAAATCCAGCTTCTTTTATGGCTTCCTGAATGGTTTTATAGGTAAATCGGTGTGGTGCTCCTGCTGCACTAACCACATTTTCTTCTAACATGATACTTCCAAAATCATTGGCACCTGATTCTAAACAAACTTGTGCTGTTGCTTTACCTACTGTTAACCAACTTGCTTGGATATTTTTAATATTTGGCAACATGATACGACTAATGGCGATCATTCTAATATATTCTTCGGTAGTAGTCAAGTTTTGTACGCCTCTAATTTTTGTTAAAAGGGTATCCACGTCCTGGAAGGTCCAAGGAATAAATGCTAAAAATCCATTGGCATCCTTTGGTTTTTTATCCTGTGTTTCACGAATGCGCACTAAGTGAATAAATCTTTCTTCTAAAGTTTCCACGTGTCCAAACATCATCGTTGCGCTTGTTGTAATATTTAATTGATGCGCTGCAGCCATTACGTCTAACCACTCGTCTGCTCCGCATTTTCCATTAGATA
>Ga0114975_10001679_pt1 | contig 15586 bp, 18 predicted proteins | sample S_130626_EF_Meta_FD_87031 | JGI IMG/M metagenome (GOLD analysis project Ga0114975, IMG submission 87031) | Freshwater microbial communities from Lake Simoncouche, Canada to study carbon cycling - S_130626_EF_MetaG | ecosystem: Environmental > Aquatic > Freshwater > Lake | place: Lake...
CAAAAGAATTTAAACAAAAAGTAGGAATGCCTACATGATAGATTATGTAGTACATGAAAACAGATGGACTGTGTTTGCAAAAGTTGATTTAAAAACTTGCACACAGCAAGAAGTCAACGATCTTGAAAAATTACTTTCTGCTAATACTTGTGTTGTTATTAAAAATCAATCGTTAACTATTGAAGACGAATTAAGATTTTTAAATATGTTTAACAACCCAAAATCGTTGTATCCTAAAGACGATCCGCTATTTGATGATTTTGCATTAGATCTTAAAAAAGACCCAGACGGTATAATTTTCAGAGTTACGAAAGAAATCCGCGATGGAAAAATTGGTATGGCTGATTGGGAGGAAGGATTTGACTGGCATAGTGATACTCCGGAAGAACCAGATCGTAGTGAAATTCTTTACCTGTATGGGCATAGAGGAACCGCTGGTTCTAGAACTACCTGGAATAATAATATAATTGCATACGCTGACTTAACCGATGATATCAAAAAGCAAATTGCAAATTTACATTCTATTTACGGAAATATATCTGCACCAAGCGCACCCGATCATGTTGGAGTAAAATATAATACCGCATGGAATCCTCCGCTAGTTCATACAACTCTTGCAGGTCAACCAGGTATGTATTTTTCTCCCTACCAATTAGGGAAGTTTGTAGAGCTTACACAACAAGAATCTGACAAACTTAAACTAACACTCTGTAATCACGTTTTAAACGAAAAATACATGTATCATCATGATTGGGAGGACGGCGATGTAGTTATATCTGATCAATGGAACAGCATACACAAACGCTGGCCATTTGCTAGAATGGACATTAGAGTACTGCATAGAGCAGGAGTAGATTATAATGAGGTTATCAAATGATACAATATAAATTACACAAAAACGGTTGGACTGTTATACTTGAAAATTTTAACATCAATACTGCTACACAAGATGATATAAATTACATAGCAAAATTATTAGCAACGCATACTCTTGTAGTAATTAAAAATCAATCGTTAACTATTGAAGACGAAGTTAGAATTGCTAAAATGTTTAAGAATCCGCAACAGTTTCATGTGGATGTAGAAGGGTCGTTCGATGCTGAATGCTATCGTGGAGCAGAAGTAGACGGATCAGAAAAATATATTCTACGTGTTACTGGCGAAAAAAATGAACACGGCTTGCCTGGAATTGCAGGGTGGACTGATGAAATGGTGTGGCACTGCAACGATCCACACGACCCTTTAAAACGTTCATTGATTTATTTGTATTCCGTAAGAGGTTCTAAAGGATCAAGAACCACGTGGAATAATAACATTTTGTCCTATGACGAATTAGACAAACAAAAAAGAGAACCCTTAGAAAATCTTAAACTTGTCATGGCCAACTGGGCTGAAAATGATGCTGATGTATTGGCAGGGTATACTGGAGAGGCACTCGATGGGTATACTCCTAATTTAGTCATGCAAAACATAGCAGGTAAAAAAGGGTTTTATTTTCCGTTCTTGCAAATTTCTGGATTTGTAGGTTTATCAGAAGACGAAAGCAAAGACATTATTAGTTGGTTAACAGAGCATACCATACAAGACAAATACTGTTATCATCACGATTGGGACGACGGGGACATCGTTATAGCCGAGCAATGGTTAGGTATTCACAAGAGGTGGCCATTTGAGGCAATAGAAAAACGAGTATTGCACCGTATGGCTTTTGATTTTCCGGATCAGGATTATACAGTTTAAGGTAATTCGTCGATTACTTTATATTCGCCAGTAATTCCTTGTTTGGAAGCTGCATCTTCTATTAATTGCTTCCAACCGCTGGTAGCATCGTGTCTAGCAATAATCATATGCATACGATCTTCATTACTTTCATTTATTACCGAATGATGATAATGTAAATTCATTGCATACACTCCGCCTGGTTCCATAATTATTTCTTTGCCGTCTCCCCAAACCCATTTACAACCTACAGGGTTATTAAGAGCAACATTTATATTCTCTATTAATTTTATACTACTATCACTGTGTAAGGCAATTTTTCCGCCTGCACGTAATAACATAAATCTAACACGACCATATTTGTTACAAGGAAAAACGTCTTTAAGCCACTTAGTTGTTATTGGACATTGATCTGCAATCTCAGTCCATATCATGTCGTTGCTAGCATCTTTGCCTTTCTTATAACCGTAGGCATCATAGTTCTCGTGTTTGTCCCATCCAAGCCCATGTATGGTTAAACTTTCCCAACCGTGCGAATCTTCATCACCTCTGTGTGAGCTAAACTTATCAATCAAAGCAAATGCTTCTGCACACATTTCTTTATATGGCAATGCGATATCTAGTTTTAGATAACGACCCTCTGAATGATAATATTCTTTCATCAATTAACTCCTAAGGGGCGTTCGCTATTATGTTGCCAGTCCGCTGCATGCCAGGCTGGTGTTTTTAGATCTTTAATATCAGTATAGATAAAATTACTAACCTTATCTAATTTCTGATCAATTTTATTTTTCCAAAACCCATCTGCGGCTCTTGAGGATAAAATAGTTGTTATGTTTGAATCTTTATTTTTAAGTTTTTGTAACAAACCGTTTTCACAACTAATGCGATATTTTAAACTCGACGAAGCAACAAATGGTCCATGATTGTACAAGTCACTTAAATTTAACAAAGTTTTCTTGCCTGCTTCGAGCCAATCAAAATTAAATGATGCTGTGTAGTCTATGAGAATATACTCATAGTTTAAATTCCTAATTTTTTCCCAATGAGCATCCCAGTTATCCATTGTTGTTAAGAATTTCTGCCATTGTTCACGTATTTGATCTTTATAGGTTTCTGGAATATACGGAGGATTGTTAGGCAGCATTGGTTTGTTCCTCCAATAGAATTCATCGTAATCTTTTCCATCCCATTCTTCAACCATTTTTTTCATAAACATTAAACAGTTATAGTTAATGTCTGTAAAAATTACTTTGGTATTTTCTGCAAAACCTACAATTTCTAAATTTTTAATCCAATTAAATCCAATGCCAACAGTAGCGTATTGTTCAACTGGTCCATCAAATGGTAAGTCTGCCCTTAATTGATCAGAGTTCCAACCAGCAAAAAAGTTCATTCCAAAGAATTGAAGTTGTCGTATATCTGCTAACTGTTTTAAAAATACATGATCGTGTTCGTAATACAAATATTTTTTACTATCTCGAATTCTACGGCTCAACGGTATTAGATGTTTGTCGTGTTCTAACCCAACATTTAATATATTCCAACCATGCAATTTAACAGAATAAGTTTTAAGTTCAGTTCCTTTTTTCATCCATGCAGGAATTTCTGGATCGCCATGTAAACATTCTTCGCTACGAAGCGGAGCAATCTGTTGGTACTCTACCCATTCTTCGTTGCCCACAAAGGGACGACCTAATTCTTTATACTGTTCAAGATTAATAACATAAAATTGTTGATGTAATTCAAAACAGGCATTTTTTTTATAGTAGGCATGATCACCTCTATCTAAAATATGTCCTGCTATAAAGAAATCTTCTTGGCATTGATCTTCAACTGCATCAAACAGTCTATCAGATAATCCTAAACTAGTACCTGCCGAAATAAGAACTGCATGAGCATACCCTTCATCGGCTGCAACGTTTAATAATTCATCTTCATCTTTACTGATCAAAATATCGTACTTGTGTTGATCAATCCTGTTGATCATAAAATCACTTAGATTAACACATACATCTTTGGCAACACCACTTTGGCAATTATCTGTGATATCTAATATACAAAAAACAATCGATCGTTGCTTTTCACTTCTGAACTTCATCGTTATTTCCTATCATAAATATTCTTGGCTACAGTTATATAGCTTTGCCGCACTGTAGCTTAACTAAATCAGAAATTAACTAGGAGGACAAAAATGGATATCATTACTAGAAACGTACTACATCCCGAATTTGAAATAACTGCACTGAACCGAGACGAAAATGATAATATTTTCCCTATTCATGTAACTAGGCAACAGCTTGAAGAAAAGATCGATCTTGCTAAAACTTATTTGATAAAAGAATTTAATGCTAAAAAAGGACAACACGTAGTGATGTGTATCACGTATTGGCCTAACTATCCGATCTGGCTTTTTGCTTGTGCCGAGCTCGGAATGAAATTTATTATTTCTGATTTTCCAAAAACAGTATTAGCCATGGAGAAAATGCCCCTTTACAAGACAGCCGATATTGTACTTTGGGATATGGTATACCCACCGGGATACGATCAACCGCAGTATGCGAGTAAAAAACTGCATTGTAATGTTTTAGACACATATAAGCCAACTGAAATTGTTTCACCTGTATGGTGCGAACCCGAAGATAGCATCATGATTACGACTAGTTCTGGAACAACTGCTACTCCTAAACTTATTGAACATAATCATGAATTCTTTTTTAGAATGATGAATAGCAATGCTGTGTTATATGATTTAAAAGAAAACGAAAAGTGTTGGCATGATAAGAATTTACAGCACGGAGTAATTCTCGGTGTATACTTTTTACCGTTAGCTAATAGATGTAAGTCTCACTTTCATGCCCCAATTGGGTGGGACGGCGGCGACCGAGAAGAGTTATTACATAAAGCTATGATAGACACAGTACAGGCTGAAAAAATTAATCGAATCGCGGTCTTCTTTGATGCAATGGAATGGTTTTCAGAAGGCATGGACCTTAGTAAAAAACAACACGACCAAATGAAAATACACTACATTGGCGCTATGAAAGAAAAATATCTTAGTAGAATGTGTGGAGATTTTGGTTACATTATAACTCCGCAATTTGGTAGCCAAGAAGTTGGTGGTCCTGTATTCTATTGTGAGATAGGCCCAGACAATTATAAAGAATGGAATCTTAGAAACTATGGAACTCCGTCACCGTTTTATAAAGAAGTTACAACTGAAGGTGATAAGCTGCTAAAAATAACTGATTACAGAGGTAATGTAATCCACACAGGCGATAGATTCGACGTTGAGGACGGTGTGTTTACGTTTATTGGGCGAGCAGACTTATGTCGAATTAATGGTAAAACTGTTTACTATTATTTCTTAAATTCTGTTGTTGCAGAAGTTACCGGACTAGTATCTGAAAAAGATTTTGATGTTGTGTTTGATAGCGATCTCGAATGTTGGTACATACGTACAAACGAAGAACTTGATCTTGAGGAACTAAACAAAAAAATGTTGCCACACATTGATCCCGATTATTATAATATACGTAGTCAAGTTACCGGTCCAAGAGAAATGTTTTATTACGATGGCTGGAAATTTAGTAATGCAATGGTTAGACTTGCTGTTACTAACGGAATTGAAGCTATACGTTAATTAAATTTTAGAAGTGTTTCTTAGTTGATCAAGGAACACTTCTGCATTTAGTTTCCAAAACGTTTGTAAGTGTCCCCGATAGTCTTTTTCAAACGCTCTAGTTAAAACCCCTGTCTTTTCTAAACTAGGTCCCCATACAGTATGCACCAATCGTTGTGTTCCTACTTCGCTAGGATGGCTGGTAATGTACATGTCGCCCTTACTTCCCACCCACTCTATACATGCCGGCATCAAGTATTGTGCTGTTACATGCTGATGTGTAACTATTTGATTGCGAGTGCGCAGTGTGTTTAGCGGCAACAGCTCTGACAACACACAAGTCCTAGCACAGATGCGATATCCTTCATCTATGCTGTGTGCTGCTACACTTCCCACAGCAACATCATTATAAAACAATATCCATACACACCACTCACGTTCATTTCGAAAACAATCTATCATGGCTTTCTGGCTAGCATTATTGACAAATCCCTTAGCTGTACAATATCTATAGAAATCTGTTAAATCTAATTCTAGTGACCAAGGAATTATTTTATACATCTTACTCGCTCGATAAATTCTTTAGGATAGTTGTTACTAAAACTAGCCCAGCATAACTCGTCCATAACTTTCCACGGCTGTGGGGTATCCCATTCGATACCTAGCCTTTCTAGGTGCTTGCGCATTTCATCTTGGCGTGTCGTATAGATATGACTTTCAACTTCTGCAATGCTAATATTTGGTTCCGTTGCACGATAGGTAAAAAAATAATTGATACTTTTTAATTTTCCATCAACTACAAAATAACTACTAGGGTGCATACTGTATTTGTGTATGCCTAAATTTTTATGAGCTTTGATAATTTCAATCATTTGATCTTGCCAATCAGGTAGGACCTTGTTGAAGTTCTCAGTTAGACAACCTGCTTGTTCCCAGAAGTCTGGCCCGTTAACTTCCAGATATATTTTTTTATCGTCTAAATCAATTTTAAGAATTTTTGGAATTAAGTCAGGGTACGCATTACGCATCTGTGTTAAGTAGTTTACTTCACGTAACCACTTTTCTTCCATTTTGGCAGGATCCACAACTTGATTCTTACCTTTGTGATATTCTGTATCATTATGATACCATTGGACAAACACCGTATTGTCTTCAGACATAAGACTGGTGTATATTAAATTATTTCGGCAAGGACCACTATCTGGTACGTTATTGTAATAGTAATTAAATTTTTTGTCCATACAGTAATTATCATAAATATTTGCCATGAACAAAATAAGTGATACTATTTCTCTATGTGAAGATTGCTACCGGCACGTGCCTGCTGTAAAGTTTGAAAGAGACAGCGCAATTTGGTTAGGCAAAACTTGTCCAAAACACGGATACCATGAAGAATTAGTAGATATCAATTCTTCATTCTATACCAATCAACAATACGAAAAACGTAGACCAAGCAGTTATTGGTTAGACATTACTAATCGGTGTAACTTAGATTGTCCGCATTGTTATCAAATGCCTGACAATAACAGTAAAGATCCAAGTATTGATTATTTGTTATCAGAAGTTCAGTCGTGGCCTGATAACGGATATCCTGTTAGTTTAGTTGGTGCTGAACCCACTGTGAGAAAAGATCTTGCAGATTTAGTATTAGCCATACAGGCATTGCCCGGCAAGCCTAGAAATGTTATAATAGTTACTAATGGTGTATACTTGGCCAAGTGGGATTATGTACAACGCTTTGAAGGTATCCCTAGACTTAAATGGACTTTTGGATTGAACCATCCTGACTATAACGGTGGACAGGTTCGCGACAAACAAATGGTCGGTTTAGAAAATTGCCTTAAACTAGGATTAGATGTAAAGACATTAACTTATACATTGGCTAACTTAGAACAGTTGTCTGATGTAATGCACGAAGTACAGAAGTTTAAGATTAATGCTAGAATACAGCTAGGGGTTGAGATTGGACGTGTACCGGAAGGCGACTTTAAAGAGTTGTATTTGTCTGAGCTAGTGGCAGTTGCTGAACAATTTTGCACAGACAATAAGTGGTCATGGGAGCCTGATTACATAGGAGGCAATCGTACACACTTTGCTGTTCGTATTAATGGTATTGAACACAAGTTTATTAAATGGTGTGATGTAAGAACTATTGATTTAGAAGAAGTTCAAAGTGAATCATGGGCTAGTATTGTTCCTGGTAAACCTATGAGCCCATTACTACACCAAGTTATATTAAGAGATCAAGCAGTTAATCGAGGACAGATGTTGTTGGATACAGTACCTGAAAAATATAGACATGAACAAAATACACGATACAACATCAATATGCGAACATTGCTATAGGCATGTGCCTGCTATTCTCTTTGAACGAGACGGATCTATATGGTTGAGTAAGAAATGTAAGTGGCACGGTGAAAGTGAACACCTAGTTGAACCTAACGCTGATTTTTACATCAACTACAAATACGATAGACCAACAAATAAGACTTACTGCCTTGACATTACCAACAGATGTAATTTAAACTGCCCGCATTGTTATCAAATTCCGGATAACATGAGCAAAGATCCTAGTATAGAAGAAATACTCGATATAATTAACGCCTGGGAAGATGACGGATATGCTATTGCCTTGATGGGTGCTGAACCTACAACTAGAAAAGACTTACCAGATTTATGTAGAGCGATACAGTCATTACCGGGTAAACCTCGTAGTATAATGATCTTAACTAACGGTGTTTATCTATCTGACTTTGATTATGTTAAACAGTTTGCAGAGATGACCAATGTGTTTTGGACTATCGGTTTAAACCATCCCGATTACCAAGGACATACAGTTAGAAAGAAACAAATGGAAGGCATTGCAAATTGCATGACGTTAGGTATGGCAATTAAAAATGTCAGCTATACTCTTGAGACTATAGACCAATTAGAATATTGTTTAGAAGAGGTGCAAGAGTTTGGCAAAACACTTAGCCCACAAAACTATAGAATTAGAGTAGGCACAGATATTGGTAGACACCCTGGCGAAGAGAAGATTTACCTATCGGAATTAGTAGACAGAGTAATTGCTATATGTGATCGAAAGGGCTGGGAATACAAATACGACCCAAGCTACGGTATTAGAGTACATTATCCGTTACGTATTAACGGAATATTGCTTAAAATTATACAATGGCCTGACGTGCGAACATTAGACTTAGAAGAAGATCAAACAGAATCCTGGGCAGATATGTTACCAGGTAAGCCTGTAAGTCCGCTAGTACATCAAGTTATATTAAGAGACGGTGCAGTTAATAAAGGGTTACCGTTGTACGATACAATACCTGAAAAGTATCAAAGAAAATACGATGCGAGAGATGCTTAAAATGGAGTTTGTTGGAAACTATTCCTCTTGGATTGCAGAACAAAAAATAATGGAACATTTGTTATCCTGCCAATGGGAGGCAAGTTCTCTAACATCGGCAGTAGAAAAATTAACCGGGCACCCGGTATTAGATAAAATTAGAAAACAAGCCGAGCCTTGGTACTCCAACGATAATGCTTTTTTTCATATGCTAGGACCGTGGTCTCCTGAGATGGAAAATTTTAATTTTGATTTACCAAATCTTCCAAAAACTCGTAAAGAAATAAATTGGTGGTTTGTAAAATTATGTCCTGGAGAGTTTCAATGCATGCACGTAGATGCGCATACATTAGATGTTAAGAATCTTGTAAGATATACAATATTTTTACAAGACTGGGAGCCTGGACATATATTTGTATTAGATGAAAATTATATTTCTAACTATAAAGCTGGAGACATGTTTGAATGGAGTGACCCTATGTCGCTGCATGGGCCTCTTAATATTGGATACAATTCAAGATATACTTTTCAAATAACCTTAAACGATTAAGAAATGGATAATATATGATTAAAGGCATTTGCGGAAAACCATACTTTGACATGACTACGTACTTAGATATGGAGACATTTGATCAACTACAACCTGAAATTTTAACAGGATTTGCCTTAGCGCGAGAAAATGCTAAAGAAGGAACATGGATGAAACCAGGTTTTACTTTTGACAACATGAGCTATAAACTTAGTTGGAAACCTATATATCAGTCTATGGATGAATTTATGGAACTGCCCAAAGACGATCCTATATATCAAGCTGGCATAAAATTAATGCCAACAGATTTTAAAAACTTCCAACAACGTAATAAGTTTACTCGCTATCTAAAGATGGCTATGGGTGCTTATGATCCGTACATTTACTATTACCTATGGGAAGAAGGTTCATGGGACGATAGAACAGCACCACGTAAGCTAACCCCAGAAGCAGAATGCTTTCCTAACGTAGTTAAGTGGGTTGAAAGTTTAGTAGGCACAGTGTTCGAAGATATTGGGCGTGTTATATTCTTCCATTGCGAAGCAGATGGCATTCCGTTTGAGCATCGTGACTTAGATGCTAAGAATGGTGTTAATGTTGTTAAGCCGCACCGCAACGAATTTATACACATACGCCCTAATACAAAAAAGGCAATGTATTTGTGGGATCCAGAAACTAAAGATAAAACATATCTTAACACCAGAGCCGCATGGTGGAACGATGTTGACTGGCACGGCGGCGAACGAATTATGGAACAGAGTTACAGTTTACGGATTGATGGAAAGTTTACGGAATCATTCCGTAAGCAGTTAGGTATTAATCATTTGGAAAGTTATTAAAGGAGAATAAATGAAAAAGTTTTTATTAGTAATATTAATGATATCAAGTTCTTATGCAATGGCCGACAGTGTAATATTAGGCGCAGGAGTTACCAATAATGCAAACGGTACTGAATCTCAAGGTGTTAATATAAAGTATATACATGATTTTAATTTAAATATTGACGCTGACATTCTTGCTAATAATGCAAGAAATACAACTAGTCAACTTTTACAAACGCAATACGAAACGGGAGTTCGTTACAAATTATTAATAGATAAAAATTTTATTCCGTATGTAAGAACCAGTATTGGTACTTTAGAAACTTCAGGAAGAGCATCTCTTAACTACGTAGGCTTAGAATCAGGTATCATCGTTAGACCGTTGTCTAATAAAATGTTTGTTAGAGCAGATTATACTGCAATGACTTCATTGAATTATAATGATTTTAATATGAATTTAACAAGAGCATGGCTAGGTTATGATCTAACTGAAAAAGATTCAATAGCGATTCGTAAAGATTGGATGGATGGTGACATTACATTTAACGCTTTATATGTGTTTTATGGTAGGAAGGTTTAATGAGATATATAGGAAATTATAAATCCTGGATCGATAAACAACATATTATAGAACATCTTACATCATGCCAAGGTGATTGCACACCAGTATGGCAACCAGATAGATGGCAAGGCAATCCTATTCTAGAAAAATTTACGGAGATGGCTCGTCCGGGTTATTCTAATAACAAATTTTTCTTTCACCAGATGAATCCAAAGTCTAAAGAAATGCAAGACTTTAAATTTACATTACCAGATGTTCCTGAAAAACGCACTAATATTAATTGGTGGTTTGTTATGTTGTATCCAGGAGAGTTTCAAGCCATGCACATTGATCCGCAACTGACAGAAGTTAAGAATCCAGTACGTTATACTATGTTCTTACAAGATTGGGAACCTGGACATATATTTGTCTACGACGATAAAATTGCGGGTAACTATAAAGCTGGAGACATGTTTGAATGGAGTGACCCTATGATCATACACGGTCCAGCTAACATAGGTTACAATATACGGTACACACTACAAATAACAATGTACGACTAATAACCTAACAAGTGAAACATATACTTGTTAGAAAGACTGCCGTTAATCCCATTGTGCCATTCTCGATGATTATCCCACTGTAAAATAGTTCCTTGAGGTTTGTTGTAATAATATTCATTGCCTAGGATGAATAGCTGTCCTACGCTAGGTTCATTTATAAACACAGAGTATCGTTTTATCTCACCGTATTTTAAATATTCAGTTTCGTTATCATCGATGTCGTAATGATAGCCGGTCATATATCCGGGCTCTACACAACTAATCCAACTACGTAAGGCAGTAACACCTACTTGCTCACTAATTTCTTTTTCAAATTCTTTAGTATCATAGTAGTTGGTCCATTTAACACTATCAGTGTTAAAGTTATTATCCTTCCATAGCTTTAACATTTCTGCATACTCTGGATTAGTCATGTTCCAACGTGCAGGATCAACAGTAACAACCTTACCATCTGATAAGTTGCTGATAACTGTGTTCCAATTAATCATTATAGACTTCTTCAAATATGTCAGCGAATACAGTATTGCCCCAAGACTTTTCTTGTAGATGTTTTGTTATAGTAATTTCAAAGAACTTTTTAAAATCAATGAAACCTTTTTCATCAGTTGACAGATCAAAACGATAAGCACCATCTTTGCCTATAATCCCTTCAATTATTTTTCTTTCTATAAATCTTTCTTCATAAGGAATTACAGCATAATTGTCTATGGTTTTTAATTGCCCATCCTTTGAAATAAAGAAACAGTTTGGATATAACGACACTTTCCAAAAGTTATTTTCTTTTGTTGAAATAAAGAAGTCTTTCATTTGTTCTTTCCAGTTAGGAACTTCTGTGTCTAAATCTCTTCCAGGGGTAAACAATACCTGAGACAGTGTTTCCTTGTTCCACTCTATAAAGATTTTTCTATTATCGTAATCTACATCATGCAGCATTGGTGTAGTTCTAAGATGCGATAATTCTTTTAAAAATTTAACATCTCTTTCAAAAAACCAGTCTACTAACTCTTGCGGAACTAGGATTGTTTCTTTCGGTCTATATGCAGGATCAATACAGTAGTGAGCGCACATCACTGTCTGCTCTGGATTAACCCTAGGCGTATATAATAAATTTGACGGGTATGGAGTTCCGTTAGGATTTAATTTGTGATAGTAATCCCAATTGCTTATATCGATCATAATTTATTCCAGTTTAATTTTTTATTAATGTAGCTTTGAACCTGATCTTTAAACTTCTGATCACTAGTATCTATTTCAGATACTTTGCGATCGTATATTTCTTCATAGACATTTGTTTCGTAATAAGCAAACAGTCTATCTGACAGGAAAGGATTACATCCTCTAAGCCCTATAAACCCGTTATTGGAGTAAAATGCCTGAACTAGTGATTCTGCTTGATACCAATCCATAGTGTTGTGCTGCCAAATAACAACATCGTTTCTAGTACTACCAACACCTCCACCCCTAGGCGTTGTAGATTTGAATATAACGTTGCCGCTGCTGTCCTTAGATACTTCATATCCTGGGTTTTGTCTTGCTTCTAATTTAATTAGTCCATTGCTCACTAGTTCTTTAGTGAAACGACTTTGATTAGTAAGTGTTTCGTCATAATCAGGAACTTCTAATATGTGTGCAGACGCACTTTGTCTATCCCAATTAGTATTAAGCCACTGTAACGATGTGTGCCAAGACTCGACACTTTCGCCAGGTATACCGCAAATCATCTGTATATTTGCTCGGTATCGTTTAGGTGCATGGATATCTGTGTATGCTTGAAAGGCTAATAAACCTTCTTGTAACTTCTCCGGATCCATACCTTTACGAACAAGTTTGCCTGCTTCATGATTAAAAGTTTCAATGCCCATACTATGGCCAAGGAAGCCTAATCTAATATAGGTATCCCAATGTTCACGATGTTTGACTACTAAGTCTCCGCGAGCGAAACCACATATCCAAGGATTATAGTCTAGCTCATCAACTGCATCAGCATACTTCTGTAGTTTCTCAGGACGGTCGTTAAATGTTTCGTCCATTACACGCCAATTCTTAATGCCCCACTTTTCGTAACCTGTTTGCATTTGAAGTTTAAATTGTTCTTTGCTAACACTCACATCTTTAGCTTGGCCTATGATAGGAAAGTTACAATAACTGCAACTAAACATGCATCCACGAGCAGTTTCGATCTGGGGACATTCCCAAGGCATCATAAAGTCACGATCTTCATAATCCACTAAGTAGCTGTCTAATGGCGCACTAGGATAGTGATGTAACCCTCTAATAACTTTCTTACTTCCGAAGAACGCAGAATCAGTTAGTAACGGTGCACCTAATGTTCCAATAAGATGTTGACATAAGGCTAAAACTGCATTCTCACCATAGCTGTCTACCCAATAGTCTACTCCTTCTGCGGGAGTAACTAACGCATTGTTGCCGCCTACCACGACAGGGATAGTAGGATATTCTTTCTTCAGCCATGCAATAAATTCGTTTAGGTAAGGACTCCACGGATTTAAAAATGCAGTTCCAAAACAAAACATAACTGTCTTATCTGTGGCTCGTGAACGTACAAGTTCCTGTAGTTCTGCTAATTGCCAAAACGCAGTAAAGTCTATTACTTCAGCATCCCAGTCATTCATTCGCAGGTATGTGGCTACGCGATGTGTCCACAGGATTCTTTCCCATCTTTTACCTGTTAACGAAAAGAACATTATGTGATTCATTCTAGGATAAATTCTTCCGGTAGCATGTTTTTAATAAATTCTAATTTACTTTTTTCTATATCAAATTTCACTTCACTAGGAGAATAAGAAAAATTAGTTATAATTTCTGCTTTGTTAGCAGAGTTAAGCCAGGGACTGATAGTATTATCAAATACATATCTAGCATGATCCAAATTGCCCATTTTAGTTTTTATTGTAACTGCAACCGGGTCTACTATGTTGTGTCTTTTTAATAATTTTCTAACTACTAATTGTATTCTATAAAGTCTGCCAAAGTTAGCAGCAGTATGATGATATCCAGCATCCATATCATACCATATACCGTCTTGTTTTAATCTATGCATCTGCTCACGAACCAGATCAATCAAGAAACATTCATCCCCTTGAATATTGATATGGTATCTATCATCAATATCTGCATGACTTTGATAAGCCTGTCCTGGATCCAAAACAATAATTCTAGCTTCACCTTTACTGACAGGCAATGAATTATAAAGTATTTCCCAAACAGTGTCTTTATACTCATTCTTGAGAACCCAAGGATCATAGAAGAAATTACCTGTGGGCTCATTAATTGGAGTCTTCATTCCACCATCGGGTAGGTGTGTTAAAACCTCTTGAAATAAGTTTGGATTGACTGTATAATTAGTAGAAGTCAGCATGAAATATTTATGTGCGCACTTAATAAGGTTAAATATTTCATGGACCGTACACGAATTGCACCCGAATATTCAATTGACTATCTTGAAATAGACCGTCCTAGTCCGTTGTCTGATTTAAAAATTGAACAGTTAATACAGGATGTAATGACTGGAAAATTGGACTCTGACATTACCGATTCGGTGTATACTAACTTTAAAATAGAAACAACTAATTGGATTTTTAATAGCAAATTAAATTCGTTAACAGGATTCGATGATTTTAATCGTGTTGACATTATAAACGGTTGTACTCAATTTATTGACAACCTTTATATGCAAGGACCGATTCAAGTAATTCGCGGAGACTACAGATACCACGAACGATTAGGATTAGCGTATGTTAAAGATGTGGGCTCGCTAATTCCAAATATTCCTTTAATTATAGCAATGCCGTTTCCTAGCATTGGTGCTCCACATCAAGACATGGAGGAAATTTTACATGAGTGTAAAATTAAAAATATTGAAGTCCATATTGACGGTGCTTGGATCAGTTGCTGTCGCGATATTAATTTTGACTTCAGTAATGATTGTATTAGATCCGTTGGCATCAGCCTTAGCAAGGGTCTTGGTCTCGGTTGGAACCGCATAGGCCTACGCTGGACTAGACGAACTAAGCCAGATAGCATCACAATAATGAATGACTTCAATATGAACAATCGAGCATTGGCTATGATCGGTTTGCATTTTATTCGTAACCTGCAGCCTGACTACTTATGGAACACACATGGACGAAACTATTACAAGGTTTGTTACGATTTTAACCTGATGCCTACTAATAGCATCTATCTAGCATTGCACAATAATCAACCTGTCGGTGTAAGTCCACTAATACGGTATTTAGAAAATGCCTAGACTGATAACATTCGGTGATAGTTTTACATACGGACACGGTTTGCCCGATTGTCATATTCCACCGGGATTGGCCGGTCCCGAATGTAGTAAATTATCATGGCCGCAATTGTTAGGTAATCAGTTAGATATTGAAGTAATCAATCGAGCAAAGCCCGGACATAGCAATATAGAAATA
>Ga0114975_10001680_pt1 | contig 15586 bp, 17 predicted proteins | sample S_130626_EF_Meta_FD_87031 | JGI IMG/M metagenome (GOLD analysis project Ga0114975, IMG submission 87031) | Freshwater microbial communities from Lake Simoncouche, Canada to study carbon cycling - S_130626_EF_MetaG | ecosystem: Environmental > Aquatic > Freshwater > Lake | place: Lake...
ATCCACCACGATGTTGACCCTCAGGCAAGAGAAAAACTCCACTAAGGTATTGAGTCTTGCCTCTTCGTCTTCACATGGCTCAAACACCTCTAGGTTGTTCAATGTATGGAGGTGCACTTGGTCTAAATAGGCGCGTAATTTCAAGGTGTCTTTGATTTGCTTGCGCAAGCCATTGCGTATGACCTGTAACTCACGATCCAACATAGGCTTGATATAGCGTCGCTGCAGCGCATTGAGTGCTTCATTTAGGCGTCGTTCTTTGGCGCCTGCTAGGTCTAGGTATTTGCCAATTTCATCTTGCAACGCCTCCTCTGCAAGGTCTATCGCTGCGCGTTGCTCGCGTGTAAGACGGATATTTTTCTCAGGCGTCATTAGCTCGCCTTTGTCATCCTTGTAGGTAAACACCATATTTCCATCTTCACGGATCAATACAAATTGGTGCGCCTCCGCGTACTGGCTCAATAGCCCATAGTCGGTTACATCTTCCAACTTGTTGGCATTGATGATGCGGTCTTGTTGTATTTTGAAATCAGGTGACGTTAGCCATTTAGGAATTTCTTTTTGTAAATTTTTGGCTAATTGCCCCATCAACTCCCGAAGTAGTCGCCCTTCTCCCGACGGAAGTCGTAGCGCTATAGGATGGTCAGGGCTATCAAAGTTATGCAGGTAACACAGGTCTGGCGGAACAGATCGCAATGTGGCTTGTTCATGCATCAGCTTTTGTAGCAATGAACTGCGGCCACTTCCAAAATTTCCCAAGACAAATAAGTTGTAGCCACTTTGCTCCATGTTCAAACCAAACACAGCAGACGCTGCAGCTCTCTCTTGCCCTATCCAAGGCAATTCAAGTTGCACTAATTCTGAAGAGACAGAAAACCCTAATGACGTAGGCATTACCGTACGTCTTAATTCATGGGGTTCTAGCAATTGGTAAGTCATATGTTGATATCGCTTTACCCATAAAAGATCACTTTAAGTGCAATCCCGCGCACTATCTGTGCGTTATCGCACAGATAAATATCTGTTGGCTCTTCAAAATCAGTCACCTCTATGTGCCACATAGAGCAGATGAAGGGCTTCATACCGTGTTAACAAAAATCGAAGAAGTGACACGCAGTAAAACCAAAGTAAGTTGCGCTAACTGCCATACACGTGACTTTTGCCTTCCTCAAAACATCAATGATTACGAGATAGACCGGGTAAACCGCATCGTGCAAATGCGCCGTACTATCAAAAAAGGTAGCAAACTGATTAAGACTGGCATGGCTTTTCATGCCATCTACGCAATTCGGACAGGTTTCTTTAAAACCTCTGTCAGCACTGAATCAGGCCAAGAACACTTGGTGGGCTTTCAAATGACTGGGGATAGTCTTGGCATGGATGGCATCGCGACCCAAAAACATAGTTCAGACGTGATTGCACTGGAAGACTCTGATATTTGTGTATTTCCAATCCATGAAATCGAAAATCTTTCACGCGTTTCCCCTGTGTTTCAGAGACATTTCTTGCAGATGCTGAGCAAAGAAATTGTTCGAGAAAGCCAAAGCATGTTGATGCTCTCTCAAATGTCTGCCGAGATACGGGTAGCTTCTTTTATTCAAAATTTAACACAACGCTTGCGGGCTAGGGGGTTTTCAAACACTGAATTGCTATTGCGCATGACACGGGTAGAAATGGGTCAATACCTTGGCTTGAAACTAGAGACCATCAGCCGAACACTCTCTAAGCTATCTCACAACAACATTATTGAAATTAATCGGCGACACCTGCGGATTTTGGACAAAGCAGGGTTAATGCGTATTACGGGCATTTCTGACTAAATGTGATTTAAATCAACAAATACGCCTTTATATGTTCGATATCGATCATATAAATTGAAATTTAGAAAATTCAAAGCTACATTCGAAGAAAGTAATAGATACATAACTTTCTCATGTTCAATCAATTAGAAATGAAGTCGCAAAACCGCTTTCTATCTGCGCTGTCAGAGAGCGATTGGCAGCGCTGGGAGCCCAAACTCCAGCCAGTAGAACTTCACGCTGGACAAGTGGTGTATGAGTCTGGAATCAACATTCCTTATGTGATTTTCCCGACAACGGCCATTGTGTCGTTACTTCATATTTTGGGAGACGGTGAATGCAGCGAGATAGCAAGCACTGGATGCGATGGCTTGGTGGGAGTGTCGATATTTATGGGTGGCGACAGCACCCCTAGTCGCGGAGTAGTGCAGCAACCGGGGCAAGGCTATCGGATCAGCACCCAGTTCATCAAAGATGAGTTCCATCGGTCGGTAGCGATCATGGAGCTCATGTTGCGCTACACACAGGCTCTGATGACACAAATGTCGCAATTAGCAGTTTGCAGATGCCATCACAGCCTGGAGCAACAACTCTGCCGCTGGATTTTGTTTAACCTTGAATTGGTAGAGGCACCGCAGCTCGCAATTACACAAGAGCAAATATCCCATCGATTAGGGGTTCGCAGAGAGGGTGTCACACGCGCCGCTGGAAATTTACAAAAGCTTGGAATCATCCACTACAGCCGCGGACTATTAACTACCGACAACAAAGTAGAACTGCTTGCACATGCGTGTGAGTGCTTCAACGTCGTTCAAAAAGAATACGACCGATTACTCCCTAAAGATACTTCTCTTGCCGTCTCCCTTTTCAGAACACATTAGTCGACTCAGTCGATTGATAGTGATCATTTATGTGCTGACGCACATCATTGTTTTCACGGGTATTGGTATCTCGTTGTACCAAAACTGGGGGCTTAGATTGGAAGATACCAAATCACGACTTCTCAGAAGTGCCGAGATGGGAAATATGCTGGTAGAAAACAATTTAATAGATGCCGCTAAGTCCCTAGACGGAGCGAAACAAGAGATTGAAAATAAATTACGCGTCACAAGTTTGACATCTAAAAATACGTATGGAATTTTGTCAAACGCGATAAACGAGTTCAATACATACAACAAATCAAATTACTTAGGTTTACTTTTTTTAATAGATGAAAATGGTCAACTGATTGCGCGCAGTGATGAACCTGCTTCAAAAAGCATTGATTTTTCAGACCGGTACTATTACCAAGACTTACGCGATCATTCTGAAAAAAAATACACAATTGGCCCCCTCTTAATTGCCCGAACAACTGGACAGTGGGTTTTCCATATGGCTGTCCCGATTAACGATAAAAAAGGTAAGTTTGCAGGGGTATTGGTAAGACAGTTATTAGAGGATGATATTAGTAATGACTTAAGAAAATACACGGATTCATCTGATTTTCTGCAATTGATGACGCATGCTGATAAAAATGCGGTTTCCTTTGCCTACCCACCGCCGAACGTCCTGATTAAATCGGTACAAGAGATTTTTCCAAAAATTACTTTCAATATAGATTTATTAGAAAACCATAGGGGCACAGGGTATGGCTCATCAGCACCCGATAAGAAAAAAGACTTTCTCATTGGGTACGCACGATCACCTATTTTTGAATTGACAACATATGTCGCTATTCCACGATCACAAATTCTAGAATTGTTTTTTAAAAGCAATATACATTTTTTCTCATACATATTAGCGGGCGTTGTATTCATCACTTTTATTTTTTTCTATCTTTATCAACTTTCAATCCAACTCACAGTAGCGCAAAGCAAAGCATTTCACGACGCACTAACTGGCTTACACAACCGCAGAGCTTTGTTTGAAAATTTAACGTTGCTCATGCGCGATTCAATGCGCGCACATCAACCTATTTCCGTATTTTTTATCGATATTGATTTCTTTAGACTCTTCAACGAAAGTTCGGGCCATGAGGCTGGAGACCTGGCTCTTCAAGCTGTAGCCCATGCACTAGCGAGTTGCTGCCGCAGACCTCAAGACTTTATTTGCCGCTGGGGAGGTGAAGAATTTGTTGCGGTCTTACCCCACACCGACAGCACGGCCGCATTAAAAATTGCGCATGACATGCTAGACGCTGTACGGGCTATTCGATTAAGAGGGGAGCAACCAAACATTCCACACATCACCGTGAGTGTAGGTTTTATCACCCGCTTATTGAATTCCAACAACATGGAGACTGATTTGATCGATCTTGCTGACCAAGCGGTACGCCGTGCCAAACATTTAGGACGTAACCAGTGCGTTCAATTTAATGCGAATTGGAAAAATCCAAATCCGACATGCGATACCCCAAACAACAACTTAGTCAGTATTTAAATGCCATGCAACGCGGATCGGCAGCTGTTGAGATGGCGTTGCTATTACCTATTTTGATTTTGATGATTGACGGAGTCCTGGAGTTTGGATTGATACTCCATAACGAATCTGTGCTTGCGAGCGCCAGTAGTGTTGCAGCACGAGCTGGTATAGCAAAGGGAAGTCCCAAGTTAGAACCCATAGAGATAGCACAAATCGCCATTGATTATTGTCAAAACAACCTGATTTCAATAACAAATACAAGCGTTTTACCGTCTGTCGATATCGTACAAGCCACTGATCCAATGTTCCAAAAACCACTGCAGGTTACTGTTCACTTTAGTTATCACGGGCTGCTATTTGGTACTGTGCTATCTGCCCTCCAAATAAGTCCTGAGCTCAGCGCAACTTCCGTGATGTACAACGAATAACGAATCAAATTAATAAGCAACTATTCATTAAAACCTGAAGCAATTGATGTCAACATAATAGGCCTCTGAATGGCAGCCATGGACCTTCCAACTAATAAGCTTGTATAGGTGTAAGTGACTGAAACAGACAAAGGAGTTTGGTATGCACCGTCTGCTGATTGCGTCACAAGTACTTGGAAGTTATTTCCCGTATCAAAAGATAAAAGATAGTTTTGGCAGTAGTTTGTAGCTACAGCGGAAATCTGATTAGTCGAAAGCTTTGGGGTTGAACTCACAACACCTGCTCTTACAGCCTCTCGAGCAGAGTGTGTGATCATGACTTTGTCATACATCAGCATGCTGAATTCCATCATCCCGTCTACTACTAGCAACAACAATGGCAAGATCAAGGAAAACTCTATCGCACTTGCCCCTTTTTGATTACGTGGCATGATCACAACGTCGATACGATGTTGGTGTAAATCCCGTGTGTTCACGAAAACATCGAGAGAAATTGCCAGGATTTGAAAATCCTAGATCCATTGCAATAGACGTAATCGATTCTTTATTTAACCTTAGGCGATTGCAAGCTTCCTCAATACGCATTGCGTTCCAATGCACATGCGGTGAAGTTCCAATCTGGTCATGATAGAGATCAAAAAATCGACTGCGCGACATTCCTACGAACTTAGCAACCTCATCAGCCAAGCAAGGATTATTTAAATTTTTACGCATATAGGACATAGCTGCGCGTAATCGGTAATCAATTAACTGAGGACGCTCTGAAAATGTAATATCAAAAGCAAACATAAAATACTTTCATAGCCGATTTTCAAATTTAATAGTTGAATAATCTGTGCGCTAAAGCACATAGCTGCTAATTAAATGTATAGCAGATAAACCCAAGTAAATATCGGACGATTTGATAAGCAAGAAAGCGTCTTTTCACATAAATTAACCATCACCCTTTGTGCAATTTCGCACAGATATATGAAAGGTTAAAAATGCGTAAATTTTCTACTATTGTCAAAAATTTCTTAGCTGATGAACAAGGTGCAACTGCCATTGAATACGGTCTGATTGCTGCCCTTATCGCTGTCGTCATCATCACAGGTGTAACTGCAGTCGGCACTAATCTTTCTGCGATATTTCTCAAATTGGCTGATTGCTTGAAATCACCCAAAGGAGCGCTCTGCGTCTAAGCTTGATTCAAGCCCTTGCGTTAACGGCATGCTCAGCAGTGCTGTGCACTGCCGTTTGGATTGACTTTCAAACCTATCGCATTCCTAACAAAATAATCTTAATAGGAATGTGTTTAGCGGGAATTTGCGCCCTGCTACCAACCAGTATAGGTTTAATTGATTCAGCCATGGGATGGTTTGTAGGTTTAGCGATCTTTCTTCCTCTGTATATGCTTGGTATCTTAGGTGCCGGGGATGTTAAGTTGCTAGCGATGGTAGGTATGTTTGTAGGTTATCCCGCCGTTCTAATCGTCGCTTTATATACATGTTTAGCTGGAGGGGTATTGGCTATTTTTTTTGCCATTCGATATCGAAAGTTACGTGAAATGTCTAACAACCTCTACCAAGGCATGTTAATTTTTTGTTTACAAATTTCTAGTCGGAATCGTTTTACAAACGTTGAAATGAAAACTCTCCAGCTTAGATTACCTTATGCGTTGGCGATATTCATTGGCACTATGTCTTATGCCCTACTACATACGGTGATTTTTTATGAGTAACCAAAAAGGTATTTTGTGCGCAATATAAGGCCCGTGTTACTGATACTTCTGTCCTTGTTGATAGGTGCTATGGCGGTAGCACTTGCAGTTCGGTGGATCGGGCAACGTACAGAAGTCGCAACAACCAAGGTGGTTGTTGCATCACGTGATTTAGTTTTTGGGACACAACTCAAAGAAGGCATGCTGGAAGTCATTGATTGGCCAGCAACGGGTGCATTAAAAGATCCTGTCTCGGATCCGCGCACCATTTACCAAAGGGTTATCAATACTCAAGTTCTGCGCGGAGAACCATTACTAAATTCCAAACTCGCCGCCCAAGGTGAAAAAGCTGGCTTATCTGCCTTGCTTCACGAAGGTTCTCGAGCTGTAACGGTGCGAGTCAATGAAATTGTTGGTGTTGCAGGCTTTGCTTTACCAGGCAACTATGTAGATGTGATGGTGCATGCTAGCGATAAAAATAATCGCCCTATTTCAAAAATAGTCTTAGAACGCATTTTGGTTCTGGCATTGGCACAAGATGCATCAACTGGTGAGACAAAGCCTCGGGTAGTGAATGCAGTCACCTTAGAAGTGACTCCACAACAAGCCGAACAAATTGATTTAGCACGCAGTGTAGGGTCATTGTCGTTGGTCTTACGAAGTCAAGTCGATACGGGGCGGGTATCGACCTCAGGCGTACGTATGGACGACCTATTTAAGCAAGGTGATGGAATGTCTCCCCCTTCGAGCGTGGCGAGTTCAGAAAAAACTAAATCTGATAGTACGCCACTTCGTATTGTCAATCGCAGTTCCAGTGACAGACTAGAAATTATTCGCGGCACTAATAAGACATTGGAATAAGTATGCGTAACCAATTACCCAGACGAATGGCTAAAACATTTTTGTCGTTACTAGCACTCTGCTATCTAGTACTTGCCAACAGCGCTACACCTGTGCAGCAATCTTCATTGATGCTTTTGACATCTGGTAAATCTTCTTTATTGACCTTACCCGCAGATGCGGTAAGGTTGTCAGTTGGTAATGCCGAGGTAGCGGATGTCATACTAATCAATCCACGTGAAGTGTATTTATTAGGGAAAAAAATTGGCAGTACCAACGTAATGGTATGGACTAAAAGTGGGATCGTTACCGTCATCGACATTAGCGTAGAGATGGATGTGCAAGCGCTTAAGTCGCATTTAACTCAATTTCTGCCTAGTGAAAAAAATATGCATATCGCGGTTATTGGCGACTCTGTTGTTTTGAGTGGAACTTCTAGCGATTCAATCAAATTACAACGTGCCCATAGTCTGGCAGAAGCTTTCACGGGTAATAAAAAAATTATCAATCTCTTACACCTTGAAGGTTCGCAACAGGTCATACTGGAAGTCAAAGTGGCTGAGGTCGCAAAAACATTGCTCGATGAATTGGGTTTTGGATTAACCAGTACTGTGGCAAATGGATCTGCGTCATTCAATGTAGTGTCATCATTACTGAGTACCGGATCAGGCACTTCCACCTTAAGCAAAGGTAGTAATAACTCCATCAAATTGGATGCGGAGATCAAAAAAGGGTTGGTGAAGATATTGGCAGAGCCCACCATCACTGCCATCAGTGGTCAAGAAGGTTCGTTTTTAGCAGGGGGCAAGATTTTCATTCCTGTTCCACAAGCATCCACTACGGGTGCTAGCTCAATCGTCTTGGAAGAGCGTGAGTATGGAGTGGGTTTGAAATTTGTGCCTACCGTACTAGAGGATGGATTAATCAATTTACGTGTGACACCAGAAGTATCTGAGTTATCACAGGTGGGTACTACGGTAACCACTGGTACAGGTCAGACCAGTGTGCTGCCATCGATTACAACAAGACGTGCATCAACCACGGTACAACTGCGGGATGGAGAAAGTTTCGCTATTGGTGGACTTATCAAAAGTAACGTGACTGAAGCGGTGAAGGCATTCCCTATCTTGGGTGAAATTCCAATACTGGGTATTTTGTTTCGTAGTAGCGCATTTCAAGCAGAGCGTACCGAGTTAGTGTTTGTCGTAACTCCTCGCCTAGCCAAACCTAGCTCAAAAATATTACCACTACCAACAGATAAATTCATTGAGCCAACTCGCGGAGAGTTGCATTGGGAGGGCCGAATGGAAGGGGATCCAGCTACGAAAGAAGCTGTCAAGAATAAAGAATCAAATAAGTAAACAGCGACCAATCCTTAAATTGAAGAACTATGCGAATTCATCATTACATTCTGTTTATCTTGTTAGTACTAAATGGTTGCGCCAACTATCCGTCAGCCTTGGATGACAACTTTGGTGCAGCAGTGAGGCAAGCAATTTCTGACCAAACTGTCAACCCCGATGCTTCACTGAAAGTCCGACCTCCAGCACAAACTGAAGCGCAATCTGTGAAGTCGTCTATCGATAGGTATCAAAAGTCATTTGAAGTCCCTCCTCTTCCAACAAACGTTTTTAATATTGGCGTAGGAAGCGGAGCTGGCTCTGGCGCACATTGAGCATCTGGATATGAAAGAAAAAATGAAAGTAACGCTTATTTCGTGGTCAAGCGCGCAACGTGATGCATTGGCGCAAATCATTAAGAATCAAGGTTACGACATTGTTCAATCTTCTATCAGGGAAGAAGTTCAATCACTACAAAAGTTACTAGAAGATGTACGTGGTAATGTTTTGATTGTTGAATGTTCTGAAAATTTTAAAAAGCAAGACTTTGAAGAACTAGCAAAATTCATCACTGAAAAGCCTCAAACCATGGTTTTGATGTTGAGCGAAAAAATTGATGCTGATACATTAGTAGCTGCCATGCAAACAGGTGTTCGTGAAGTTTTATCTTCGACGCCTTCTGATTCTGAATTATCAGCTGCACTCAAAAGACTTTCCCAAAGAAAAATTACATCCACATCAGATGTGCAATCACAAGCCGAAATAATTGCATTTCTTTCGTGTAAAGGTGGAAGTGGCGCAACATTTTTAGCAACCAACTTTGCCTATATCTTGGCAGAAGAAATGGGCAAAAACACTATTTTTCTTGATCTCGATATGCAATGTGGTGACGCTGTTTACTATGTGTCTCCGGGAACCAGCAAATCAGACATCATTGAAATTACAAGGCAGATTGAACGGTTAGATGCCAAGTTGCTTGCTTCAAGTGTGTTACATGTTGCGCCAAATTTTGATTTACTACCTGCTCCAGAAGCACCTGATGCAGCCTACAGTGTCGAGGCGCCTGCTCTTAAGCAATTAATAGATATCGTGCAACATCAGTATGAAATGGTAGTACTTGATCTAGAACGTGTGATTGACCCACTGACAGAGCAGGCACTGGATATGGCAGATGTGGTTTACGTGGTGATGGAGAACTTATTACCGTTTGTACGGGATGCCAAAAGAATCGTAGCAAAGTGTCGCGCATTAGGCTATAGCGATCGAAAAATACGTTTAGTAGTCAATCGTTATGAAAAAAATGGCACTATCGATGTAGAACAAATTGAAAAAGCAGTTGGCATCAAGGTTAGCCATACGATTCGCAGTAGCTTCCAAGACGTTGCGCAAGCCATTAATACAGGGGTGCCGATTATTCATGTGAATCCTCACAATGCCATCGTGGATGTTCTCAGAACGATGACGCAAGAATGCGATCCAAATCCCATCAAAAAACAAAGTACTTGGATTAGCCGATTGATCGGTACTTAGAAATGGAATCTCAATTACCCGCTCTGTCGCACTTGGAATCTGTGAAAGCAAGGATTCACCAAAGAATTCTTAACTTGGTGAATTTGAACACCATGGAAAGCATGACATCTGATCAACTAAGAAAAGAGTTGAAACTTTTGAGTGAGCGTTTACTGGACGAAGATGAATCCGCTATCAACGAAGCGGAACGTCACAACATAGTACAAAGTATTCAAAATGAGATGCTCGGATTAGGACCCATAGAACCATTACTGGCTGATCCTACGGTATCGGATATTTTGGTGAACGGTCCCAGTAAAGTTTATGTGGAGAGACGTGGAAAAATTGAAGCGACAGATGTGCACTTTGACAATGATGCTCACTTGCTTCGCATCATTGACAAAATTGTTTCACGCATAGGCAGACGCGTAGACGAACTCAGTCCCATGGTGGATGCTAGATTACCCGATGGATCACGGGTAAATGCCATTATTCCTCCCCTCGCATTAGACGGTCCTGTTTTATCGATTCGGAGATTCTCTGTTGTTCCTTACGGAATGCAAGACTTGGTTAATTTCAATACCTTAACCGTTGAAATGGCTGAATTAATTCAAGGCTTAGTAAAAGCTAAAGTGAATTTGCTGGTATCTGGAGGTACAGGATCAGGTAAAACAACTTTGTTAAATGTAATTTCAGGAGCTATTCCACATAACGAACGCATTATCACAATCGAAGATGCTGCCGAACTTCAGTTGCAACAGCCGCATGTTGTCCGTTTAGAGTCTCGTCCACAAAACATTGAAGGCAAAGGTGAAGTCACTCAAAGGGCATTGTTGCGCAATAGCTTGCGTATGCGCCCAGACCGAATCATCTTAGGAGAGGTACGCGGACCTGAAGTGCTCGACATGTTGCAAGCCATGAATACGGGACATGAGGGATCGATGACTACCATCCACGCCAATACGCCACGAGATGCTTTAACACGCTTGGAGCACATGATGAGCATGGCAGGTATGCAAGTCAGTCCTCGCACTATGCGTCAGCAAATCAGTGCGGCACTATCGGTAGTTATACAAATCTCACGCCTATCGGATGGAAAAAGAAAGATCACCAGCCTACAAGAAATAACAGGAGTTGAGGGTGATATTGAAACCATGCAAGAAATTTTTAAATTTGATCAAACTGGCGTGACTCCTGCAGGTGATGTTCAAGGCCGGTTTTTAGCAACAGGGATACGACCTAAGTTTGAGCAACGTTTACGAACACGTGGAATTAAATTGCGAGAGGATTTGTTCGACCCGGCTAGGAATAGGGCTGAATGATGTATTGGAGCAGTATTAGCTTTGCACTACTGATTTTACTTTCAGCGGGGTTTTTTATTCTGGGCATATATCGCTTTTGGAGTGATTATTGGGGTAAAAACGCTGCCATCATCAAAGCTCGTCTTCGGGTCATCACAGGTGACTTACACGTGGACAGTCAGTCACTTCTTAAAACCAGACAACTTAGCCATGTAAATTGGATTAACAATATTTTGAGAAGAATTCCAAGAATTGAAGGATTGGATATCTTCCTCACACAAGCGGGAATGACTTTCAATGTCAGTGCGTTCATAACGCGTTGTATTTTGTTGATACTTGCAACCTTTGTTTTGGGCTTGTCAATGGATGCGTTATCGCGTATTCAGTTCATATATTGCATCATTCCACTTTTAATTTGGATTACTTATTTACAACATAAGCGCAGGCAACGCGTTTTACAAATCGAAGCGCAATTGCCTGACACCCTTGATCTCATGGCGCGCGCCATGCAAGCTGGGCACGCGTTCTCAAGTGCATTATTGATAGTGGGATCTGAAGGCGCTCCGCCTATTCAAATTGAATTTCAGACAACATTTGATGAGATTAATTTTGGCATCTCAACTGAAACTGCGCTGCACCATCTAACCCAAAGGGTTGCAAGTCGTGATCTTAGGTTTTTTGTAGTCGCAACTTTGATTCAATTGGAAACTGGTGGTAATTTGACAGAGATATTGAAATCTTTGGCGGGATTAATCAGAGATCGGCAACGCATCGCAGGAAGCGTGAGGGTGTTGTCAGCAGAGGGACGGCTATCCGCTTGGATATTAGGAGGATTACCGTTTGTAATTGCTGCTACTTTAAGCATTATTAGCCCTGACTTTATTTCTAAATTGTGGACGGAGGAACTGGGAATTCTGATGCTCGAAATATCGTTGTCTTTAATGGCAGTTGGAATATGGTGGATGTGGAATATGGTGCGCGTTCGCATTTAAAGATATGCATTCCATTTACGAATATTTATTTATCGCCATCATTTTCGTGCTTGCAATCACGATTGCATATCTATTTTTCAATTTATTATTACCTACTGCTTTAGACAAACGTTTGGAAAACCTTTTTGGAAGCACCCCTTTGTCTCCTACCGTCTTGGCAATTACTACGCCTCTTTCTAGTCCTGTCAAAAGATGGATAGAACCGCTTGCTAGTGCAGCCATGAATTCTGAACAATGGTTGACCTCTCCACTGCGCATCCAATTTAGTAATGCGGGCTTGAATGGCCCTACCGTAGTGATGTATTACTTTGCAAGTAAAACCATACTCAGTCTTACTCTTCCGCTTTTGGTTTTGGTTTTTCAGCTTGTTTTTTCATGGAGTGAAGCTTGGATCACAGTTTTGACCGTAATGCTGATCGCTGCAAGCTTTGGTTACTACTTGCCAAATGGGATATTGGCCAGGCTTGTGAGCAGTCGGCAAAGTGAGTTATTTTTAGTATTTCCCGATGCGCTTGATTTACTGCGCGTATGTGTTGAAGCAGGTCTTGGATTAGATGCAGCAGTTGAACGCGTAGGCAGAGAGATGCAAATTGAAAGCAAAGCTTTGGCGCAAGAGTTTTCACTGCTTGGGCTTGAATTGCGTGCAGGCGCCACCAGAACCAACGCCATGCGTAATCTAGCCCTTCGAATTGGCTTAGAGGATATTGACGGACTGGTTTCAATGCTTATTCAAGCCGATAGATTTGGAACGAGTATTTCCGAATCTTTAAAAATGCACTCTGAGTCATTGCGAACTAAGCGCAGATTGTTAGCAGAAGAAGATGCGGCAAAACTTCCTGTCAAGATTTTGATGCCATTGATTTTTTGTGTTTTCCCAGCGTTGTTGACGGTTTTGCTTGGTCCAGCAGTCATCAACATCATCCAAATGCTGATGCCACGTTTAAGTGGCACTTGATTTTTTCAACCCTGTCTTTTTAAGGAATACCATGCAAGACAACAACTATCTCATCACACCTGAACACCACCAACTGTGGACAGTTGTAGGCTTTATTTTGGCCATGCTGGCACTGTCGCTGGCGCTCTTTGGTTTTTATCGTTTGAATATGGTGACAGTAGTTCAACAAGCCCAGATATCTGTTCTGAACGAAAAATTAGATGCGTTAACTACAAAGGCATCTCCCGCCATTAAGAACTTGGCTCCTATTACAAAGCCTTGATGGTTCAGCTTAATGTGAGCTTATGCAGGGCAGCGATATCTAACAAACGAATTCGCCCTCTGCTGTAGTCCATTAGGCCTTCATCTTTTAGTTCTTTAGCAGCTAAGGTGATGCTCGCACGCCGGACACCTAGCATTTTGGCTATGTGGTCGTGTGTCATATACAACTGTTCAGGTTCACAACGCTGGGCGCTCAGCAAAAGCCAATGCATCAATCTTAGTTTGATATCTTGGGAATGTGACATTGCTGCAAGTTTGGCAATACCTTGGTATGTAGTCCATAAATAGCGTGAAAAAAGCATCAACCAGCTGGGATAACGCTTGATTAAATTTTGTAAATAGCGCGCCTCCATTACATAGGCATACCCAGCGCTTTGAACTGTCAATACAAAGTTTCCTGCGCCTAGACCTAATGCAGATTGCAGTCCTACAGCGCCTTCACGGCCAATCAAACCTACCGCTAGACCTTTGTTGGCATAGCCGGGCTTGAAGGGAACAAAAAGCACCACTGAACCACTGGAAATGAAATAAATCATAGGACTCTCGGAATCAGGCGAGGTCAGTATGTCACCACATTTAAGCTCAATTAAACGCGCACGACGCATTAAAACCGACTGCTCATTAGCAGGAAATGCAGCGATTAATTCATTAGGAAAGGGAAACACGGAAAGCCTCGTAATTAGCTTAACGAGACACATCGTTGTTTAAAGTATAAGCAGTAGAGGATCAATTTATGACACATACAAACTCACCTTACCTCTATATGTACTTTATCGAACAAAGTTTCTAAACAGACTTTTACCAAGCAGTTGAGAATACATTTCTAAACTAAATATTTCAGTGCGATACAGCACATTAGAGATGCACAATTAATTAAGTTCTTGTCTTATTGATAAAGACCCATTCGTATTCCAGTAGAACCTGACGATCCATAAATATTGGTCATACTTAAGTTGGAGTTACCAGTCAAACTTACTTTTTGCGCTACAACAGAACCCATGGGGATAGATGTTCCACTATTACCCGTTAAATTCAATTGACTTTGAGGAAAATACAAATTCCCAGCAAAGATTGAACCCGAATTCCCTACGATCGAAGCCGTTTGGGTATTCAAAGGATCTTGCATGAACAACATACCCGCATAACTGCCGGCTATTGGTGCGCTTAGATTCATTACAACATTACCAGTCAAGCTCAGACCACTGAAGGCATTTGGCCCGCTGATTCCAGAGCCAGAGTTATAAATAGTCACGCCTGTACCGCTGATGGGCGAAGTATTCCCACTCACGTTAAACCCTCCACCGTATAGAACATACATTCCAGAAGCCAAGCTAACAGCATGGTTACCAGTGATATTGATTCCGCCACAATAAGTTCCCGGCGTCAAGGCAATATCACCATTACCAGACCTTGAATAATTAGTAAATGTGCATGAGGTAAACGTTGGCACGGGGAAATTGAGAAAGGGATTTACAGAAACAGAGGCTCCTGTAGTGACGGGACCTATAGTGACATTTCCATTTTTTGAAATTCCTCCAACAACACTGATAGAACCAGCTGTTACTGTGACATTTCCAGTTAATCGAATCGCATCGGAACTATTTGAGTTCACAAAAATTCCACAATTACTCGCATTAACACTAGAGTTGCCTACAACGCTGAGCGCACCAGAACCAGACGCTCCTAAAGTCAACAGACAAGGATTACCTACACCTGCAGGTCCTGACACTGCAGATGCTGACGTCAGTGCATTTCCGATGCCGAATATAGACGCTAAAAAGGTTTTTGTTGCCTGCAATACAGTGACGCGAACATAGGTTGGATCGTTTGCAAATGACTCAATTCCCCCGGGGGGTATGGCGACTGTAATTAGTGTAGTGTTAACGCCATTTGTAAATCCATTGGCCGCTGTTGCAGTTAATGCAAGTGCTTGTGCAGCATTTATATCTTGACCATGCGCTAAGGATCCCGCTGCAACTAAGGCTGCTGCATCTGCGGCAATTTGCATTTTGTTACGTGTAAGCAAAAGATAGCCTACATCCACAACTAAAGCTAAGAAACC
>Ga0114975_10001682_pt1 | contig 15585 bp, 10 predicted proteins | sample S_130626_EF_Meta_FD_87031 | JGI IMG/M metagenome (GOLD analysis project Ga0114975, IMG submission 87031) | Freshwater microbial communities from Lake Simoncouche, Canada to study carbon cycling - S_130626_EF_MetaG | ecosystem: Environmental > Aquatic > Freshwater > Lake | place: Lake...
AGAAATAGTGGCTCAGTAAAAGTTAGAATAGTATTTCTGCCAAAAGCAGATTAGGGCCTCTAGCTCAGTTGGTTAGAGCAACGGACTTTTAATCCGTGGGTCGTCGGTTCGATCCCGACGGGGCCTACTAGAACCTCACCCTCCACGGTGGGGTTCTTTCACTTAAGGGCTACAAAAGCTTTCTTTGTTTAGCCATGGTGCGTTGAAAGCGCTTTCGAGTAACTGAAAGAATGCTCCAAAAAGGCATGCCTTGGACAACTCTGCCTCCAATTCAGTTGCTAAAATTCTAGAAATGTTTCTGAAGGGAGTCACAGGAATGGTTCGAAAGAGCTTGGCTGTATTTGCCTTGATTCCCCTATTTATTGTTACTTTCCCCAGCATCAGCTCTGCTTACTCACCACCAGCCTGCACTATTGTCGGCACAGATAAATCAGATCGAATTTCGGGGACTTCGGGAAATGATGTCATTTGTGCTGGTGGCGGGGATGACACAGTAAGCGGCCTTGGCGGCGACGATCTGATTTTTGGCGGCAGTGGGAATGATCGGCTTGTTGGCGGTACTGGAAATGACGAACTTAACGGTGAATCTGGAACAGATTATCTAGACGGAGGAAATGGAAAAGATGATCTGTCTGGAGGTTCCGGGCAGGACACTATTTTTGGAGGTGCCGAGTCCGACTTAATTCAAGGTGAAGCTGGCACTGATTACATTTACGGTGGAGCGGGTAACGATCTGATCAATGGCGGACTAGCGAAAGATACTATCCAAACTGGTGCCGGATATGACGCCTGCAGCAGTGACCCAGCTGACCTAATGATTGATTTATGCAAATTGGACAAAACCGCACCTGAGTTCGGCGTTAAGCCCACCCAATTCAAGAGTTACACAGCTGGATCAACTATCAAACTTAATTGGATGGTGTCTGATGAGTCTGGAGTAGAAAAGACCTGGGCTTCAATAGGTGGTGCTCCAGGCTGGATAACTTCTTGGTGTGGATTCGGAACTGAAGGTCAGCTAGTTAGTGGCGATGCCAAGAGCGGTCTCTACCAAATTGAGTGCAACGTACCTGACAATGCCGTGAACGATGTATACACACTCTTTATTGGTGCTTTAGATGTTCTTGGAAATGCAACACAAACCAATTACCAAATCACCTTTGCAATCACTGGCGGTTCCTCAGATTCAAAAGCTCCAGAGTATTCCACTCTGACTTTGGACTCAACTTCAAAACCTGGTGGTGAGATTACTCTCACAGTTGCTGTCACAGACCAAACAGGAACCAAAGGAATTTATGGCTGGTTTATGAAAGACGGTGGAGGTTTTGCCTCTTGGACAGATGGCAGCGTATACGTCAATGCAACTACTGATGGAGAGCTCATCAGTGGCAGCAACAAAGATGGCGTTTACAGGCAAGTTCATAGATTCTTGGATAAAGCCCCCGCCGGAACCTATACCCTCTGGCTGAGTCTTTTAGACGTTGTCGGAAATAAAGTTTTTGTCCAGACGAATAAAAAAATTAAGGTTGCTAACTAGGTATAGAGGCATACCAAAGTAAAAGCTACTTGACTCCAAGTAAATCGATAACGAATACTAAAGTTCTACCTGACAATTGGTGTCCACTTCCAGCAGGACCATAGGCAACGTCCGGTGGACAGATCAGCATTCTTCTGCCGCCGACTTTCATGCCTGGAATACCATCTTGCCAACCCTTGATTAGGCGGTTAAGTGGGAATTCGATTGACTCACCTCGACCCCATGACGAATCAAATTCTTCACCAGTTTCGTAGTCGACACCTAGGTAGTGAACAGTAACAACTGAATTAGCTGGAGCTTCTTCACCGTCACCGATGATGATCTCTTTGGTGGTCAGCACGGTAGGGGCTGGCTCTAGCATTGGTTCGATTTCTGGACGGTCTAAATTACTCATAGTACAAAAGTATAGTTATGGACAAATAAATTGAAGCTAGAAAACGCTAGCGTTCTAGCTTTAGCAGATCTTAATTTCTAGTTCTAGGGATCTTTGAGAATCTAATAGCCGCATAGATAAGTGGAATTTGTAGTGGAAGTCGAAGCCAAGCGATTAGCGTTTGCCAGTTCAATCCTTGACTGGAAACATCAAAGGCATACCAGATGTTAGCTGGCCATACTGCTAGCAGCACAAGTGCGCTTAGATAACCGGCCCATTTTTGTTTTGCTATCAAACCAATTGCAGAAACTATTTCAAATACTCCACTTACCAAGATGAGTAGATTGTGCTCGGGAAGCCAAGGTGGCATCAACCATAGAAAAGCGCCTGGATTTACTAGATGAAGCACTCCGCTAGCCAGAAACAGAACAGCCAAAATCCAAATCGTGACCCTGTGCGCATACGAAGTTTTCATGACTGCCTAACCCTTGGGGGTAACTTGATTAGTTTTTCTCTGTTGCAGTAGATAGATCGAAACAACGACCCAGGTTGCATAGGCGGCTTGGGACACAGCTACTACCCTCTCCCAGATTCCAATGTTTACCGCTGCTGGATCTGACCAGATGATTAGGAACGAAATGGCGAGGGCTGCCTGAGCTGTTGTGCCAATTATTGTTGCTAGCGGACGTATCGCAAAAGGTGCGTCTTTAGACTTTCTCATTGCAAGTAGTGGCCAACCCGCTGAAATGGCAAACGACGCAATAGCAAATATTCTGTGCGGGGTGGAGTAACCGATAAGTGGAGTTGGGAATATTGTTAGACCGAATGTGCAGAGTGCTGAAACAAATAAAGCTACTCGGCCAGGTAATGCCAAGGTTCTTGCGTAAATAGCAACTATCAGAGTTAAGCTTCCGCCGAAGACAAAGAATGAAGACATGATTTCTTTGACCGGTGATTCTGGTGAGGCCAGTTCACTGATAGTCTGTCTTGCCTGATCATAGCCTGGCCACATGGAACCAGCAATAATCCAACCAAGAGCAGATTGAATAGGTCCGATAATTGCTGCGTAGAAAGCAATTTTGGCAACAGGCTTCATGGTGTGATCCTTCGATAGTTGTCTTCTTTTAGAGAATACCAACTAGCAAAACAGTTGTCGTTGATTAGCGAGTAAGCCACAAATCTAGTAATAACCAAAGAATCACTACAGCTAATACAGTGGCAACAGCTAGTGATTTCGGCTTACCGAGAGCTACCACTAAGCCTCCCAGGTTTGATTGTTTATCCCGCTGCATATCTGGCAGCGCGTTAAAGACATGTGCGATGACACCAACACAGATTGCAATCAGGACCAATTGCCAACTAGGCCAAAGCTCTAAAGAACTTGACTGTGTAACGAAAACAGTCAGTAACCCAAAAGACACAGCATACGGAAGCCAAGACCAGGTAGTTCTCGCAAGGTAAAGGTTGTAAGTCTGAGCGCTAGCGACAGCCAGTATATGTGCCAAACCGCCAATCCAACCGGCTGCTAAAAAAGAGAAGATAACCGTTAGAGCAGACGCAATTTGAATGGGTCTAACTAAATCAGCTGGTTGAAGTGAATCTCCCACTAATGGCTTCTCTGCTCGATTCAGTGCAGAATCGAACTTGGCATCTTGCCGATCATTAACCCAGCCGATTGAAGCTTGGCCTGCTGCAACAGCAATGAAAACAAAGATCAATACAAATCTTTGTTGCCCAAGAGCCCAGCTAGAAATTGTCGTAAGCAGCACCATTGTCAGCGCCTGAGGAAAGTGTGTAGCCGCTATGTATGCTCGAATTCGAGTACTCAACACGCTCACCTACTCTCATTATGAAAAGCCTATTTGGTTTATCTAAGTGCGCGCCAGCTGGAAAGCAGAGAACTAGTGGGTACTTGCCCTAGCCAACGCCGAAAGTATTTCAGGTTCAATGTATGGAGATAACGTGGTTACGTAAGTGCCAGTCAGATGGTTTGCGTCTCTATAGACAATTACATGCCCAATCACAGGTTTGCAGAGTTGTTCTGAACAGAAGAAGTCATCCAAATCAAGAAGTGTAACTTTAGGGCTACGCATCTTTGCCACTGCAGAAATCTGAGGATCATAAAGAAATGCTGTCTGCCTGTTTTTAGAGCAGGCCTCAACTGAACTCAATTCTAAGCATCTGATGACTTTTGGTACTGGGCGGGGGTTGTCTTTAATAACTACAACTGCTATGCCTGCACCAACCAGCTCTGACCAAGCACTAATTAGTCCCGATTCCGCAACTTCCTCTTGGGTTTGATTTGTTTTAGCGTTCCACTCAACTCCACTTGCTTGCGAAGTGATAACAACATCAAACTTTCCCAAAAACAACTGTCGCTTGACTTCTGTGAACCACCTGTTGCAACTGTCAGTGAGTTCCATATCATGAACACGAACCGCATCGCTGTATGGGCAACCACCTTTCCAGAAAACATCAACAGACCAGCCATGCACCTTGGCCAACCGAGCTATGCCTGCCCGATATTGCCCTGCATGCGAATCGCCAACTAACGCAATGCGCTTAGCTGCGCCTGCTATTCCAATCTGGCAGTCTTTAGGCTTCCAATCAGTCCTAGACATAGATCCACAATCCGAAATCTTAAAACCAGAGTCCCCCGCTGCCGCTTCAAGGCCAGGATAAAGCCCTTTTAAGGAATTGTTCAGGCAAGTAGCCTCACCAACTGCTATTGCTTGAGCACCAAAACACTTCGATAACTGTTGAGCTTCTCTGTTGGTGTTTTCTATGTTCTTCATAATCTGTTTATTAGAACTATCGATAATTAGGAGTGTTGAAGAAGCGATTAGTGCCGAGAAAATCAGAAGTGTTGCAAATACTGCCCGTGGTCTTAAGTTAGGTTTTATCCCACTAGACATAAGAGGACGTTCAATAAACCTTGCTGACACCGCGGCTAGCGCAAGCGTGATAAGAACTATGGCAGTTTTCTCTAAAGTAGTTAACTTATCTTCACCCAGTGCGTAAGGAGTGAGAATAATCAGTGGCCAATGCCACAGGTAAATGGAATAGGAACGGTCACCTATCCACTGAATGGGATTAAGGGAAACTAATTTGCTAAAGACGCCTGTCTCGGCTTTCGCGACTATAACTAATGCTGTTGCTAAAACAGGCAGCAATGCAGCCGTACCAGGGAATGGGATGGCTGGGTCATAAATCAAGCCAGCTGCGGATATCGCCCCAAAGCCCAAAAGAGAGATTGTTGGGGACCAGAATCTGTTGACTAATGCTGGTATGAAAGCAGTGATTGCTCCTACTCCAAACTCCCATGCACGAACAGGTGTTGAGAAGTAAGCAACTGCGGGATCAAAATTTGTTGTCCAAACCCCAAAGCCAAATGAAGACAACGTTACCAACAGCAGGATAAAGAACATCAACTTGCGCCTAATTGATTTTTTAGTTTTTGGAACCAGAAGTAGTGCTATCGCTATAAGAAGTGGCCAGACAATATAGAACTGCTCTTCGACTCCAAGTGACCAAAAGTGTTGAGTGGGCGATGCCGAATTGTCTAGAGCTAGATAATCTACGGAGTTATAAGCGAGCACCCAGTTTTCAACATAGAAAATGCTTGAATTCACTTCAGAGAGCCAGTTACCCCAAAGAGCTAGAGGAACCCATAAAACGATTCCCAGAGCAGTTAGAACTAATACGGTGAATGAAGCTGGAATGAGTCTTCTAGCCCTGCGAGCCCAAAAGCCAAATACGGAGAAGCGATCCGTTTCCACGTCCCTAAGAATGTGACTGGTGATTAGGTAACCGGAAACCACAAAAAATATGTCAACACCAACAAAACCACCTGAGATTCTGTTTGGCCAAAGGTGGAAAAGCACCACCAGTAAGACAGCGACTGTTCTAAGTGCCTGGATGTCGGCGCGAAAGCTGTTTTTACGTTTAGGAGTCAAGTTCACTTTCATTGAGCTGTAATGACAATTAGTTCCCTAAGCAACAATTGTATTCGGGAACACCTAGCGATTTTTGAAGCCACCGAATTAGCAATTGCTCGTGTTTCGAGATCACTTATGTGTGCGCGAATTCGAATTCTCAAGTTGCTTACCTCTCTCACAATATCAACAGCCTATTTGAGTCATCAAAGCGACCGGCCGAACTTCTCCTTTTACTGCCAAATCACCCCTTAAGTGGTTTCGAGACACAGTTGGCAGTGGGAAAGCATGTACCTATTTGGGCATTGTCTGTCTCCCAGCGGAAAACTTCATAATTGCTAGTATGTTTCTATATGGAAACTAACCAATTCTTGAATCACCTAAAGATTCACTTTGAGGGAAAACCTAACAAATAGACAAACTAAGCTCTCTGCTTTTGCGGCTGTGAGTTTTGAAAAATGCGTTTAAGCGTTTCAAGCCTATTTCAAGAGTAATCGACGGGCGAATCGGCTTGTGCAAGGAGAAAAAAGTGGGATATAAAGAATCAATCAAAGTACTACTGAAGCGATTGCCTTTTGCCATCATGCCTATTTCAGTTAAGCGATTTCAATCTCTCCAGAAGTCTAAGAAAAAAGCTTACTGGCTCGAGAAAAGACTAGAGAGGCTAAAGATTGACTTAGCAGGCGCAAAGGAAAAAATACATAACAATACACTCATTAGTGGAGTAACCAAACACGGTATGAATTTGCATGAATCCATCGTCAATCAAATGAGAGAAGTGGATGACAGTGATGAGCGCCAACTAGCTAGATCAATACAGATTTCGCTAGCCCTAATAAGGTTCAATTTAACGAAAGATATTGGGTTCATCTGTCTTGGAATCCTGCTATCAAAGCTCGCATTGCACGGGGTCGCTTGTTCATTCTTTGCTCAGGCTGACAAAGACATGGCAAAGTCATTGGCACCAAGTGAATATTCCAGAAGTTTGATTGATCTTGGTCGCGTCCAGGGTCTAGCAGTTCTAGAAATTTATCTTGCTGAAAATCACTCAGCCATTTCGGCAGAATTGAGAGTTGCCCTGCTGAACGTGAAAGCTATGTCTAGTGACAGCAGATTCTCCGAGGGGCAATAAAAACTGTTAGCCGAGGTTCTAATGAGCAAACCCAGATTTCCATCGGAAGAGGATGGTTAGTTTATGTTTGAGCTGTATAAATCTTAAGTAGAGAGAATTATGGACCCCAACCAGAGTGCTGAACCAAGTAGTGGCACTTGCAGACTGCTAATCCAGGTAATGGCTAGCAGTTCGGCTAAAATTATCTGGTCAATGTTCTGAACTTCCAAATTAGCCGATACACCAAGAAGAAGCCGCAAGGGAATACAAATGGGATTTACGAAATTTATCAAAGTAATGATGAAGCGCTTGCCTTTTACCCCAATACCAATCACCGTCAAGAGATTTCTGGCTCTAAAACAGGCGAAAGAAAAGGCCTTTTGGCTCGGTAAAAGAGTTGAAAAGCTAGAGATTGACCTTGCCACCGCAAGAGAAAGAATTAATCATCACCCGATCATTGACGGAGTTACCGAACAGGGGATGAATTTGCATGAATCCATCGTCAATCAAATGAGAGAAGTGGATGACAGGGATGAGCGTTTAGTTTCGAGATCCTTCGCACAAGCTCTATACAAATCTGAAATCACTAAAGATCTAGGTGCAATCTCTATTGCTGTCTTGCTTTCTAAGTTTGGGTTACATGAAGCATCGAGTCACTACTTTGCTGAAGCTGACACAAAAATGGCTCAGTCGTTAGCACCTTTTGAATACTTCAGCAGTCTGAGTGATGTTGATCGTGTCAAGGGTGTAGCCGCACTGGAGGCTTACCTTGCTGAAAACCGCTCGAAAATCTCACCAGAGAAGAGAATCTCTCTGCTCAAGGTGTTGGCCAAGTATCGCGAGGTTGAGTTCCTAAAAACTGAAGCCAAACTGTTTGCCGATGATGCTCTTGCCTATGACCAGTTATCAGTGAAGAACAAGAAATTACTCGACTGGTTCAATAAGCAACTGAATCACCATGACGCTGACAACGTAGATATCCCTGGAGCAATCAATTTTGCCGTTATGGACTACAAGCTGCTTGATAAATCTAGAACTTCTAGAAACCGTGGTGACTATGTTCAGACCCTCGCAGCCCTATCAAACCTTTTGCGTTTCAAAGGAATTGAATTTGTTGGAAATACCAAGCTTTCTAACTACCTAAACGGCTTGAAGAAGAACGTCCATGCCAATAGACAATTGGAATCAGCCGCAGTTAAAGTTCAGCCTGTCGTTATCGATCGAGACTTTTCTAGCAGTAGGACATATCCAAAGAACACTTGGCTAATTAGCAATGGTTGGTTCATGCACAGAAACTTCCAAGGACCAATTGATTTCCCATACCCGGAAAACATTGTTCCACTGATGGTTTCATTCCACATTCAAGATCCAGATGTTCTAACAGAAGATGTTGTTGCTGAACTAAAGCGCATTGAGCCAATTGGTTGTCGTGACTGGACCACACTTTATAGACTTCGCGACTATGGAATTAAAGCTTTCTTCTCAGGTTGTGTAACAACAACGGTTGGTCAGATTCTGCCTAAAGCTAACCCAACCAGCTCCAAGAGCTTGGCCTTGGTTGAGACCAGACTAAATGAATCTAAATACAAGGGCTGGGATGTCCAGGAGTTCATTCAGATTGGCGAGCATGTTCAAGACTTTGATGTAGTCGACGGTATTGAAGATGCCCGACAGATGCTCATTGAATATGTGCCATTTGCTAGGGTTTCAACTTCTAGGTTGCACTGTTACCTGCCAGCTAGATCAATGGGGCTACCGGTTGATTTCAATCCTAGAAACCTCTCAGACGTTAGATTTGAAGGTTTGCTTGACCTCGATGACAAGGCATTCAACAAGATAAGAGAAGGCATTGAAGCCAAACTTGAAATAACTTTGAAGGCTATCTTGGCTGGCAAATCAGAAGAAGAAGTTAGAGCGCTTTGGCGTGAAATCTGTCAAGCCGAAGTTGACTTCGCTGAGCAGTATGCGAAAACATACACAATGAAGGGTCTGTCAAACATTGATGTTGCTGGCACTGTTGCCTCGCTTTCTAATGCCAGAACTAAGGTAGGCAATAATCCTCGTGGCCCTAAGGTAGTTGATGTTGCTTTAGCGCTGGATCAGAATCTAGACAAGATGATTCCGGTTGTACTGCAGTCTCTAGAAGATCACTCTGACAGAGAGATTAACGCTCACGTACTGACCCGAGGTCTTGGTGAAGAGTTCAGAAACAAAATGGGGGCACTGTTCCCAAAGATTAACTTCAGTTTCTACAGTTTTGATGATGTGTTCTATGGTGAAGACCTAGCTTTGTTGGCACACATTTCTGTTTCAACTATGGACAGACTGTTCCTACCTGAGATCCTGAAAGATCTGGAGAAGGTTCTTTACCTTGACATCGACATCCTGATTCAGGGAGATGTTGGTGAGCTATACGATATTGAACTTGGTTCTAATGTCTTTGCTGGTAAGCGCACCAAGCTAAAGACCTGGGCAAGCATGATCAGGATTGTAACCAGAGCGTCTCTTCGATTTGAGCCTGCTAAGGCTTGGGAAATTCGTAGAAGACTCCATGACCAGGCCAACCTGACAGCGAGAACATTTAATGCTGGAATCTTGGTGCTTAACCTAGGACTAATGCGCAAAGAATCATTCACTGCCAACTACCTGTATCTGGTTGAAGACTGCCGCATGAACGATCAAGATGTTCTAAACATCTATTCCAACGACAGGGTCATTGAGATAGCTAGCGAATGGAACCACGTTCCTTCGCAAGACTTCCACGTTGTTCCTAAGATCATTCACTGGGCAGGACCGGCCAAACCTTGGTCACCTAATTATGTTCTTCTAAAGGAACGCTTTGAAGCGACCAGAGCTAAGGTCGAATCAAGACTCTAAGAACTAGTAATCGCTTTCATGCCAGCGCAATAACATTTACCTGACAGTTCGCTGAACTCTGTAAAAGCGCTTTCACGAGAGCACTATCGGGCTTAGTCTAAGTAGATGAAGACTTCTCGCAAGCGTATATTCACATTGTCCCTAGCATTACTAATGGGCTTAGGTGCTAGCTTGCAGGCACAGGCAGTAACTCTGCCAACTACAACTATTAGCTTTGCCTCGCTGCCAAAGGCTACCTACGGCAACCCCGATATTGCCCTGAGCATTACCCAGAGCGCTGGAGTCACTACTACGACCAGTACCACTCCTACGATCTGTTCTTTAGTGAACAACACCACAGTCCACATCATTACAGCTGGTGTGTGCAAAATCACAGCCGCCAACCCAGGTGACCTCACCCATAAACCAGCTAGAGATGTAGCAAGATCCTTCACCATTGCCAAAGCTGCAAACCTGCTTACTATCTCTGACTTCAGTTGGCTCTCGATGGCAAACCCAACTGCAGACCTCACTACTACCCAAACTTCAGGCATCACAACTTTGACGGGGCTAAGCCCAAAGTATTGCACCCTAACTGGGGCCCGTTTGACAGCCATAAAGGTTGGCACCTGTGCAGTCAGGGCAACCAACCCAGGCAATGCCAACTACCTTGCTGCTAAAACAGTGTCGATAACTTTCAAGATTGGCTTGACCTCAACAGTTACGCCTCCGGTTATCCCTCCTGTAACTCCACCGGCAACATATGTGGGTCCTTGGAAGATTCGCCAAACTACCTTCGACGACACAACATCATTCAATGACGTAAACAACGCCAACAGTTGGGTTGCCAATAACTGGTATCACACTGGCTTACGCTTCCAAATCGCTCAGGTTGTCGCCAAATCCACTACTCGAATCAGCTACGTGGTAACTGACAGCCTAAACCGACCTACCCCTAACAAAGTTGTTAACTTCAGCGTTGGCAAGCGTGATGGTGGATCTAATGCAAGAGTTCAGGTTGGCACACAGACTACAACCGGTGTCGATAGAACCCCACAGGATCAGTTGTTGCTAACTGCTACCACCAATTCAAATGGTGTTGTTAGCTTCGACATCACGGGTCTTGATGAAACTGCCAGGGCCGGTCTATTCGTTCAGCTCGCAGCTTGGATAACTGACCTAGCTGTTGACACCATTGACATCACCAACCTTGAATACAGCATTCCTGTTGGTGGCGTTGTTACTCCTCCTGTTATTCCTCCTGTTGTTCCTCCTGTTACAAATACCAGGACTTTGCTCTGGTCAGATGAATTCAACGGTGCGCTTGGTACCGCTCCTAGCAGCTCCAACTGGACCCCAGATCTAGGCGATGGCTGCGATAACCCTGCCGGTTGTGGTTGGGGTAACGGCGAAGCCCAGGCCTATGCGGCCTGTGCGAACAAGGCTGACGGCGCTGGATCAATGATTATTACTTCTTCAACCACTGCTGGCGATGCCACCTGCACTAGCAGCAGGGCTTGGACTAGCGGTAAATTCACTAGCTACGGCAAGAAGCACTTCGGTTATGGATACTTCGAAGCAAGGCTGAAGATGCCTTCAGGTGGAGGCACCTGGCCAGCGTTCTGGACACTTGGTTCTAACATTAACTCTGTCCCATGGCCTGGCTGTGGTGAGCTAGACATCGTTGAATACGCGGGCAACAGCCCATTCATCAACACATCTGCTGCCCACTACCCAACCAACGGCGGTTGGCATGAATACCAGATGGGTGCCCTGAACAGCACAACAGTGCTCTCAGCTGGATACCACACCTATTCAATGCTTTGGCTTCCAACAGAAGTTACTTTCTACATCGATGACCGTCAGGTGGCCAACATCAAGAAGTCTGCACTCGGTCTTACCTACTGGCCGTTTGGACCAAATGCTGCTGGTGTGAACCCGAAGATGTATATCATCTTCAACCTAGCCATGGGCGGTAGCTACGGTGGTGGCATTGCGAGCGGTCTGAACAAGGCGCAGTTCAGCATTGACTACTTCCGCTACTATGCTTCCAACGGTTACGGCACTACCCCAACTAACAACTAACCGAACTACCCGAGGCGAACCTCAGGAAGAAAATGTCATCTCCTAGGCTTAGTGTTGCTGTGTGCATTTGCGCGCACCTGAGCATGGAGACCGATGGACACCACAACACTATTTCTGATTATCAACCTGGTTGCAACGCTGGGACTACTGATTGCTTTACTAACCCGTAAGAGCAACTCCCCCTCTCTGGATATCTCGAAAGACTTACTAACCCACCGAGATGAACTTAGATCTTCTATTTCAACAAACCACGAAGTCATTGAGAAGCGGCTAACCGCCATCACTGAGACCTCAGAGACCTCCGCTAAGAACAATCGCGAAGAGGCAACGGCCAGTCGTCTAGAACTGCAGAAATCTCTGACCGAATCGCTACGGAACCTAGAAACTAAGATTTCAGAACTCACCGACTCCAACGCTAAGAAGCAGCAGGAGATTCAAAACACCCTGCAATCGGAAATCGAGAAGCTGCGTAAGGGCAACGAAGAGAAGCTTGACAAGATGCGTGAAACGGTTGATGAGAAGCTACAGGGCACCCTTGAAAAGCGTCTTGGCGAATCCTTCAAGCTGGTTAGCGACAACCTTGAAGCAGTTCAACGCGGCCTAGGAGAAATGAAGAACCTGGCTACCGATGTTGGCAGCTTGCAAAAGGTGCTTACCAACGTAAAGAGCCGCGGCGGTTGGGGAGAAGTCCAGTTAGAGCGCCAACTAGAGGACCTACTAGCCCCTAACCAATATGCCAAGAACGTCAAGATCAAGCCTGATACCAACGATGTAGTGGAATTTGCTGTCAAGCTACCAGGTCGAGCCGACGGTGAGCATGTTTACCTGCCAATCGACTCTAAGTTCCCTCAGGAGGACTATGAGCGCCTCCAGCTAGCTCAAGAGTCTGGAACCCCTGAAGAGATAGCCAATGCCACCAAAGCAGTTGAGAAGGCTATCCGCACCCAAGCCAAACTCATCTCAGACAAGTATCTACACGTGCCTGTCAGCACTGACTTTGCCATCATGTATTTGCCTACCGAAGGCCTCTTCGCTGAGGTAGTTAGACGTCCAGGGCTTACCAGCGATCTCCAGAACACCTACCGAGTACTGGTCACTGGCCCAACCACCCTAATGTCCCTGCTAAACAGTCTCCAGATGGGCTTCAAGACCCTAGCAATCGAGAAGAGTGCTTCTGATGTCTGGAAGGTTCTAGGGGCTGCTAAGACCGAGTTCACTAAGTATGCCGGAGTGATGGACAAGCTTGCCAAGCAACTTGAAACAGCCCAGAACACAGTCAGTGAGGCAGGTCGCAGAACCCGTGCAGTTCAGAAGACACTGAAAGATGTTGAAGGACTGGAGCTAACCGCACCAACTGATCTATTAGCCATTCCTCTTGCTACCGATCTTGATGATGAAGAACTAGAAGAAGAGTAGCCCTCCAGGTTAAATGAAATCTGCCCCGTCCAACTTAATGGACGGGGCAGATTTTCGTTTTGTTGACTAGTTAGTAATAGTCAGGTTTGTAGCTGAGAGCACTGTTCCACCAGCAGTCGTCACGCTGATCTTGCCGGTAGCAGCACCAGCAGGGATCACGAACTTGAATGTGGTAGCTGAAGCGCCTGAAGCTAGTGTTACTGCAACTCCGCCAATCGAAACTGTTGCACCTAGAAGGTTTGTACCCTTCAAGGTAACTACAGCTACACCCTTCTTACCAGTTGCTGGTGAGAATGATGTGATTGTTGGTGATGGTGGGACCACGGTGTATGAGGCTGTGTTTACAAAGCCACCACCTGTTGTGATCTTGATTGCACCAGATGTTGCGCCTGATGGAACTAGGAAGGTCAAGGTGTTGCCATCGTTGATGACAGCCTTAGCCGACTTGTTTCCACCGAACATAATCGCAGTAGCCTTTAGGTTTCTTCCAGTAACAGTCACTGTTGAGCCAACCTTGCCGCTAGCAGTCGCAGTTGTAATAACTGGCGCCTGGAAGACTAGCTTGGTTGTTGCAACGGTTCCACCAGCGTTTGTAACGCTAATTGCTGATCCCGATACAGCGCCTTCAGGAATGGTAACTGTGATTGAGTTTGCATTCACAACAGTGAATGGTGCGCTCACAGTACCAATCTTGACTACAGTTGCCGAACCAAGGTTTGCACCAGTAAGAGTCAAAGTTGAACCAATTTCCTTCGTTACTGAAGCAGCGAAAGTAATTGCAGCCTTGCTCGTTGTTGCTGTACCAGCACTGAATACTGATGCAGAAGTTGCAGTAGCAGCAGTGGTGGTTACCTTGAAGTTACCCTTTTGAGTCTTGTTTGGAGAACGAACAGTCATTCGAGTTCCATCAGCACTAACTGCGATCACTGAAACAGCTGTTGTTACAGCAGCTGTCTTAGATGTTGCAGCAGTGTATAGGGATACTGAAGCACCAAGAGCGTCACCAAGGTTAGTTCCTACGATGTCAATTGCTTGACCGTTCTTACCTGAGGTTCCAGAGATAGAAGTGATAGTAGGAGCAGCTGGCTTCTTAGTTGCAAGGATGTTCACCCAGTCACCGTTAGTTGATGAGTTGCCATCGACTACCGGCTGAATCTGCATGAACGCTTGTGATAGCCCATCTGGGTTAGCAGTAGCGCTGAATGGGTTGTCAGTTGCATCAGCTTCTACATCATTTGAAGTTACCTGGACAGTTACGTAACCGCCTGATACAACTAATGACTTTGAAGCAATATCTGCGTTCGGGTTGTGAGGTGCAACACCATTTACAGTGACACCACCAACTGTGAACTTAGCGTTAGAGCCTGAGTATCCAGTACCTAGACGCAACTTAACAACAGTTCCGTTTGCAGCAGGAGCACCAGTAGTTGCGTTGCGAACTGAATAGCGCAGGGTGAATGTTGAACCCGCTGCTACGTAGTGAGCAAAGTAACCAGTGTTTGCTGGGAACCAGCTTCCTAGTCCACCATCTCCCCAGACGTGAGTGCCATCAAACGAGTTGGCAGCAGTCCAGTCAGCTAGACGAACGTTGTAAGGGGTTGCTGGACCAGAAGCTGGACCACCAAGACCTGCAGCAGTAGCACCATTGAATGCAACGTCGTCAACGAACCAAGTTCCCTGTGATCGAGCATCGCCTGAAGCTCCGAAGTTAACAAAGATTGATGCTTTGTTGTACTTCAACGCTGGGTCGTAATTTGTGAAGTTGAAGCTGTACTTGTTCCAGCCTTGAACGCTGACAACATCTACTTCTGTGTTGATGTCAGCATTTCCGCCGTCCTCAAGCTTCAGTTTGATTGTTTGACCTGCAACCGGAGCATAGATGTTTGCAGTTGCAACATGCTTTGTTCTCGATAGCAGAGAGTTGTCAACCCAACCAAATGTGATTCCACCCCAAGTTTCCCAGGCGGTGTCTTGAATCCTAAGCTGTTTGGTTGATCCTAGAGATCCACCGGCTGGAGTCTCAGCGGCAATTGTTCCGTTTCCGCCACCAAAACCATCAACGTATCCTCTAGCGCCCTCAGTTTCAAAGTTGAACACCCACGGTGTTAGTGTCTCAGGAACTTCTACAGTTGCTAGTGCAGCAGATGTTGCGCCTGCGAAGGCTACGTCGTCAACATACCAAGCAGCATCATTTTCAGATTTTGCGCCCTGGTAGTTTACGAAAACACTTGCCTTACCGTAAACCGCTGAAGCGTCGAAACCAGTGAAAGTGAAG
>Ga0114975_10001686_pt1 | contig 15572 bp, 8 predicted proteins | sample S_130626_EF_Meta_FD_87031 | JGI IMG/M metagenome (GOLD analysis project Ga0114975, IMG submission 87031) | Freshwater microbial communities from Lake Simoncouche, Canada to study carbon cycling - S_130626_EF_MetaG | ecosystem: Environmental > Aquatic > Freshwater > Lake | place: Lake...
GACAATTTTGCCGAACTCGGGCAGGAAGTTAAAGTTCCTCCAGGCCCCTTCATCAGGACTTACACCCTCCCGCCAGAAGTAGATCAGGGTTTCGGGGGTAAAGATCCCGTTGCGCAGTGGCCAGGGAGTGGAATCACTCTGGTTGTAGTGGGGGCGACAGAGACGCTGGAATTCCAGCATGTTTTCAAGGTTCTGGTCCGTAAAGAAGGCTTTAGCGGCCGCTTCGACTTCGGGGCCGCCGAGTCGGCGATAGACGGCGTAACTCGCCTCACCGGGATCGCTCCGCCCTTGGGTGCAGGAAAGGACAATCGCTCCGGGGTGCTCCGGGAACTGAGTCACGTAGGACTCAGCCACGAAGCCGCCGAAGGAATGACCCAAGACAATGGGCTTTTCAATATCCAGGGCCTCGCAGAAGGCCTTGATGTCCTGACCCCACTGAAAGAGGTTCAACGACTCCAGGGGGCCTCGCTCACTGCGTCCATTGCCTCGGTGGTCGAGATAGACCACTTGGGCCACATCGGCAAAACGATCGTAGAAACCGCGCATGCCGTGGTGATCAAAGCCGGGGCCACCGTGCAAGACGAGCAACGTCGGCTTTTCAACGATTGCTCCATCAACGAGGGCCAGCTTCTCGCCCACCACCTCGAAGTAGATGCGGACACCGTTAACGAGGACTCGCACTATCGCTCCGTTTCGCGCATCGCGGCCAGAGTTGCTTTCACCATCGTTGCACTGCCCGCGGGGTCCTCGAGGGCCCACCAGTGCCCCCGGCCGGCAATGTGCTCCACCCGCGCGCCCAGCGCAGTAGCGACCTCAGTGGCCAAGGTGGCGTCGCCGAAGGCGTCATTTTCAGCGATAAGTACAGTGCCGGGTGCCTGACAGGGAGTCAACGCACCACCCCAATCGGCAAACGGGTTCGGCGTGGCCGAGCGGTACAAGCTCAGAATGCATTCGGCCATTTCGGCATCGGCCATTTCGGCCAACTTCAAAGCACCAGCTTCGGGAACGCCAAAGAGTTGGAAAACGCCGGCGCGATCGGTCAGTGATGTGGCCAGCTGATCGGCCCAGAACTGCTCCCCCGCCTCGGGCGTCTGCCAAATATCGGCCAGTCCGTGCCAGACGTAGTCCGGGTGGAGTGCATTTGCGAGGTCAACGGTCCACGAGGCGAGCAGGTCGCTTCGTCGCCGCGCCACTTCCAGCGTCAAGATGGCGCCCCAGTCGTGACCGACTAAGTCCACCGGTTCACCCAACGACTCAAGTTCGACAATGAGCCACGCGAGGTAATCGTCCTTAGTTGCCGTGAAACCGGCGGGCCGTGGCGAGCCAAAACCGGGGAGCGAGAGAGCCACGCTAGGTTGCTCTAACTCCGATCGAAGGTCGTCCCACAGACTTGCCGTTTCGGGAACACCATGCAGAAAGACAATCATCGTGGCCTCAATTTCAACTCGTAGGTGAAGGTTAGTGAGCGTGGCGATAACGGCGTTGAATGCTTCGACACACCGCTGTGACCACCACTACGGCAAACGTAATAAATATGGTGCCCAATTGAAACCGGAACCGCTGGTTCTCGCCAACATCGGTGGTGTTCATAATGACGAAACCCGGAGCGAGAAATAGCCAAGGCACCAAGAGCGTTACGCCCAGGTCGCGCCGCTGACGCCACCGCCTGACCGCTAGGAGGAAGCCACCAACCAGCGCAATCAAAGTCGAGAGGATCGCCAAAGGGGATTGTGATTGCCACGGCACGCCGGAAAAGCGGAGACCGACTTGCGCCTCTAGATTCCGAATCGGGCGAATCTGCCCCCCCACCGCCGCGTCGTAGAAGTTGGCGTAAGCGCGGAGGAGACTGTTGTTCGGAACAGGGCATAAGAAAAATTGATCTGACGGCAGCGACCAAATTGCCAGCCCTCGCAGTACGTGTTTGAGGTACTGCTTTGGCTCATGTTTGATGAACTGTAGGGAATCTGACAGCGATTGCGAGGCAACTTGTCGGTAGGCATCATTGTTGTAGTTGATCGCCCCCGTCGACTTAACGATTTGAGTGCGGACAGTGTCGCCCGTCTTGGGGTGCACCCCGTACTGCTCAAGTGGAGAAAAGGCTTTCACCTTGACGTTGGACGAGAAGTCGCGAGAGTTACTCAGCCGCTCGATTGTGGCTGGAGACGCTAAATCGGTCGTCGCCCGAGCCAGATTCATACCGGCCCACGTCGAAGTCATGGGGGTGTGGAACATCACTGTTGACTTCAGAACGACTAACACCAACACGACGACTGGCACCAGCGCACCCTTCTTCAGCGCGGTTCGGGCTGCGGGATGGAGCCACCAAACCACAGCGATAATCCCAATGAGCATCACGGGCTGCAACGACGTGACGTAGAGGGAGAGCACCGTAGCCGTGCCGGTAAACCAGGCCGCGTTACGCGTAGTGGGTTCCTGCGCGAATCGAACCGCGAAATACGTAGTTCCAGTAGCCAGCGCGGCGGCCGTTCCTACGTAGAACACACTCTGCGAAAAGAAGAGCTGAGCCGGATCGAAAAAGACCAAGACGATTGTGGCGATCATGGCCGTGCGCGCACCGACGCGAAGTCGTGTCATCGTCTTAAAAGTCCATAGACCGGTTGCCACATAGAGGCCGCCACAGATCAGCCGCATCAAAAGCAAGCCCAACGTGTGCGGAAGATGCAGTAGCAGTCCCGCTTCCAAATTGAACAACGGTGGCTGCATTTGAAGGTTCCAGAGGGTTGGAAGCAGATGGTTCTGCAACAGCTGAGGGTCAGCGAGATGCATCACGTTTAAAAATGGATGCAGGGCCACAATGCCCGCGTAGTCAAAACGACCCGAAAAAGCTGACGCCACGACGTACAAAATCACACCGATAGCGACGAGCGAGCGGCGTTGCGTTAGCGATCCCTCATGCTCAGCTGCCACGGGGCGGAGCCTACAACCGACTCTTGGTGAAACTCAGTAGCGCTTAGCTCTTTAGTCGGTACGTCAAGCCCGAGACGCGGCTGATTCGCGTCAGCACGGCCCGACGAAGAGCGATTTCACTACCCACCACGGTGAGCTTGCGAATCGCTCGCGTTACGGCCGTATAGATCAACTCAGCCGAAAGGAGTGGGCTCTCTTCGCCAGGCAGACAGGCAACGACTTCGCGATACTCCGAGCCCTGACTCTTGTGAATCGTCATGGCCCAGGCGGGAACGAGGTACCCCACTGCCGCCAGCGGCAGGAGAGGGCGGTTCGCAAAGGCGACGTGGAGCACTTTGTCGTGCATCACCACGACTCCGAGGTCACCATTAAACACTTCAAGATGCTTTTGATTCCGCGTCACGAGAACGGGCTGGCCGATACTGAACTGACCGGGTGACGTGAGGCGAAGTTCGTCAAGGTGCGCGCGCACTAGTTCGTTCCAGAAGCGCACGGAACCGGGGCCCTGGTGCGTAGCCGCCAAGATCGTGAAAGATCGAGTCAGTAAGAGTGCGAGCGAAACGTCGCCTCGTTGCGCAGTTCGAACCAGTCGACGGGCGTGTTGAAAGACGCGCTGGTGTACCGCATCTTCAGCCGGCTGTTCAAAGAATGAAATATCAGGCGTCGAATTACGAAGCAGGGCGATCACCGCATCACTGGCTTCGCGGTGGTGTCGCACCGACCGAATGGTGCTCGCCAACATTGGCAGTGCGTCGTTCTTCGTACGCTGCACTACGGAGAGGCGCGTCATCAAGGTCTCCATGTTCGCCGTGTCGTCCACCACGTCCGCCAAGACTGCTCCAACATTGACCGAAGCCAACTGGTCGGGATCGCCGACGAGCAGAATGTGACAATTTCGTTCGCTCTTTCGAGTGGCCGCGAAGAGAGCGTCGAGCACCGGAAGATCGGCCATCGATACTTCATCCACGATGATGATGTCGAGCGCTGGGAGCGTGGCCCGCGAAAGATTGTCCGGGCTAACGCCTAGAAGTCCGTAGAGGGTGCCACTGCGCTCGGTGTCTTGCACCAGTACGCGCCAGCTTTCGGTCGCGCTCGCCGCGAGACTCTCACTCGCCCGTCGTTCGGCCTTCGCCGTTGGTGCGGTGATGGCAAACCGCAGTGAGCCAGCGGTCAGCCCCTTCGATACCGCGAGTTCGTCGATAACACGAAGGGCCCGAGCGGTCGACCACGTCTTGCCCGTTCCCGGTCCGCCAGTGAGGATCGAGACCGAGCGCTCATTAAGCAGTTCAGCAATTCGTACCACGTGGGGAATATCGATGGCCAGCGCCGAACCAGCCGCTTTATACGATGCGCCGTTGAGTTCTTCAAGTAACGGCTGCGTGAACCTGCGCGCGTCTAGCAGGAAGCGTGCAATTCGTTCCTCGGCGGCGGCGAGGCGTCGAAGATAGAGATACCGGTCCCCGACTAAGACCAGAGGAGTCCCCACGAGAGCGATTTCATCAGCACTGGCCGCGACTTCACAGAGGTCGGGACGGGCGTAGAGGAAGCTACGAATCTCGTCGCCTCTCAGTTCGCCGGCCCACGACGCGCGGTCTTCGCCATCGATGTCCACCGCCACGTGGTCCAGACGGGCCATGGCCGCCAAGCCACACAACACGTCCATCGATGGTCCTTCAACGATTTCATTGGCGAACCGTCGCACAATCGCCGAAGCCAGCATGCGATCACTGCGCTGAATTTCAAGAGTCATACTCAGAGATCTCCCAGCGTGCGTGACGCCTCAACAATGGCTCGAGGATTCGGCTGCCAATGGAATGATCCGTCTTCGACCGGATCCTCGGGACGAGCTGCCGAACGGAGCAGAAAGTAGGCCGCCCCACCGAGGTGAACGGTGGGGTCGTAATTAGGCATTGTTCGAACGAGGTGTCGATGGAGCGCCACCAGATACAAGGTGGCCTGCAGCGCGTAGTCGTGGGCGCTCATGTAGCGAGCAATCTTCTCCGGGGCGAAGGGACGTACTTCACCAGGCATTTGATCAGTCTTGTAGTCAATAATCACGAAGGAGCCGTCATCGCGCTGGAAGACCAAGTCCAGACTGCCCACTGCGAACCCTTCGGAGAATCCGTCGGCCACCTCGAGAGTGGCAAAGTAGGCATCAAAAATGCTGCGACCATCGGCACCCGAGTCGTCGAACTCACGCATCGCGCGAGCCAGGGCCCGAATCTGCTCGGGACGGGTCGTCTCACCGAGCGAGACCATGAATCGCATTTCCGTAACGCTTCGGCCCTCGGGAATTTCGGTCAAGCTTCGCCCGTCGAGGTAGGCCAACGGCGTCGTGGCTGCTGCTGTGAGAGTGCGATACAAGACTGAGTCGTTTCTGGGCACCGCCAGTCCCTCGTTGGCGAGTTCCCGCTGCGCCAACGCAATCACGTCAACGCCAACTTGACCGACCGAGTGTTCCAAAACGGCGTGAATGGCCCGACCGAGTTCCTTACCGGCCAGTGCGCCGAAGGCCCCCTTGACGTTGCTGGCAATCGCGTCACTGTCTTCAATCAAGAATTCGTCTTCGCCCTGGAAGCCTTCACTGTCGGGGAGGGCCACCGTTGACGGGGCGTCACCTAAGCGTTCGGCCATCTGCGTATACGACCACCGTCGTTCGTGGAAGGCCACCGGAATGGGCGATCCACTCACGTACTTAGTGACAACTTCCGTAGCGATCACGGGAAGATCCTCAACGCCAGTGGACTCCCCACTCGGAGCTTCGCTCCCGGGCAGTGGGTGGCCGTGCTTCGAGAGAGCGATGCTGGGGATGTCACTCCACAGTGGCATCAAGTAGTCAACGACGACGTCATCGGTCGGTTTCGGGAAGGAACTGCCCTCGACATAGCCCGCGAGTACTTCCGGGAACGGGTGGTTCGTAACCGACGAAGTCACACCCTCGCCCTCACGTTGCGTGAACATCCGAACCCACTCGGGACTTTCCGGCTTGTAGAAACCACTCGAGCCGGGCACCAACACCCACGCCACTAGGTGGCGCACCGCACGCGTCATTGCGACGTAGATCATGCGTCGTGTTTCGGCGGCTAGGTCGGCTCGACGACGAACCTTTCGCTCAAGAACCTGGCCCCAGGGAATCAGAGAGGCCACATCAATAGTTACGCAGCCGGGGTCGTCCCAGCGGATGAGTCCATTGAGTCGTTCATGCTCTCTCGTCGAACGTTTAATGCTCGGGAACTGACGAAGCATGTAGGGCAGAAGAACGGTAGAAAATTCGAGACCCTTGGACTTATGGATCGTCATGATCTGCACGGCATCTGATTCTGTCTCCAGCCGGCGCGCCTCCACCTTTTCATCACTCGACTCCGTCTCACGGGCGGCATCGAGCCACGTCAGCAAGAGTGGGAGTGCTCGAATGTCACGACACTCTCTCGCCAGCGCTTCGGTCAGGTGAAGAAGGTCGGTGATGTTGCGTTCACCATCGCGAGTCGCGAGCGTCGTCTCCATCACTTGTTGACCACGAATAAAACGCACCACCGCCGAAACGCCATAGCGGGCGAAGTCGCTCACAACTTCGTTGATCCGTACGTGGAGATTCTCGATATCCCTGAACCAGGTCATGGCCAAGGCGGCGGTGTAAGCAACATGCTCCGGCTCAGCGAGGGCCGCTAACAACAGACGGAGATGGAGAGCCGCGGGGCTCTTAAAGACATCATCATCGGACGAAGAGACCGACGGAATGTGCTGTGCCCGAAGCGCCGACTGGACCATCAAACACTGACGATTGGTGTAACAGAGGACGGCAATGTCGGAGTACTTCTCGCCTCGTCCGTGGAGCAGCTGAACGTAACGAACGATGTCATCTTCCGTAGTGTCACTCTTCGACTCATACTTACCCGCGCGAATATGCACTGACGCGTTGAGATCACCGACGGCGAGAAGGTTCTTGGACTTTTCCATCGACTGGGGCCAGGCGCTCGCGGGTTCAAACGTGATGGTGGACGACGGGACGCTAGTGACGGGGTAGGTGAAGGATGCCCCCCGAAAGACGGTGTTCACTGCGTCGAGGATCCCCTCGGTTGAGCGGTGGTTGAAGTTCAAAGTGGAAATCGGCACGCCTTCGCGCTCGCACTGATCGCGCACGGCGAGGAAGGTGTCGACGCTGCCCGAGCGAAAGGCGTAGATGGCCTGCTTGGGGTCGCCGACCATTACGAGGCGCGTTTCCGGGGCACCCTTAAAGAGATCTTCAAAGATGGACCACTGCAGAGGATCGGTGTCTTGGAATTCGTCGATCATCACGACACGGAAGTTGTGGCGCATCTCCTGCTTAAACGCTCGCCCGTGTGGTCCATCGAGCCGGCGGCGAAGCGCCACCAGGAGGTCACCAAACGTGGTGAGGCCAGCCGCTTCAAGGAGTTCGACGTAGCGGCGCGACGTCTCTTCGACAATCATGCGGCTAAAGAGTGCGACCTCTCGGTGGGGATCATCGACGAGATCGGCTTCGGTCGGTACCAGACGGAGCGTGGGGGGTAACGGTAGGTGTGATCCCCGACCCCCCGCGTCGTAGTAGTCGAACGCCATCTTCTCGATCAGCTCAACGAGGGAGATCTGACTTAACTGGCGGTAGAGGTCGGGGGCCTTGCGCACGGCACTAGCGAGTACTTCGTTGAAGGCCTGCGCCTTCAAGCGATCACCCGTCATGATTTGACGAGTCGGTGCGTCGGAGTAGTCCTGAGCAAAGGAGTGAATGGTCTGGGCGCGCAGGCCATCGAGTTCGCCCAACTTGCGAAGACCCCGCGCTAACCACTGCGAACTGGTTGAAGCATCGAGATTGCGGTAGACCTGGCGCCAGTCGCGCGAAAGAACGAGCTCAATTTTCTCTTCGTCAACGCCGTGGAGTTCATCACGGGTCTTGCGTTCAAAGGCATCCCAGTTGGCCGCGGGATTCTCAAGATACGTAACGACACTCCGTAGTTGGTCGCGTACGCGGCTCCGTAGATTTCTGGCGGCGTCACGCGTAAAGGTGACCACCAGCATGGTCGTGGGATCGATGTCATCTTCGATTAGTAGCCGGGAAGCCAAGTGGGCCAACGTCCACGTCTTGCCACTGCCGGCACTCGCTTCAATCAGCAAGGGGTGAGGAACTGCATCTCGACCGTCTACGCGTAACGGGCTATGGACGACATCAAAGGGCTTCATCGTCAACCTCCACCCCTCGAGACCACGTGGAACTGCCTTCGTTGATCAAAATAATTAGAGGTGCCAGATTCTCCACGAGCTGATTCGTTATACGACTAAACGCCTGACCGTAGATCTCACCGAGCTCCTCGAACGTAAAGGGCAATAGGAGTTGGTTGATGGGATCTTTGCTCTCCCCTTCACCGGCGTCAAAGCCGCCGTCCCACATCTCTTCCGCACTCTTGCTTCCGAAGAGCTTTCGGTAGTTCCCCGCGTGTGCGCCCTTCTTATCAGTCAAGGCGTGGAGTGAGGTACGGCGCACAAAGACGGGCGGGTGCGCATACTGACTGTCGTAGATTCGCGCGATCATGCGAATGAAGACGGTGGCGTTTTCAATCGCCGTATCGGTCGGCCACTTCAGCGTGACCCAAGCGTTATGGGCCGCTTGAGCCTCGTCGGCCAAGCGAGCAACAATTAGTCGCACGGGCTTCGTCGTGGCGAGCGTGGCGATGCTGAGGTGCAGAACGCCTGGCAAAAATGCCGACTCCAACTTCGAACTGGTCGTAGTGCGCACAATCAGCACTTCGTCCTCAAGTTCGTAGACACTGACGTCGCCACGAAGTAGTTCTCTGGGTTCTTGGCCCACGGAGAACCCCGGCGCAAGCGAAAGGACGGAGGGCTCGACGCCGAGTGCGGCCACGTCAAACTGGTGGTTGCGAACAAAATTCTCCAGCCGAGCTCGATCGATTTTGGACTCAACGTCAATGCGGAAAGCCGGCGCCACCAGACCCGTGAGGTCATCAGGGTGCTCTCTCATTTCGCCGTAACCGCGAGACAGCCCTTCAGTTACTAACTGGCGCTTGATATTAGGAACTTCACGATGAGGCGAAAGCTCTCGTCGTGGTGTTCGGCCGGCCTCTTCGTGCGAATCGGCAATACGAGCGTTTCCGAGGAACTTGGTGGCGTACGTGCCCTGAGGGTTCTTCAAGAAGCGCTCAAGTTCGACGAGGTCAATCTCGAGCGGCGCACTCTCGCTCTTCAATGAAGTTGGAATGTCCGATTCGAGCTCGCGGTCACCATCTCTGCGACCGGCCAGCAGGGTGGCTAGTTGGGCGTGAGCCCCATCGAGGGAGAAGGCAGTGGTGGAGAAGTCATCTGACGCTACGAGTGTCGGAGCCACATCGGCGATGACTTTCTCAGATTCGATATTGATTGAAAAGCCGTGGCGGGGATGACGACGCAGTGCAATGCCCTGGTGTCCAAGGACGGGACGCAGAGCGCCATCGAGCTCCGCGAGTGGCACCGAGAGACCGATAGGTGAACTGTCGCGAACCGAACGATCTGTTGTAAAGAGCACCACGCGGTGGGTCGTCGAGAGAATTTGCGCCAGGAGGCTGCTGCGAAAGCGGGCCCGCGGCGACGGGTCGCCCGGTTGAGCGGGAGCCAAGTGGGCCGGAGGCGACATCGGGGAGGGTATTAAATCGTCGTCCAGGCCGAGGACGCAGGTAACGGCAAAGGGGGCATCGGCCAATCCGTCAATGCCCTGAACCACCACTCCCCCGCGACCAAAGGTCTGCCCGCCTCCGAGAGAGGAAGCCAGCGATTCGACAAAGTCGCGGGCCTCGCTAAAGGAAAGTCTGGGGTTAGATGTGACGGCCACGCGACCAAGCCGTTCGAAGATTTTCTCGAGTCCGTTGTCAGTGACATCCGCTACGGCCCCGATAAAGCGATCGGCAATCTCTCGATACCAGATCACCCATTCTGAAAGCGGTCGCACGACGGAAACTTCGTGCTGCGCGTCGAGCAGAAAATCGGTGAGCTCGGCGATGGCCGCCATGGCTTCACGATCTTCGGCCACACCGAGTGGGGCGATCGAGGCCGATGCCGCTCTCGTCTCTTCAAAAACAGATGCCAGGAGCCCGCGATCGGCGAATCGCCGCCACGTTCCGGAGTCGTCGCCCGCATGGAAAATTTCGAGACCGGCTCGACTTTCTCCGTCGAGACCCAGGCTTACTGACTCCAGTGCCTGTTCGCGAAGCCGTTCGCCGTTGGCCTGACTGATGCCCAAGCCCACGAGCAGAGCCGGTTGGCTCAACAGGGCGATGAAATCGTTAACGGTGTAGTGCGAGTCAATCGTGCGCAGAAATCGCTCGAAAGCCTCCAAACGAAAACTGGCTCGCGCCAAACTGGGGTCAGCCACTTCGAATTGCAGTGACTGGCGAGTAGTTCCCTGGTGGCGCCATTCAGCATCAAAGAGGGGGGCAAATTGCGTGGGATCGGTTGTGACGACCCGTACTTGGTGCGGAGCAATATCGAGCTCATCAATCAGCCGAGCAATAACGTCGCGGGCGACCTCCACCTGACGACCGGGGCCGACGGTCCCGTGGAGCTGGATCGCTTCAACGACGTGGTCCTTGTTGACCGACGCATCGCCACAGAGGGCTTGACGGAGAACTCGAGGTTCATCGGCACAGTCGATGACGGTTGCTTCAGGGCAGGCCTCTCGCCAAGCGGTGCGATGGGCCAGTTGAGTGGCTCCCCACGTGGTGACGAGCGACGATTCGTTAGCGAGCGCTGCAAGATCAACTGTGGGCAAGGTGAGGTACACCTGCACCGACGCACTCGCCGATACTCGACGCACTACTGAGGGCAAAAGGGAGCCGTGCGCTAACTCGCGGATTCCAAAAATCACACACTGCGTGGTTACGTTCATCTCCTTGGTCTGCAGCGCTTCCCACGGCGTCCGGAGTCCTTGGGCCCGCAGGGAGGCAACGACCTTGGCCTCGATGCCTTGGTCGACACCCATGAGATAGTCGTCAAATCGATGGGGCCGCCAGAGGAGAACTTCGCGGAGATTACGCGCACGGGTCGCCGCGGAGGTTACGGAAAGTGGGGTCTCGCCACGGTGCGCCAGCATCTGACCGGTCAGCGAAAGTGAGCTCCAGGCCTCGAAGTCGCGTGGGTCGTCGTAGAGGGTGCTGGCTAGAAATGGGTCCACGAGCAGGACGTCCCAGTTGGCGATTGCGCCCCACCGCGTTGCCACGTACTGCTCCAGCCACTGGCCGACTTGGGGGCTGGGCACGACAATGGTTCGCTTCTGCAGCGGGGAGTCTTGCCCGATCGACTCGATCAACTTGTCCGCGAGTGGCCGTAGGCCCTCGCCTTGGAAAATTGACACGGTGCTCATCGTGCTCAAGGGTATCGGAGCCCTAGGACAGCACCCCGCCTGGGTTGTTCGCTATGAAGCGAAGCTTCCTAACGAAACTTCAAGCAGCCGTCGTCGAAGGTTTCGTCGACAAAGTCTTCTCGTTCAGTCCAGAAGTCCATACTCATCTGCCACGGTGCGTGCTCGCCCGCTTTAGGCATGAGGTGTTGGGCCCGCATGAGATACCCGGGATTGAACTGCTTGGGGTCAACGAATGGTTGGAGGGCCATCGAGGCATCGACGGGTCGTAACTCGGGCACCACGGTGGTGGCACCGACGGCCTTCATGTGCTCGAGCAACTGACACACGTACTGGCTCACCAGGTCGGCCCGCATAGTCCAGCTCAGTCGCAACGCGCCAAAGGTCCAGGCCAAGTTGGGCAGATTGGTGAAGAGCATGCCGCGATAGGTCACCGAGTTGGCAAAATTCACGTCTTCGCCGGCCACCGAGAAGTTCACGTCACCGAGCACGGAGAGATTAAATCCCGTCGCCGTAATAACGACGTCCGCGGGGATGGTTACGCCGTCGAGCGTTTCGATGCCATCTTCCGTGAAGGTCTTGATCTCGTCAGTGACCATCGAGACTTTGCCTTCGGAGATTTTGGCGAAGAGATCACCGTTCAGAATGCGACAGACCCGCTGGTCTTGGGGCAAGTGTCGAGGCGTGAAGTGGCGCTCGACGTCGTAGCCCTCGGGGAGTTGCTTGGCCACCATGCCAATCAGCGTGGACTTAGAGATCTCGGGGTGCAGTTGTTGAATCTGCACCAGTGACTGCATTTCGGCGACCGACTTGCGGCGGACAATTTCGTGGATCCACTCTTCCGGCGTGTCGTACTGACGAAGCTGGTCGGCCAGGGGCTCAACATTGGGGCTCTGAAAGAAAAAGGTCGGTGAACGCTGCAGCACGGTGACGTGGGCACACTCATCGGCAATGTTCGGCACCAGCGTCGCCATGGTGGCGCCGGAACCAATCACGACGACCCGCTTACCGGCCAGATCAATATCGGTCGGCCAGTTCTGCGGGTGGACGACTTGTCCCTTAAATGACGTAAAGCCCGGCCACTCGGGGGTGTAGCCCGCTTCATGGCGGTAGTAGCCGTGACACATCCAGAGGAACTTCGTTGTCAGCGAAAACTCTTCGGCGCCGTGTCGTCCTCGAACGGTCCAGTGCTCGGCGGTCGGGTCCCAACTGGCGTGCGTGATCTGACGTTCGAAGAAAAATTTGTCGGTGAGCTGAAACTCATCAATGGTTTCGCCGATGTACTGCTGAATCGCCGCGGCGTCGGCGTAGGGGGCGCCCACCCACGGCTTAAAGGAGAAGCCCAACGTGTAGGCCTCGGTGTCGGTGCGCACGCCGGGGTACTTGTGAATCAACCACGTCCCACCGAAGGACTCGTGGGTATCTACAACTGCGAAACGCGGAGCAAGTGGGGAGTGCGCCAGGTGGTAGGCCGCGTTAACGCCGGACAGTCCGGCGCCCACGACGAGCACATCAAGGTCAGTGGGCATGGTGGCAGTAGGGCTCATTACGTATTCACTCTTTCAACCAACACGCTGGGGGGTGCTGAATCTCGTTGCTGTAACGCTAGGGCTTAGGACTCGCTTATTGCCAACCAGCGCTCTTCGGCCTCGTGCAACTCTTGGCGCAGCGCGTTTAAGTCCTTGGTCAATCGGCCGGCCTCTTCGTAGTCCGGTGTCGCGGCAATCTTGTCGACCAGTTTGGCCACTTGGCGTTCGATGCGCTCAACGACCTTGCCGGCCTCTCGCAACAGCTTGTTCTTCGAGGCCGAGTCGGCCGGCGTGGCACTCGTAGTGGCGGCCACCGGCGAGTCGATGACGCCAGCCGCTCTCGCGATCCACGCGTCAATGCCCCCCGGCACGTCGGCGATTGAGCCGTCGAGGTGGACCTCCAAGAGGCGATCAGTGGTCTGGCTGAGAAAGGCTCGGTCGTGCGAGACAACGATCAGGGTGCCCGGCCATTCGGCGAGGAACTCTTCAATCAAACGAATCGTTTCGAGGTCCAAGTCGTTGGTCGGTTCGTCCAAAATTAAAACGTTGGGCCGCTTGGACATCGCGAGCAGGAGTTGTAGTCGACGGCGTTCACCACCGGAGAGTTCAATGGCCTTGGACTGGGGCAACGCGCCGGTAAACCAAAAGCGCTTCATGAGCGCCACGTCGGCCGGCGAGCCGGGGATACCCCGCGGACCGGCGACCAGTTCTTGCACCGTCTTCGTGCCATCAAAGTCATCGCCGTGTTGATCGAAGTACGCCAGCGCGACGGTAGGGCCGTGCTTCATGGTGCCCATCGTGGGCTCAGTCTTCTGAGCTAAAAGATTGACAAAGGTCGACTTGCCGGCGCCGTTGGGACCAACAATCCCGATGCGATCCCCGGGCCCAAGTTCCAACGTGACGTCACGAATGATTTCGCGCTTGCCGTCGTAGGAGAAGTGGACGTTGTGCGCCTTGATAACGGTGTTGCCCAGTCGCGGCATATCGGCGGCCAGGTCCAGCGTGCCACTGCGAGCAGCCGCTTCGGGCGTGGCCTGCAAGAGGCGCTGGGCGGCATCGATACGGGCTTGGGGTTTCGTCGCTCGGGCTTTGACGCCTCGGCGCAACCACGCCAGTTCGCGGCGAGCCAAGTTCTTACGAGTCTGTTCGGCCGAGGCGGCCTGCTCTTCGCGCTCGGCCTGGGTCTCGAGCAACTTGGAGTAACCACCGGCGTGGGTGTAGGTGTGACCGCGATCAATCTCCAACATGCGGGTCGTGACTTGATCGAGCAAGAAGCGGTCGTGACTGACGAGCACGATGGCGCCCTTGAAGGCCTTGATCTGTTGTTCGAGCCACTCGATGGCCCCGAGGTCTAGGTGGTTGGTTGGTTCGTCCAAAATCAAGACGTCATCGGGATTGGCAAAGACGCGAGCCAGGGCCACGCGCTTGAGTTGGCCACCCGAGAGGGCGTTGATCTGGGTATCGACGGCTTGCAGCATGCCCAGACGATCGAGGGCGGCGTCAATTTCCCAACCACTACCGAGCGCCTCGCGGACCGTGCCCTCCGGTAGGTGGGGAATCTGTTCTAAGAAACCGACCGTGACGCCTCGACCGCGGGTGATGTTGCCGGTGTCGGGAGCTAGGTCGCCCGCCACGATGCGCAGGAGTGTCGACTTCCCCGCTCCGTTGATACCGACAACGCCAATGCGATCACCGGTCGAAATGGTGAGTCCGAGGTCACGCAGCAGGGTCCGGTCGGAGCCCTCGAATGAGACACGTTGAAGATCAAGAAGAATGGCCAAGAGGCACTAAGGCTACCCATGGCCGGCAATGACGAAGACTTGAGCGAAGGCTCCCGCGATGACGTCGAAGAACTGTCGTCGTGATTGCAGCGAATTAGTCGTTCGCGTCAATTCGGTAACTCGTCATGGAGAGCGATCCCATCGTGCAGCCTTGGGCGAAAGTCGATACTGACGCTTTGGTGGCGGAGGCGACACCGGCCACGTAGGCCAAGGGCAAGAAGTGGTCCGGGGTGGGTACCGCTAGGTCGTAGTCGGCGCTCGCTCGTAACTCCCCCAGATTGGCGGGGTCATTGCTCATGAGTCGATGAGCGTCATCATCAAAACGTTGCGCCCAGTCGTAGCCGCGGCCCTCGCCATCCCAGGCCACCTGTCGGAGATTGTGGACGACGTTCCCGCTAGCGAGAATCAAGACGCCCTCACTCATGAGGGGGGCCAACTTGGCGCCCAGATCCATGTGGTATTCGAGTGGTCGAGTGGCGTCAATCGCCAGCTGGACTACCGGCACATCGGCATGGGGGTACATGTGAGCCAAGACCGACCACGTGCCGTGATCAATCCCCCACGATGAATCATCGAGGGCCACCACGTCGGGCTGGACGAGGTCGGCCAATTGTCGAGCGAGCTCGGGAGAGCCAGCGACGGGATAGTCAAAGGAAGAGAGTTCCTGGGGAAAACCGGAGAAGTCGTGAATCACACGGGGGTGTTCCATGGACGTGACGGCCGTCGTCGCTACGTACCAGTGAGCCGAAATCGCCACGATGGCCCGAGGCTTGGGAAAGGAGGCCGCCATCTCGCTCCACGCCGTGGTGAAACGATTTGTTTCCAACGTATTCATCGGACTGCCATGTCCCACGAAGAGTGCTGGGGTCAAGCTCATGGCGTCTCCTCGGTCGTCCCTAGGGCCACCGTACGCCAAACTCGAAGGGGCCGGTCCTACCAGCTAATAACGGCCGGGGCCGAGGGCCGTAGCACCAC
>Ga0114975_10001689_pt1 | contig 15513 bp, 13 predicted proteins | sample S_130626_EF_Meta_FD_87031 | JGI IMG/M metagenome (GOLD analysis project Ga0114975, IMG submission 87031) | Freshwater microbial communities from Lake Simoncouche, Canada to study carbon cycling - S_130626_EF_MetaG | ecosystem: Environmental > Aquatic > Freshwater > Lake | place: Lake...
TAATATATGATGGTGCAATTTCCGCATCAGGTAGAATATCATCATCAAATATAAATGTTGGAATACCAAGTACATCATATCCGTGGGGTACTTCTATGACAGGTTCTTATTTTTCAACTTGGACATCAGACACCAATGTATCAGATGCTCTAAGATTTTTAGCCGGAGCATTTAGTGCAAGTTTCCCTATTCCTGCTCCAAATACAAAAATTTTAAGTAGTGTTTCAACAACAAATACTAATGTAGGATCGACGATTACAATTAATGGCCAAGTACCAAGTGGTTCAACCAATCAATATATAAACTATCTACAACCTCTTGGATGGGCAACAATCGGTCAAACAATTTTTAGTGGATATACATTTAGAAATGCTGCAAATTACGCATTGTATGGAAGTACAGTAGGTGGATCTACCACAGTAAGTTCCAGTTTGGGAACAAATGCATTTGGATTGGGATTATTAAATAATGGTGTATTAAATACTATAAGATTAAGTGGATCATTCACACTTACATTTGCATCAAGTAGTGTTGGAACAGTAAACTATACCAATAATACCAATGTTGTAGTAAGTCAATCTAGTGATAATGGTACTTTAAGTATTGCAACTCCAATCGCATTAAGAATAATTCCATCCGCAAATATGGCGGTAATACCACCAATATATCAAGATGGACATTTTAATAATTTTACAGGATCAAATTTAACAAACAGTATCAGTTTGTCTTCAGTAAGTAGTTCTGGTATTTATATTATATCTGGATTTGTAGGAATAAATTCTGGTAGTTCAACATATTCTTATTTTACAGGCAGCAATTTAACGCAGTATTATACTCCATTAGTTGACGGTAATTTTACTCAAACAATCAGTTCTCCAGGAAGTACAATCACCGCATCATCAATTGTAACTAGAAGTTTAAGTGGCGCACCATACATTACAAGTGGATCGTCTTATACATACACTGTTACCGCAAGTAATGCATTCAATCCTTTATATTATAATGGAACAGTTTCAACAACAACAATTCCAAGTAACGCATTAGGTTTAACTACTGCAAATACAACAACTTTAACTACAAGTCCAACAATACAAACCGCAAATGTTGTAAAGTCTTCAGATTATACAACAACAAGAACTGTTGGTTCATATCCATTTGAATCAGATATAATTGTATTCGGTGTAACAATGAGTGCAGTTGGTACTGGAACCACTGCTGCTTCATCAGGAGCAACAATAACAACATTTATTGTTAATAATACCACGTACAATAGAGCTGGTTCAGGAACAACACTTGGAAGTCAAACAGCAACTATTCATACTGCTGGTTCATTTGGAATTCCTAGCGCAAGTGGTAGTTTATTATACTACGGAAGACCTGAAGGATATACAACAGGTTCTTTAACATTCAGTACGACTCCAAATACAGAACAATTCTTGGACGAATCATATAGAATGGTATTAAATGACAATTTATTGAATTCAAGTGGAAGTTATTTCAATAGTGCATCATATCTACCAACATCCAGTCTTCAAGTTAAGCCTGGATTCTTAGTGAATCAAGGTGGCGCAAATGGATATTGGTATCCATCTGCATATGGTACAACTTACAAATATTATGTAAGATATTTTAAAACAACCGCTGTTGTAAATACATTAAAAGTCACACTTACTGGTAATACTACATTAGTTAAATGGGATGAAACCACTGCAAATAGTATCGCAATTGGATTGATATTTGAAAGCGGTAATTCAAATACTTATGCTAGATGCAGAATATATGATATTGCCAATTTAGCTAGTAACATTGTTTCTTCAAGCATATCCACTTCCAATTTATCTACAGATGGTAAAAATCCATTTAGTGCAAACATAGACGTATATGGTAATAATGGTAGTGGTGCAAGTAACAGTGGTGGTGTAATTAATATACCATTAAGAAATGTTGACGGTATGACATTGGATAGTACAGTCGCAAGTAAAGATGAATTATATGTTATAGTAAGATATAATGGAAGTCCAACTCCATTAACAAGTTTGAAAATAGAAAAATTCGCATAATTATACTATATGGCATTTGATACTCTTACAAAAGCAATAAGACTTTTAGTTGGAAGACGATACACCAGTACCGATCTTACCGATTCTCAAGAAGCATTTGCATCTACAATCCAAATAGGTTCGTCTGAAATTTGGTCTCAAACCAATCTAATACCTAGTGCAAGTCTTCCTTATTCATCAAGTGCAACTGCTGGTACTACAGTTACATCTGGTGTAATAAAATATTGGTATAAATGGCCTCTTACAGTCGCAAATAATACTGTTACTGGTAGTTCCGTTTGGTACTTTACTTCTCCAACAGGAAGTGTTGCTGGTATCGGAAGTCAATTGATTGATGTTGGACAACAAACCAATTTCATAAGTCCAAAGTATATAAGCGATTCAAACATCGTCAATCAAAGTGCAGATGCAGATAACAACGGTAATCCTCCAGGTTATAATATTGCATTGTTTACCTCTGCTAATGGTATAACATTCACTCCATTAAGTCCAAGTGCGTCATATCAATTTGATTATAAAAGCGGTATATTACAATTTACAACTACTACTGTACCATCTAATAGAATATATGCTACTGTATATCAGTATGTTGGTAGAATGTTATCAGATCCAAATGATATTATAGCATTAAGTATTACATCAAGCAATATAAGTGCAAGTGGATATATTACTGCATCTAATGTATATGTAGATAATACTATTACCGCAGACACAGGTTCTTTTGTATATTTAAATTTGAATAATACAGGATCTGCACCTACAAATTATACATCATCAGGAATGCCTGGTGAAATAAGACTTGATAATAACTTTATTTATATCTACACTAACAATGTATGGGTTAGAACACCTATTGTTAGATGGATAACTTAACCTTTTAATAACGACCTGTTTTCAACAATAGGTTTTTCTTCATTTGGAACACCCATTTTCATTTTAAGCATTCTTAATGCAGCTCTAGGATGCATTCGTCCACAATTAAACCCAATTATACCATACTTACGACAAAATGATTCCAATTCATTAATGTCTTGTTGTGGAAATTCTTGTATAGGTGGTAGATTTGTATCTTCACCTTGTTGTTTTCTACGAACCAAACTTTGAAAAATTGGATCGTTTAATGAAGTTGGAATTTCAGGAAAGTTCATACATTTCTTGTAACTTCAAAAATCTGTGTTTACCATAGTCAGCAACTACTTTGTTTGAATCATACCAAGATGGTAAATTGCCACCTTTACGTTGTTGCTTAGTCAATTGTACATTTAAAAAGTGATTTGCACCCTTAGTAATATCCTTTAATGATCCACTTCTTGCTTTGTTGACCAAATCTAAAGCATCTTTAAATTTTGAATGACTACGTTTAGAATCAATAAATTGTTTAATAGCTTCAGTATCTTTCTTATTTATTTTATTCCATCCACTAAATTGTTTAGGTTTTAAACATTCAACAGCAGCTTGTCGGATATTTCCTTTAGCACGATTCATAATCACATTCAATACAGCATGCATTCCATCAAGTGGATTCTTTTCACCACCAGATTCATCTACAAGTGTAGCAGCAACAATTTCTTCAATTGTATATGGTTGTCTTACTTGCGAAACAGCAGTTGTTTCTGGTCTAGTTAATGTAGGAGCTGCTTGAACATCTGGTGCACCAAACATAGTAGATGCGGCTAATGCAGCTGTTGCTAATTTCTTCTTCCAATCTTCTGTAATTTGATCTTCTTCAATGTTACTCAAATCTTTGATTATCTTTCCTTTTCCTGTAGCAGTAATTAAAATACCTTTTTCTGCAATAAAATTTCTTATTGCATCTAATACGACGGACTTCACCGCAGGTATATTTTTATTCGGATCGCCATTCACAGAGAAATCATAGTTTTCTAAATTAGATAATGTCAAGAAATTATGATTTAAATCCAATACTGTTCTAATATAACCTTTTTTCACTGCATTATCATATGTATCAACCAAGGTTTGTCCAGTTAATTCTGACGCATTTTGTTTAATCCAATCTTCATGACTATATCCAGCTTCAACTACTTTACCGTCTGGTGTTACCCAATATTTCTTTTCAGAAGACATAGATGAAGCGAATCGTAAACTTCTTCTTTGTCTTTCTTTTTCTTTATCTTCATAGTAACCTTCATCAAGAGTTCTACCTTCTGATCCAAAATGATCCAAATGATGATAAACATCATCAAGATATTCACCCGCAAGATTTAATTTAGACTTTACCCAATCTTCTAATTGAGTATTAGCTTGTAACATTGTTTGTAATTCTTTTGCGTCACTATTAAGTTGTTTTAACGCACCCATTGCCATACTACTATTTTGTTCTTTTAATAGTTCTTGAACTGCTTCTTTATAACATTCCTTGACTGATTTACTTTGTGTTTTTCCACCAGCTTGTCTTTTTCTACGAGCAGCACAATGTGCTTTTTGACTAAATCCTTTTGCGTTACTACAATCTATTGATTTTTTATATGTATTTGTCCACTTTTCTTCAATATTTCGTGTACCCTTTTGTTTTTCTTCATTATAAAACTTCAAATAATCTCTTACAGTAGCTACATAATCACAAGCATGATTCAATTTAGCCTTAACCCAATCTTCTAGATTATCATTTACAGTAAACATTGATTGTAGTTTTTCACTATAATCAATGATTTTTGTAATATCACTTTGAGCCATTTCAGCATTTTCATCAAGTACACCTTGAATACTAGATGATTTATGGGTTAACGCAGTATCTTTTAATGATACTAATTTTTCAGCAATTTGTTTTTGTGCGGGGGTAAGATTCTGGAAACCATTACTTTCACCCAATCCGTGTAATATAGAATCAACACCGCTTTTGGTAATTAGTTTCAATCCAGCTTCACGAATTTTATCGGCTAATTTCTTACCTTTTAAAGATTTCTTGAAATTGGCTAATTGTTGCAATTCATCAATTGCTTTTTTTGCGTAATTAGTGTATGTAGTATAGTCACTCATAAAATTATCTCCATCCTCCACCTTTAGATTTATATCGTTTTGCTGCCGCAGCATTAGCATAAGCACTGGGATATACATCAAATGTTCTTCTTGCCCATGATTTACAAGAAGACCATAATGCTGGATTAGTAGGTTTTGCACCTTTTTTCTTTTTCTTTTTCTTTGCTTCGTTTAAAGTAGGTTCTTCAATATCAATTTCAATAGTTTTATCAACTATTGGTAAACTTCTTCTACCATCTACTTGTCCATTTGGTGTACGTCCTATATTTCCGCCCATGTTATTGCTTGAAACACTATTGTTTCCAATTCTTGATTTGTCGTTAATACTTTGGTTTGGATCGCCTATTCCAGAATTTGTTGATGATTTAAATTCGGTAGCTAGACCAGCAGCAACCAATTTTGAATAATATTCAGGATCTTCTGTTAAATGATCCATTGCAATTTCAGTTGCAATTTTGTCGTCGTTGGTATGTTCCATTTCAACTTGAACACCAATTGATAATTCTTTGGTGTTTACATCACTAGGAGCAGTGACATCACCTACGCCACCAATAAGTGATTCAACATCCTCGGTTAAATGTTCATAAAATTCTTTATATGATACATCCCAATCGTTGTGGTCAGTATCTGTCCATTTATCAAATTCGTTAAGTTTTTTCATTTTATCAATTTTGTTGAAAGTTTTACCGTCATCCCAATATGGGTCAATCATCCATCTTCTACCCTTCATTCTAGGATCACCGATTAATGGATCATTTGGTTCTTTTTTAGGCTTTTGGGAATCGTTTTTCATATTTCTTTTGTGCCATTTCTCTAATAATTTTACCGATTTCCTTTTCTTGTGGTGTACGATAATCTACAACTTCTTGTTGTGGTGTAGCTTTTAAATTATATGGTTGTGATTTTGATTCTGGACTCATAAATGATGGTTTTGCGGGTAACTTGTCATCATCATCTATATTCAACATATGTAATTTACTGTAGTATTTGTTATCTTCTTTAAGATTTCTTACCACCAATTCTTTAGCCAAGTCTTTTCTTTTAAACACCATTTTCTTCAATTCATATTGTAAACCAGCTAAAACTTCATCTGGTGTTACCTTGTATTTGATATCTTGAATGTCTTTTTGATATTGACCTGGATCATATGTTGATTTATTATCATAATCATCTGGTGGAGGTGTACTAATATCACTTGCAGAACCAGCTATAGTCGGAGCATATTTGAATGTCCCAGGATTTTGGGACACATCAGGTGAACTATAAGTACCCAAACTAGAAGCACCGCCTAATCCTCCTTGTACAAAGGATTGTCCAGTGTACATTCTATCTCCCAAATCATTTTCATTTATAGTATTTGACATAACTATAAATATATAATTTTATTATTAAATCAAACAATATATATAGACAAATGAATTATATTTTTTCTTATAATTATGATTATTGTCCGAGTTCCAATTTTTTATCACGAAATTATATTAGTGCGTTTTGTGAGTCATTACGTAGAATCGAATTTAAAGATAAATTAGTTTTGTTTACAGAGTCATCTGATAGATTAAAACCGTTTATTCATGGGTTAGACGTTACTATTGTGCCCATTCAAGACATAACAAACCGATTTCATAACGATAATTATCCATTAATTTCTGGCCTTGAAGACATCACAATTAAACGAGTACATGTTAAAAAAAGATACATTCAAGAAAACAAAATTGACATTAATGATAACATACTGTTCATCGATAGTCGTGATACAATATTTCAGACTAATCCTTTTAATTGTATGTCTACACCAAAATTGACGTTTGGCGAAGAACATCATTTTTATATTAACAATTGGTCTTCCCCCCAATTTGAAATGTATAAATTCAATGAATCATTATACAAATCTATAATGTTACATAAAGGGTATGCTGTTAATACCGGTGTGTCTATAGGATCAATTGAAAACTATTTGAAATTAATTGATGATTTCACCAAAGATAATCTGTATATCAAAGAACATTTATCATGTGTAAACACAAAAATACCAGTTTGTGATCAAATCGTTATAAATAAAATGTTGAAGATAGATAAATTAAACTATTGTGAGATTTTACCTCATCAAAACAACTTTGTCATTAATTATCCATTAGATGGTTCGTTTAAATATGTTAATAACACAGTTTTAGTTAATGATAAACCAGTTAGTATCATACATCAATACGACCGACACGAAGAAATGTTTAAATTACTTTTTGACCAATACACTGTATAATTTTAATGTTTCGTATGTTAAGTCAATCATAGTATTTAGATTAAAATATTCTTTTACAAGTAGATTTTTGTTAATCCTATATTTATCATCAATCAAACTATTTTCAATTGAATCATAAAATTTATTGTCTGGTCTTTCGTGATGAGAATATATAATTTTATCGTCGATACTATCAATAATTATATCCAAAATACCTTGGTATTTATTTCTTCCTATTTTTAATACAACTCCGTCGTTATATAAGACGTTTAAAACCCGAGGAACTGAAGCATTACAATTGCCTTCATTAAATATACACACTTTAGAATTAAATACTTGATAAATAGTTTGATTCCAAATATCAGTATTATCCATATCATACACAGGCATAGACAACATAATCTCTTTCACATTAGGTGGAAATGTAATATTAACAAGGTCATCCCACATTTTTAAATCGGATGGATTTCGTAAAAATTTTATGTCAATCAGTTCAGGACACATTAATGTTGCCAAAACAAATTGTGTTTTAAAATAACTGGTCCAATTGTCAATATTAATGTCTTGAAATCCACTAATGCCATATCTTCCAAATACTATTTTTTTCTTTTCGGAAAACTTAGATTGTCTATTTGATATATTTTCGAACATAGTAGATATACAGTCGTCATATATAATAGGATTGTAAATATTTTGAGATGGACTATTAGCCATACCAAATACAGGAAGATTATGTAGAAGTGTAGGTTGAGTATCCCATATAGAAAGTAAAAATTCAACATCCATATCTGGATATTTTTCTACAACTAACTTCATCAACAACATAACATTACGAGAAACAGTAAAATCCTCATCTTTATCTACAAATTTTACGTGTCTATCTTTTACTTTAAAATGTACAATCGGTAAGTTATTTTTTTGCGCAATGTTTTTAATATCCGTAATAGACATTGAAAAGTCAATTTTTTTATATAGTTCGGTATACAACTGTATAAATTTTTTTTTCATTCTATGTGTTAGATTGATATCTTTTTTGCTACAAACAAAATATTATAATTATCAGTAATGTAATCACAGACAATTTCAAAATTTGAAAAATGTTGTTTATAAATTTCTGATAATTCTCCGGGATAACTTTCATGTTTATGATTTAAATTATCTGCTTGTCCTTTCGATACACATTCTCTAAAATTAACATGATCTGGAACCATTATTACAATGTATCCATTGATTTTTATCATTCTGTTCCATTCATTTAAGATTGGAACCCAATCAACATAATCCTCAATCAAATGGCTGGAATATACATAATCTAAAACATTATCTTTAAAAGGTAAATTCTGTGTACCATCACATTCCAGATGAATTGGGACATCATCGGCAAATCTTAATCTATCATATTCAATTTGAATTGAATTTATGTTTACAGGAGATCCTTGTGATCCAATATCTATTCCATTTCCTTGACAGTATGGTTTTAATAAATGTAAACGGTAAGATGTTTCACTGTGAATTGTATCTTCTTTTTGAATTTTTTGATTGTAATTAAACATATATTTTTATAAAATTATTGATTTTTTCAAATGATGCACTGTTATATAACCCATTTTTTCTTTTATATATACAATTAGGTATATTTATTGAAGTTTCTTGTATAGTATTTTTCTTCATTGATTCTGCAATTGAATATGGACAACTTTGATTTCCTATAAATAGTTTTGATCCATTTATAATCATTGCTAATTCATATAAATTATGCGTTTTATAGTAATCAACCTTTCCAAAATTTGATTCAAATGTTTGATGTTCAAATTCGGTTCCAACAAATATAATTCTAGATATGTATTCATTATATATATCTTGCCATGGGAAATTTTTATTATTATATCTATGACTTCTTGAAATTACAATATCTTTTCCATTTATTATAATTTTTTCTTTTAAATTAATACACGGATCAATTAAATTAGAATTTTTATTAAAATAATAATCGTATAATTCAGATATATTTATATTAAGGAATTTTTTATACAAATTTATATCATTTTTAAGAAATTGTTTTTCCACTTCTCTATGTTTATCTAAATTATAATCAATTATTACATCGTTTGGTACATTAAAAATAATATCATTTATACAATCTAATTTTTCCAAAATACTTTTTAATGAATAAAATTTTTTTTCATTGAAAGATTCTCTTACAATACTTTTTTCATTTGGAACAGTAATATAATAATTTATAGGTTTACCCAAACTTTTAATAAAAGGAATCGAATAAATTATATCACCTAAATCACCCGAATGTGATACTGAAATTACTTCTTTTACGTCACATTTTATATGTTCTATATTATCTATGTTTATATCTTTACGGATAAAATTAAGATTGAGAAAACAATCATTAATTTTTAATTCAGTCAATAACAACCCTAAAATTCTGTTATCTAATATGTCTAAATCAAGTGGTCTTACATAAGCATCAGATGATATCATCATTTTCTTAAAATTTGATTTTAAAACAACTCTTAAATTATCTTTTATTTCATATTCAGTATATGGATTAGAATCAATAGATATTTTTAATTTTTTAATTATTGTTGGAAACTTATTGAAAAATTGTAATTCAATATTTTTTATGTTTTTGTTATAATTGTATAATTCCGCATTTTCCGTAAAAAAGATATTATCATTTTCAATTTGATACCACCCTCTGTTAAAAAACATATGTCTTTCATATGAAAGACCAGAATTAATTACATTCAATATTATAGATAAAGAATCTGATTTATGATAATATGGAATTTTATTTGTATTTTTAATATTTTTAATACAATCTAATATTTTTATATCACTATAATTACCTTCAATTATATAATCGTTATCAGTTAAAAACTTATGAGAATCACTTGAATCTTTAAGTGTAATTACTTTTAATCCAATTTCTTTAGCTTCAAAAATAACAAGTGGACATGCATCTTCTCTAGACAAAAACAAGAAAACATCATATTGTTCCATTGTAGATTTTGCATCTTGTAATAAACCGTAAAATTTTAAATTATGAGGAATTTTTCTAATTAAATCATCAAAATATCCATGCCCAAAAATATTTACTTTATCATTTACAATATTACAATCCCCTATCCATCCAAATTCATGCTCTGGTAACAAAGAAGCAATATTAATAACTCTATCTAAACCTTTCCTTGTTTCACCTACTGCACATCCAATAAATTTCATAATTTTGAATCTGTATAAACTATATTATCACTATTTATATTAAAATTGTTGACTAATATTTCTTTTGTTCTATTTGCAACAACAATAAATACATCTATTGATTTAAATAAATCATGTAAAGTCAAATTGTCATTATTTATATTTTTTTCCGTCATAATAAATGACGAATCTAATTCGTGAATGTGTAAAATACAATATAAATTTGGATTGAACATTTTCATAAAATAAACAACTTTAATAGTCGGTAAAGTATTTGCATAAACTATATTATATTTATTTGATAATTGTTTAGATTCATCTTTCAATCCATTTATATCAACATATGATGCTAAATACTTAGAATCATGTTTTTTATTCCAATATTCGGAATCATTACCATTTGGTATACATGTCAATACAGAATAGGAATAATTTTTCTTAACGTGATTTATTAAATTATCTAACATTTTTTCTGCACCTCCTTTTGATTCAATATAATTTATAAATAAAACATTACCATCATTTATTTTAGATATTTCACTAAATTTAGTTATTGATTTTATTTTTACGTAATGTGATGTTCTATTTTTTACAAGTATTACACCATACAATTTAATTGAAAGTTTTCTGAAATCGTTGTTATTTTCAAAGATTTCATTTGGGATAAAATATCTACATTTAAATGAAAAAATATTGTCTTTTACATGCAATTTTATTTTATTATTTCCATTAATCAATTTATAACTTATGTTATTATGTATGAGTTGACATTCTGAAAAAATGTTTTGACATTCTAACCAAACTTCATCATATACATTTACATTTTCAATATTTAGACTAAAATATTCACTTGCCCATTTAAATTGATTACCTTTTTCATTTTCTAATTCATAAAGGCCATCGATATAAGAAACTTTAAATGACTCTGATAAATTATCATCGGTATATTCTATTTTAGATGATAGTTTTAATAATTTAACTGCGTGCTCTTTATCTGCTATAGCCCATTTGTAGGTATTATCCAATTTAAATTGAAAAAATACACTTTCATCTATTGCCAATGAATTAAGTTTATAATCAACTAAACCATCATAATCTTTACCTAGATATTCTGTATGTCCACCATAACCAGTAATAATTACTTTTTTATTATTATTAAATGCGTCAAATGCGCCTAAACAAAATCCTTCTGTCTTAGTTAAATGAAAATAACAATCACCAATTTCATGCAATGACTTAATTTCATCGTAATTTATATTTTCTTTAATATAAATGATCGGTGCGTGATCATACTTATCTGTAATTTTTACTATTTCAAGTAAACATTTTTGTTGTTCTTCTTTGCTATAATTCAATTTAAACGTTTTAACAAATAGTACAACTTTATCTTTAGATGTGAACGTATTACAAAAGGCATCAATTGTTTCAATAATACCTTTTCTTTCAATCATTTGACCTATACAATAAAATTTGTAATATTCATTCAAATTTAAACCTGTAAGATTTTCATCTTTTGATATAACTATACTTTTTTTAGATAGTGTTGTTAGACCAACATTTTTGTGTGGATAATCTACATAAACGTGCGGTTCAACTATAATAGGTTTGATTACCCCACTATTAATAAAACAATCTTTGTTCCATTGAGTAGGAACACTAACAATGTCAACTATACTAGTATTAATCGCATCCACCCATGCAGGTAACAATTTTTCAAATTCCCACACGGTTCTTCCAATAACAAGTTTACCTTCCAAATTGATATTAGGAGTATTCTTAATTACCATTGTCCATATATCAGGAGTAGAATGTACAATAATTGTATTGTAATCAATATCTATTGATGTGTTTGAGTCTAAATATTGATGAAATCTATCATTTTCATTTACTTCATCACTACAATTAAAATATTGAGTTTTTACTGGTATCTTTTTACTAATATAATCGTAAATATATCCTTTAGCAGCATTTGCATATCCGCTAGTACCATTCTGACAAATATACAGTATAGATTTATCTTTATATGAAAATGTATCGTTCATTATAACATTATTCTTTCTGAAGATATAACTATGTAACAAATTAAATTTGTCAGTAGAAACCATTATTTTAAATCTTTAAGTAACTTTGCAATACAAGCCATAAAAGTAATCTCACGATTTACAACCATTGCACTTTGATATATATATTCTGCCAAAGTTAAAATTACAAGTGTCTGTTTATTATTTGAATATTCATCCACCTTATCAAACAATACTTCATAAATCTCTTCATAGTGTTTGATATCACTATCCGCAACTAATTGCCTAATATCATTAAAAGCAGTTGAACTACGACTCTTTAATAAGTCTACAATCTTGTTCTTAACATCAACATTGGTACTATTCAATTCACTAATCTTAATCTTATTATCAATAACACTCTGTTGACTGTAATTAAGAATCTTACGAATATCTGGATAGTATGTATTAACAATATATCCCAAATCTTCTGGTGTGTATTGTACAGTTTCTTTGTCTAAAATAGTCTTTAAATGTACCGCTACTTCTTTCTTACTCAATGGTTCAATCTTATATGTCTGACAACGGGAAACTAGAGCTGGAATAATCTTTTCCACATAGTTACAAGTCAAAATAAACCGTGTAGTCAAACTATAGGTTTCCATCATATTACGAAGAGCGGCTTGAGCTTCCGGACTCAAGAAGTCCGATTCGTCAAGAATAATAACTTTAATCTTTCTAAATCCAACACTACTAGCAAAACTCTTAATCTTGGTTCTTACATTATCTACACTGTTTTCATCTGATGCATTGATATACATCACATCACAATCAATGTTCTTTGTAATTGTCTTAGCCAAGGTTGTCTTACCAGTACCAGCAGTACCATAAAACAACAAATGTGGAATATCGTGTTTTTCAATATAACTCTTTACAGTATCCTTTAGCTGTTGATTTCCAATATAATTTTCTAATGTGTTGGGACGATACTTCTCAACCCACAGATAATGTTGCGTTTCAGTCTGTTTAATTTCTTCAAATTCAATAAAACCCATATCTTTAATAGTTTACCACAAAAAATGTAAATGTCAACTCATAAAAAACCCCGTATACTTTACAATATACGGGGTCACATTCATTAATAATAATTAATCAATACTCTTGACTTCAACGAGGTAATATTCAGCAGTAATGTCACCACATACGAATTCAACACTTGCCAATCCAGCTTCACTTACCTTCAAGTGAGCATTGGTACAATCCCTATTAGCAAGAAGAATTTCCTTTAGATGATTTGCATTGAAGTTAATGTTCTTAGTAACAGTATCTTTACCTTCAACAGCATTTACTGCCAATTTAATACGATTACTATTGATACTTGAATAACCAATAATCATTTCCAACTTACCTTTCTTATTCATCATCAATGTAAATGTATCTACATCAGCCAATGCACCTTTAGATGATACAAACTTAGAAATAAATTCAGCATCCAATGGAATTTCAACCGTAAACGATGGAATCTTCTTAAGTGGAGGAGCTGATGGAATTACACTCAAGTCTGCAATAACATACTGTACATCAGTACTTTCGTCACTGAATACTACACTAGTAATCTTATCACCAACTTTATTATATTCTGTCTTGATTTCATCTTTCAATACACCAAGAAGTTTAACCAACTTTGATGTATCGTTGATACCCAATTCACCATCTTCTAAATCACTGAAGTTGTTGAGGGTTACCTTCAATAGAACATTCTTATCCTCTGTAATTGCGTTTGTAATCAATTGTTTGTTTGATGTATTCGCAACCCACTTTACGGATTCGACTGTTCCACCTAGATAATATTTATTAATGAATGTTTTTAATGTTTCTTTTGTCATAACTTTTTTAATATACCACTGTTTTTTTGTTTTGTCTATTTTTTATTTTGATTCGAAGTCAAAAAATTGTTTAGCTGTATCTGTACAATCGTCCGGCAAAATTATGCAGGGAGTTCCGTCAACTTTAAATAAATCATTTGGTGAAATATAAAAACATCCTATCTTATAGTCTGCATATGCTACACTTCTCATTTGATAATATACTTTTGCATCAAAATCGGTTGTTCTAAATTCAATATAATATACTTTTGGGTCACTTAATCTATATAATTGACTACTTGGTATATGCAATGCATTACAACGGATTTGATTTTTATTAAATTCCACATATGGTCCCCGTTGTCCTATAACCACTCTGTTATAACCATTAGAAATAACAAAATGTGGAACATTTAGATACAGAGGGATATTCAATCCACTCTCTAATGGAATGGTTAACATTTCTTTATATTTACTCATAATAATTAAAATCCGAAAAACTCACTAGCTTTAGCATCATTTTCATTAGGATAATCCCAACCAAGAACCTTATAAAAGTCTTCCAATTTACTCTTTAGTTCTTGTTCATACATTGCTTCACGGTCAACATACTTCAAAATAAATTCCATAATTTCATCAGGATCAGTACCGTCAGCTTTCATAGCCAACCCTTCAATACCATATTCATTTTGTTTCATGTATACCCACTTGATTTTTTGACCATGTAGAATCTTAGGAATAACTTTAATCAAATTCCATTTAACCAACAAATCATTGTAAGCCAATGCAGCTTTAGCTTGTGCTGGTGTACCACTTACAAACTTAAATGCTTGTCGTTTATTACTATCATATATTTTGGTTTTATCTAGACTACTGAACTTGACGCTTGTGTTCTTAGCAATATCAATAACATTCAATGTTTTGATACTGTCTTTAAAGTCTAGAATGTTCTTATCAATAGTCTCTTTATCTACCTTTTTAAGTAAGTCAATTAAGAAACCATGCATGAATGACCTGAATTTAGCTGGAAATGATGTTCGTACAACGTCAATACCTTTTACTTCCAATTCATCACATACTACACCACCTTTATTGATAATGAATTGACAATAACGTTTCTTAGCCAACCAAAATGA
>Ga0114975_10001690_pt1 | contig 15505 bp, 6 predicted proteins | sample S_130626_EF_Meta_FD_87031 | JGI IMG/M metagenome (GOLD analysis project Ga0114975, IMG submission 87031) | Freshwater microbial communities from Lake Simoncouche, Canada to study carbon cycling - S_130626_EF_MetaG | ecosystem: Environmental > Aquatic > Freshwater > Lake | place: Lake...
AGTTATGCTTGTTGAACTAACAATAGATGCTACTACTACTGTTATAGGTGATCCACCATATAATGATCCAGTGCTTGCACCTGCAGAAATTGAACTACCTACGATTAAACCGGTAGTTGTAGTCATACCAGTGATTGTAGCAGTCCATGGTCCTGATCCGGTTATAGAACTAACGGTTCCAGTTGTACTAATAACACCACTAGCCACACTTGCTAATTCTATGTTTTTATCGTCAACAGTTACAGTACTAGTATTAATAGTTGATGTTGTTCCGTTAACTATTAAATTACCAGTAACAGTAAGATCATTACCAGTCGTTATAAGTCCAGTAGTAGAAATAGTCATAGCAGTTGTAGCACCGCTGTTTCCAACCTTGAATACGATGCTATCGCTAGTTCCAATACCAGTAGTTGATTGTATAGTTAATGCTTGGCTGACACTACTTCCACCGTCAATTCTCGTAACACCAGATAATGTAGTTGAACTCGAACCTAATGAAATTGCTGTAGTTCCAATAGTAATTGAGCTATTTAATAGTTTATTATTAGCTATAGATCCAGATAACATAGTGTTAGTAACTGTACCAATATCGCCTGTTCCAACTAAAGTACCACCAATTGTTGGTAATGTTAGTGTTGGTGTTCCAGCATCATTAGATACTGTTATTATAGCAGTACCACTTGCAGCACCATCTAACGATAATGAACCAGAAGCACCATTTTCAGCACCGATTCTAAGTTTTGCGATACCACTACCTCCACCTCCTATAGTAACAGATCCAGTACTATTAGTTGTTGAAAGAGTTCCCCCAAGCACACTGCTTGTAGTAGTAACTGTATAACTATTTGTAGATGCATTAAACCATCGTTGCCCGGTATAATTACCGCTAGTTGTAGTACGCCAGACTTGATAATAAGATGCTCCAACAATTGCCGTCCAACTTAAATCAATTTTTGATGTTGATCCAGTAGTTGTTACTCCGGTGGTTTCAGGACTTGCGGCTGAAGTACCACCTATTCCATCAACAGCTACTACCTTAAAATAATATGTGTTAGCAGGTAATGAACCACCAGTCGCTGATCCAACTGCTGTTATTGTTCCTGGATTTTCTATAAAATATGAAAAAAGTCCGTATGTCATTACAGATCCATTAACATCCAATGCAGCAAATGGCGATGCATTTCTAATTCCAACATAACCTTTACCATCGATATGAATAGCAGTAGTAGCACCGTTGTTTCCGACTTTGAAATCAATACTATCTAGGCCGTTTCCAATACCAGTAGTTGATTGGATAGTTATGTTAGATGACCCACCACTTCCACCGTCAATTCTCGTAACACCAGATAATGTAGTTGAACTTGAACCTAATGAAATTGCTGTAGTTCCAATAGTAATTGAGCTATTTAATAGTTTATTATTAGCTATAGATCCAGATAACATAGTGTTAGTAACTGTACCAATATCGCCAGTAGTTACAACATTTCCAGTTGCAGCTGGAAATGTTATTGTATTAGAACCTGCAACTGCTGCCGGTTGTAAAATTATATTACCGCTCGTAGATCCTGCTAATGAAACTGTTCCGGTTGTAACAATATTACCATTAGAAGTAATTCTAAAAGTCTGTAAGGTCATTACAGGAGAACCTGTAGCAGTTATAGTATTATTTGATGATCCGTCAGTAGTAATCGTAGCAGTATGTAATGCTAATAACTTTACATTGCTAGCAGACACTCCCTGGCTTGTTGTAGTTAATGGACCACTTGGGGTAAAGTTTGCAGTATAGATCGCCTGTGCTGCTATACGCACATTGCTCATATTTCCAATAAATTGATTTCCACCACCTACTGTTGAAGATAAACTAGAATATCCTAAGGTACTAGTATTTGTTGTTCCACCAATTGATATACCATTTACATATATTTTAACATTATTAGTTCCTGATCCTGATCTAACTGCTGCCACATGATACCATGTATTAGCAAATAACGTGTTCGATGCTCCAATATTAGTACCGCCTGCACCATTAAATGCTATTTGCCATTGAGAGTTATAATATCGAAATTCAAATCCATTTGGAGCAGATGTTGTATTAAATATTGAATAAGGACCACCAGTAACAGTTGGTAGATAAATCCATGCTTCTATAGTAAAATCCCCAGTAAATACGAAATTACTACTGCTGCTTAGTGTTAGATATTTTCCACTGCTAAATGTAGCATAATAAGATGGCGCTGGTAGATAAGGAATAGAAGAAAATTCCGTATAATTATTTGTAGCGTCATATGTTATTGATCCTTTTTTAACTGTTATGTTACCATCAACAGTTAACCCGTTTTTTACCCTAAAATCTGTACTTGCCATTTGGTTTCACTCTCCACCAATTTTTAATTTTTATACTTTTATCATTGTTTTATCGATCTTAACAGTTATAGTGTCAGTTGCATTTGCTGCTACTGCTAATAAGCGACAATTACCTGAATTTATATCTACTGTAAATGTTGCTATATCGCCATTAGTTTTAACTGCTGCATATTCTGTCATAGTTGCTGTAGTACCATCTTGTATTACTAATATTTCACTAATTTGATAAGTGTTAACACTGTTTCCAGCACCAGTTGAAGCATTGTATGTACTTGCTGTACAAGTTACTTGTACAATGTATTTTGCACTCCTATAAACAGTTATATCCCAACTGTCAATTGCTACAGCAGGTGTGCTTGTTATACCTGTAGTTGTTACAGTTCCAGTTACTGACGAACCATTAGCAATTAAAGGTGTGTTAATTGTTGTAGTACCAGTACTTGCTCCAATTGATAGTGCTGTAGCAGCACCTGCAAAGTTAACAGTAGTTGCTGTTGTATTAATTAAATTAAAAGTAGTAGTATCAGTTGTTATGCTACCTAGGATTTTTGGATTCTCATTATAAACTACAGATGATCCGCTTGATCCGGTATATCCTGTCCACTGTGGTGCAGTTGCACCAGAATTAACAGTTAATACATAACCGGCTTTGCTAGTAACTGATAATGTTGCTAGAGTCGTTGCTCCAGTTGCATATAGTATATCACCTGTAACATAATTCTGTAAACCAGTACCACCTAGGTTAACAGGCTGTGTTGTATGATTTGCTGAAGCTAGATAATAAGATTGAGGCTGGCCATTAAGATTTAATGCATCGATAGTTTTTGGTGTTATAGTTACTTGTCCAGCAGTTGATTTTGATCCTAGAGTAAAGAAACTAGTATCAAAAGATGCTACACCAATATTTGTATAAGTCCCAGTTACTTGTCCACTCACTACTTTATTAACATCAATAGTTGGGTTTCCAGTATATTGATTTACTACTGCTGATGCACTGAATACTATACTTCCTGCTGAGGCTATAGTAGTATTAAGTATTGTTACTATTAAATTAGTGTCAACTGATATTATAGTAGTAGTTCCACCAAACGAACCAGCACCACTTGTTCTAGTAAGTGTCATTCCTACAAATAATTGACTAGTACTACCTGCAGAAAGTGTTATTTTAGCAGTAAAAGGTGCTCCAACTGCAACAGTATCAATAGTACCAGATATAGCCGTTACTGTTACAGTTGGAGTAGTAAGACCACTTCCAGACATTGATATTGCACTGTTTGGTGCTTGACTCAGTGATGCAACTGCTGATTGCCATGTGCTATCACCTCTTAAGTAAGTTGACGATGATGCTGATCCTGTGGCTAATCTGCTAGGACTTACAATTCCTGATATAATAGCAGAGGCATCTATTGTAGTAGTTGATAAACTGCTATAGTTTGATGCTGATTTAGATGATGTGTTTACCTGTCCAACTATTGTTACATTTTCTAATGTAAATGTTGCAGTTATACTTCCTTGTGATACTATATTAAGCGGATTATTAGTAATACCCGAAATTGATGATGCAGCATCAACTTTGTACTGATGTAATGTAAATGTATTAGTAGTTACACTTCCAACAAACCAGAAACTATTGGATGTAATATATGCAGTAACGCCACCGATCGTTGCTTGTGGGGCTGTTACTGAAAAATTACTTATTTTAATAGGTGTTCCACTTGTTAATCCGTGGGATGTTTTATAAAAAGTATCTGATGCTACATCTAAACCAGAACGTGTTAATGTAGATGTTCCTGAACCATTTGTTCCAAAATCTTTTTTAGATGATAGTCCATAGTCAGCATATAACTCAATAGTATTAGGGTCTATAGATTTTACAAAGTAACTTTTTCCAACAGTTAATCCAGTTGGTGGTACTCCGCCTGCTGCAATAGTATAGTTAACTGGATCACCGCTTGTAAATGTATGACCAGTTATAGTTATTCTGTTAGTAACATAATTAACATTTCCGCCATTATCTGTGCTATCAGTATTAAAAGTTTTAGCAGTTGTTGCATTAAGTGTTAAAGTAAAACTAGAAGTATTATTATCTTCGATGTAATTGTTGCTAAGACTACTGGCTATAAATTTTAAACCATTTGTAATATCAATATATAATCTCTTTTCAATAATACTAACTGGAATAGTAAATGCTGCACCACCTGTTCTACCACCAATGTCTGAATCAGCAACACTGAGTATATCACCAACTTGGTATCCAACACCACCTCTGTATAGAGAAACACTAGTAACGACCCCGCTAGCATTAACAGTTATATCTGCATAAGCGCCAGTCGCATCGCCTCGTACTACAGTTGCTCCGCCTGACAATGGTGTAGTTAGTGTAGTTGATACTGTAAACTGTGTCGAACTTGAGATAGCAGTAACCGTAGTTCCAGCAGCAAATGCTCCAACTCCTGCTGTTACAGTTACTTTCATTCCAATTTCTAAATTAGTAGTACTAGTTACAGTTATGATTGTTCCTGAACTAGTTGCACCTGCTACTGAAGTATATTTTCCAGTTCCTCCAGTTAGTGCTTTGTTATAATAAGTACCAGCAGTATTGTATCCACTGCCTGGAGTTAATGATAATGAATTTAGATTTGTTATATATCCAGATCTAAAATCAGAGATAGTTGCAACACCTCCACTTACTACAGCAGAAATAGTACTACCTATAGTAAATCTATAGTTTTTTGTAGTATCTAATTGTAAAAACTGAGATGTATTATCTTTTGTTAGATAGTAACTATCAGAAACTGTTACAGCAGATCCAACTATTGATGGAATTGCACTTAATGATGTGCTAGTTGTAGTGTTAGTTAAATTATTAGATGTATTAAATATACCAACAACTGCTGCTAGTTTTAGTGAAGTAGAGGTAGTAGTATCTGATCGGACTGTACCATAAGCATTGCTTGACGCTTGTGTAACAATACTTCCTGCTGTTATAGTAACAGGATTATTTAAAGTTAACTCAATTACAGGATATGATTCTGATACAACATCACCACCAGATACTTCGTCAACTGGTATCTTTTCATATAGTGTTAATCTACCGTTATATGTAGTAACTAAGTGTGTACTAATTGTTCTAGTTGCAGGAATTAGATCTGCATTAATCTGTCCATTACCGTTGAGTTGTACGATTGCTGCTGGAACGGAACTAGTACTAACGTGTCTATCAATAAAGTCACCTAGTCTATTAGCAAGGAATATACGTTGTGCTCTTTGGGTTGTTAATCTGCTATCTAAGGCACCACCTGGCTCGTTATCGCCTAATCCAACATCTGTTGATATTGAAGTAATTGAAACATCAGATAAACTAAGTTTTAATGCGCTCAATTCACTTACTGTAACCTTATTACTGAATACGATATTACCTGTTCTGTTATAAGCAGTAATAAAGTTACCAACAGTAAAGTCACCAAGTTCATTAGTACCTGATGTATAAACACGTCCTGGTACTTCCTCTACTTGTTGCTGTGCTATTATAGTTCTTCCACCGTTATCTGGTAGAGCATTATAGTCTATTCCGGCTCCTGCATATTCCCAAGTATGTCCAGAACTATTAACAACGCTTGGTTTATATAACCAAACATATTTTCCAGGTAAAGAACTAGGACTATTGCTGCCGCCTATTCTACTACCATAAACTGATTTAACAGTATATGTTCCAGTATATAAATCAACTCTATCCACATGATTAGTAACAGTTATATTAGTTACCGGTGTAGGTGAAGTATGATCTGCATTAATCTTACATGGCGAAATAGTATAGTCAAATGGTGTTCTCTGTGTCGAACCGCCGTTTGTTGAAAATGCTATCGAAACTACTAATTGTCTAGTTCCTGAATTCCAACTGTATACATATGCTGAAATTATGTTTAGACCAACAGTTCCAGCAATAACACTACCAGGAGTAAAATTATATGTTCCGGCCGCTAAAGTTAGTGTCTGATATTGTTTATGATAATCTGTTATTTCATTAATAAAGAATTCATCTGAATTTTGTTGTAAAGTATGTGAACCTGTTCCTTTTTGTATTTGTACTTGTCTTATTAAACTGTTATCAAAATATAATGAAAAAATATTAGGATCTATAACATGAACATAATAACTATCACCGTTTGTTAATCCAGGTACATCAGAAACCGCCGATGGGCTAGGATTAATATAATAAACTGATAATCCTTCAGTAAATCCGTGGCCATTAAATGTTATTGTAAATGCTGTGTTATCAATAATTCCAGTAGTAACTAATGTACCTCCTGCAAGGAAACTTATAGTTTTCTGACTAGTACTCTTATAAGTGTTAGTTAAATCAGTATAATTTCCATCACTTGATTTAAATTTTATCACGTAATGGTTTACTGGAATTCGTCCATGGCCTAGGCTTGTTATTGTTTGTAGATTAGAAGCATCTTCACCGATACTAGCAATTATTGCTTTATCAAAAGAAAATATATTTTGACTAAACCCACTCGACCTTAGAGCATTAACACCAAAGTTAGTAGCCGAGTTAGTGATAGATGCATAACCACCGCTCTGACACCAAACACCATTTAGCAAGAATATTTGGAAACAACTAACTAGTTGTACGTATGCTTCGTTAATAACTTTCCAACCTGTACCACCAAAGCTAATCATCGTAAATGCGTTAGCAACCATACTCTTACCTTGTGTAGGCGCTGGTCCAACTGGAGGAAATTCTACTTCGTCTTGTACTAGTGGAACGTTTAGTGTTGCTACTTTTGATCCATCAACTAATGCACCATTGCCACCTAAGAATGATATTATAGAACAGTTCTGTATATAAGGACTTAAGTTAACAACAGGACGGCTTGCAGATAACCCAATATATAAACCTCTATCTAGTGTATAATCATTAACATCATCAAATGCTATAGCGTAATTCCATGTATGTTTTGGTCTTCCGTAACTTGCGCTTGTAATATCAGTAACTATCTGATCTCTAAAAGTAAAACCAGTCATATACATTCCAGTCCTTACACGGAACATATCTTTACCTGAATTTTTTGGACGTACTACAACTGAACGTAAGTCATCACCAATAAGTGTAGTTTTATCAGCCATTATAATTGGATTATCTTCTGTATAATCACCTGTAGCAATTACGATACTTACTGGTAATGGAGTATATAATGGATTGACTACAGTAGGTCTAGCGTTTAACCCGTTAGATAAGATATTTGTAATTATATCAAACGAGTTAGAAACAGCACCTGAAGTAGAAGCAGTAAACACTATTGTTCCTGCCGTGTTATTTGTAGTCGATGATATGGAAACAATCTTAGTAACATAATCAACATTAGTAATTACTATAGCAGTACCAAATGCTCCTGTTCCACTAACTTTAGTTAAGGTCATATTTTTACAGAGATTTGATACGTCAGATATTCCAGTTATTGTAGTTGTAGTTGTAGATGCTTGTATAGTTCCGCCTGTTATATTTGATGTAACAGTTGGTTTAGCAACATCAATAGTTTGAGTATATGTTATTGGAGGACTATCTGTCCTAAATCTCTGATATGGTGCTTGTGTATATGTTACATTGGTTGTTAGTGCAGTATTGCTTAAGACCGATACTGCAACATATTTTGCATAATTTATAGCTGCTACACTCTGTAGTTTTTGAGCACTAATAACTACTGTAGCTGTACCAGAATAATAACTACTACCTGCATACGTGCTTTGAGCATTTCCGCCATACATTAAATCATATATAACAGACTCAACAATATATCCAATATCTCGAAAACAAGTAGATATTGTATACGTTAACCCTGGATATGTATATGCAATATATCCAATAACTTCTGCTGCTATGAAGTTTTTATTTGCTCTTAATAGAGTTTGAGCATTAGTTGCTTGTGTTCCTGGAGCATATGTTGGTGTGCTAAAACTTGCTGCTATCTGTGCTGCTTTTTTAATTGTTTTAACTGGTTTAATAAATCCATCATTACTATCGTTACCATTTTTAGCAGATACGAAAATCCTGTTTCCACCGAGGTCTGGATCTGTAAAAGTAAGAGTACCATTTCCGTCAGTAGTTAGTACTTGTCCGTCTGACCCAGAATTAGGTGGTAAGGTTAAGGTATATTCACTTGTTAAAGCACTTGAGGATTTTAGAAGAGTTCTAACGCTCTCAGTTTCGCTTTTATAAAGACCAACTTGTCCTGTAACTCCTAATATGTTATTAACAGAGTCAAAGAAGAATTGCTCACTATTGTTATTTGGATCTATCGTGGGGTTATTTAAAAATCTCATAGTGCTATTGAACTCACTGTTGCTGCGACTGCATTACCAGTTAATGCTGTACTTCCGTCAGTTTGTGTTGCAGTTGCTCGTATAGTATCACCGTTAGCTAATATTAATTTCTCTGTTGAAAATGTTAATGTTTCTAGAGGATTTAATTTAGTTTTTCTAATGATCATATGCTTAGTTGCATACGAGTCACCTGACGGAATAACGTATACAGTTAATAACCCAATAGTTGTGCTATCTGTATTACAGAAAACCATTAAATTTACAGCATTATCACCACTACTTGAAAATATCGTAGTTGGGGTAGGTCCTGCTCCTATGTTCGTATTAGTAATCATTTTACTTCCTTAAATATCATCCAAATACTATACTGTATGCTAATGCTTTTCTTTTGCTAACCAGTTCACCGCTCGTAGTACTATTTACATAATATATCCCAGTGTTAGATAAGTTGGAATTTTTAGTATATACAGTAACACCATTTGAGTCATTAGTAGGATCAGTTGATTGGAATATCATTGTTGTATTTTTACCTAAGTATAAATTTTTTGTTATACCAACACCACCTGCTACAATTAATGCGCCAGTTGTTAAACTCGTGCTATCAGTACTTCCAGTAAACGTAGCTGATTGATCTTGACCTAATGTCAATGCTGTTACTCTACTACTAGTATTATTTGGAGTAGTTGAAAATACTATATTTGTACCTTGATTTGTTAGATTCCATGTCTGTGTAGTAAATGTCTCAATACTTGCTCGATTTTGTATCGTGTGTGTATTGTTAGTTGATCCACCAAAGAATATACCACCAAGTCTATTTCCGCTAATCATAGCAGCACCTGGATCAGTTTGTATCTGTACTAAACTACCACCACTTGTACTTTGTGCTGATAAACTAACTGTAGTTATATTCCTTGTAAAGAAATTATCAGTTGTAGAATTATATCCAACATCGGCTGCTAATGAATTATTTGTTAAACTTGTTCCATTATAATATACTATTGGATTTACATTACTCGCTGGGGCTGTAAAAGACGTACTATTAGTTCCACCATAAGCAATACCTAACGCATTAGTTAAGTTTAATGTGGCTATTGTTACTGTACCAGTTAATGATGGACTAGCACTGAATACTAAATTACTAGTACCAGTAGCACCGGTACTTGTTACTCCTTCAACTGTTATGTGTCCATTTAATGTTGTAGTTGATCCGTTAGAACTACCAATATTAATGCTAGTCGTACTACCTGATTGTGCGCCAGTTCCAATATTAATTGTTTTAGTTTTAGTATTACCAACAGCACCTGTTGATATATTTGTAGTACTTGTATCTGTACTGTTGTATCCAATATTTACAGAAGTAGCAGCACCGGCAAAATTTATTGTTGTAGCTACTGTATTATATAAGTTCTGTGTTGTTTGAGTTCCTACAACTGTTGGATTATTAATAGTTAATGTACCAGTAGTGGCACCAATGCTTATAGCAGTAGCAGCACCAAATAAATTACCAGTTAGAGCATTTGTATTGAATACACTTGCAGTAGCAGTGCTTGATGTAGTAATACTTGGACTTGCGCCATTCATTTTAAATTCTATGGCATTTGTTCCTGTTATAGTAGGATTACCAATAGTTAGCGTACCAGTATTCTTACCGATACTTATAGCAGTAGCAGCACCGGCAAAATTAACAGTAGTTGCTGTTGTATTAACTAGATCAAAACTTGTACTATTAGTTGTGATTGAAGTTGATATTTGTGGGCTAGTACTGAATACTAACACACTTCCAGTAGTATAACCAGTTTCATCACTTATTACTCCAGCAAGTTCAGCCGAAGTAGTCGACGAAAATACGCTTAAATTATTTCTTGTATAAGTAACAGTCCCTCCTGTACCGAGTGCTACAGTTGGAGTTGAAGAAGTATCAGTGCTAGTAAATGTTACACTATTGCTTACTGTTAATGTTTTAGCATCAACAATAGTTATTACTGCTCCATTTGTTGGAGCAGTAATTGCTACTTTATTAAATATTTTTAAATTGTCTGCGTAATCAGCAACGGCTAGCATGTTAGGTATACCATCATCATCTTTGATTACATTTGGTCTAACAATACCAACAGCAGTTGTAGTGGTAACAACTGATCCGGTATTTGCATATGTAAATGAAGTTGATGTTGTACTTAAAACTCTAACTTTTATTGCGTTAAAAGTTGCATTTGTTAAACATGTAATATAGACATAAACAGTTTTACTACCAGTAATATCAAAACCATGTACTTCGTTTGTAACTATAGTAACAATATTGCTACTAGATCTTGCTATGGAACTAATAGTAAATATTTGTGTAAGTTTATTGTAATCTAGAATTTGTCTTTCATAATCAGTTGTACCACGTACAGTTACAGATCCTAAACTACTTCCAATTAAATTTAAGTTAGCACCACCAGTATCGATAGAATTTGTTCTAATACCGTTAAGATTTCCATCAACAGTACTGAATACAAATACACCCTGTGTCTGTTGATTACTAATAATACTTGGATCTGTCCAATATAAAGTTTCATCAAAAAGTATCTGCGCCCAACTTTTAGAACCTCGGTTTATTTTTATTCCCGAGGTTCCTAAAGTTATACCAGCATGACTACTGCTTTCTCCATTATTGAGAACGATAACATTGTCAGTAATATCGGTGTCTGTTGTAGTAATCGATGTAGTAGTACCTACAATATTTAAATTACCGTTTAAAGTGATAATACCGGTACCATTGGCATCCAGGGTGATATTACCACCCTGGGTTTCAATTTTATAGTCACCGTTAACTCTTACAACACTTGTTGACATCAATATTTCCTATTAAGCGTTAGCAATCTTTACGTTTTCGTTTGCTGTTAGATATGGCTGTTCAGCGAGTACTTTAGGATTTGGAGAAACAGGATTAAATGTCCAAGAAACATTAATACCAGTAGTCCCTGTAGTAAACTGTGTACCGCTCTGATTGCCCTTGACAATGTTACAACGACGATCTGAAATCTTAGTTACATAGTAATTTCCACCAGCACTATCAGTTGCGATAATAGTTGCTTCACCAACTGCTGGAGTGCCTGCTACTAACTTAACACGACCAACACCTTGTGCTGTTCTTACAATGTACTTACCGTTACCACACTGACGTATGATATCACCTGCTACAGCACTTGTGCCGTTTCCGCTGATATTACCTGCTGTTCTTGTTGCTGGAACCCATGCTGTGATCTGGATAGCATTTTCCTGATTAGTTCCTGAACCAACACTGCCTGAATCAGTTGTTAACACAGGAGTGTAGGAAGCAGCACCACCACTGAAAGTGATTGCAGCATCTGCTACACTAACATAACCAGAGCCTTTTTCTGTAATTTCAATTCCACTAACACCAAACGGAACTGTTGCAGTTGCACCTGTTCCACTACCACCAGTAAATGATACTGGGCTTGCTGGAATAACTGTGTAGTCACCTTGAACTGCAACTGTACCAAATGAATAAATGCCCCACTGTGCTCCAGTAAAGCTGATAATCATACCTACACCGTTATTATCAATTGGACCACCTGATGTAGTAGCAGTAAAACCGCCTACGCCACCCTGGATAGTTGTTGGGGGTGCGCCTGCGCCTGTCCAAACACCTGCTGCTTCAACAGTAATAGCAGTTGCTAAACCAGTAGATGAAGCAGTAACACGAACTCTCAATGGTGTTGAGAAGTTAGCGTGTGTGAAAGTAACTTTGTCACCAATAGTACCATTAGTCGCATCATATTGACTACCACCATTAACTAATGTTGGTGTGCTTAGTGTTACAATACTTGCGACTGGGAAGGTAGCCGCCGAAGTCTTTGTACCACCTACTACAGTTAGTACATCACCTACGCGATAACTAGTACCATTGGTAACAGTTGCCGCTGATAGTGCCTTACCGTGAACGATACCAGTGGTTGTTACACCAGTTGGAATATTAGGTGCGCTAAAAGATGCTGTTGGTAATGCTGTAGTATAACTACCTTCTGTGTTTGCTGTTACACTTGCTACACCTTCACCACCGATACCATAATTGTCACCAGTACCTGTAGTACCGATGTTTCTATTACCAATAAACTTTTTACTTAACGGACGTCCCATTTGTTTCTCCTTTTTGCTTTATAGCTTTCTAAGCTCTACGCGGTGGGGTTCCGCATAAACCATAGGCATATATATTTATCGTTTAGATAAACTAGCTAGGAGATGATATTTTGAGAACATACGTATTGTGTCGTTTATTTCACGTAATTTTTCTGTTCTTTTCTGTTCATAGCCAGCAGAACTTTTCCTACGGATTTCAATGTCAATTTTGCTTAGTTCGTTGACTTTTATCTGTATAGTGTTAACTAATTTGTTATAATCATGCCGGAATTCGGGCATACTACGGACCATGTTTTTCAACATAAGGTCCACTGTATACCAATCTTCTGGATTTTTAATCTCAGGCAGCATAATTTATAATAACACTTTTATATATTTTGTCAAAAGAAAAGCGGATGTTTCCATCCGCTAGTCTCTTTTGTTTTCCTAAAGTTATTAGGAGAACTTTACGTTTCCGTCATTGATACCTACTAGACCGAGGTAGTCAGCAGCATTACCTAGTGATGATGCAGCATTGTTAAGCTCTACATAACCATAACGTGTCATGAAGCTTACGACTGGCTCGAATGTAGATGGATCAAGAACAACACCTGAACTCATTAGAGGAATGTATGGGCAGTAGAATGCAGGAGCATCTGACTCGCTTGAACCCTTGTATCCGATTAGGATTGGAGTTGAGTCTGAAGCATAAGCATTTACATAAACACGCATTGCGCTGTTTAGAGTACCAACAAACTTAGTGTTAGTTGGAGCTTCGAAAGTACCTTCAGTGGTACGAGCAAAAGCTGAAGTAGTTGCGCTCTGTAGGATAGTTAGAGCGAATGGTGAAACAACTGCCCAGTTACCAGCACCACGACGTGTGCGCTGTGCAATTAGGTTTGCTGTACGATTGATCTGAACAGCTAGAGCAGCATGTTCGTCACCAACGAATGTAGCAGTACCACTTACAGCAGCCTGGTTGTATGTTTCAATTGCAGTACCAGCTAGATTCTGTAGGCTAGTTAGGATTTCCTGATCGATTTCAGCAGTGATTTCCTGAGCAAGTGCTGCCATGATTTCTGCTTCGATGTCGATACCCTGCTGTGCCTGTGCGTCCTGAGCTGCCTCAAAAGTCCAGCGAGCTGATAGCTTGCGAGTCTTGGCCTCTACGACCTGCTTGAGGATTTGGATGCTCATGCGCTTTCCAGCAATACCTTCTAGAGCTGCTGTACTAGTAGCTCTTGGTGCACCACTTACTTCATTACCTGAGTAAGCAGCAGCAATCTTGAATGGGCTTAGTGCCTCTTCACCTGCTACTACACCTGCTCCACTACTTGAGTCTGAATAACGGACACGAAGTGTGTGGATCTGTCCTACTGGACCAGTCATTGGCTGAACGCCAACGAGTTCATTAGCAATAACTGTCGGCATAACGCGACGTATTACTGGTAGAATCACTCTGTTAAGAGTGGCAACGTTACCGGCAGAAGTGGCACCAGCTGTAGCAGACTCTGCGAGATGACGACGTGTGTTCTCGAGAGTAATTGCCATAACTGACTTACGTGTTCCCTGAAGGCCTTCTAAAAGTGCCTCTTTTGTTTCCTGCCAGCGGCTTTCTAATAATTCTGACATATTCTAACTCCTTATTTTAATCCCGCTAGTCTACGGATGTCAATGATATTGTTTGCGTTAGCATCGGATGATGCTGTAGTCTTGTTGCCTGTTACTTCTTTTGCCTCAACTAATGCCTTTTTTGTTGCCATACCATCGGACATAACAGCCGGTAGGTACTTATCAAATGCTGTGCGGAGCTTTGGTGTCTGGACGCTCTCTAGGAGTTCGTTCATTACTACTCGCTTGTCTTTTCCTAATGGAGATAATAGTTCGCTTACGATTTCCTTACGTGCTGTTAAGTCACGCATCTTAGAAATCTCACGATTTTTACTTTCCACTATCTTTGCCTTCTCAGAAATCTTAGCCTGTGTTTCAGCTAACTGACGGTCTCTCTTCTCGAGGACCTTAAGTAGCTTAACAACATCGCTTTTCTCGTTGAGATAGCTATGTGTGTATTCCGAAGAAAATGCTTCGAAGATTCTACGACCAAAGTCATTACGACGTGCTGATGAAATATCTTCTTTAAGCTGCTTCATCTCATTTGTGATTGTCTTAGTGACAATCTCTTCAACCATCTTAGCAGAACGCTTTACAAACTGAGTCTTTACTGCGTCAAGTTGTGCCTTAGCTTCCTTAACGAGTTTAACCTTAGTCTCTACTACTTCCTTCTTGTCTTGGTTAAATTCTGAGATTTCCTTAGCAAGTTGTGTAATTACAAACTGCTCAAGCTTTCCAAAATTATCAGACATCTTCTTGTGATCTTCGTGAAGCTCGTTGATTTCTGAAGATAGCTTACGGGAAACGAATTCCTTAACTACCTTAGAATCATTCTTTAGCTTCTTAGCGTACTTTGCCTTTGCTTCAATGAGCTGCTTTCTGTCTTCGACAAATTCAGCAATCTCACCAGTGAGACGGTCATTTAGCATTGAATCTAGTGATTCAATCAACTGTGCCTTCTCATGTTCAAACTTTTGGGCAAACTCCTCACGAAGTTCTGATGTTACTTGATCGCGATTCTCTTGGATTTTTTTATTCCAAGACTCTTCGATTTCCGCCTTAAACTCTTCGGAAACCACAT
>Ga0114975_10001692_pt1 | contig 15495 bp, 14 predicted proteins | sample S_130626_EF_Meta_FD_87031 | JGI IMG/M metagenome (GOLD analysis project Ga0114975, IMG submission 87031) | Freshwater microbial communities from Lake Simoncouche, Canada to study carbon cycling - S_130626_EF_MetaG | ecosystem: Environmental > Aquatic > Freshwater > Lake | place: Lake...
ACGAATTTTTAAGGCTTCTTTTGCAAAATCTGCCGGCCCCTTAGTGCCTCTTTTAACAGCTCCATCTACAATTTTTTCTTCCACTATTCCAGCCTTCCTTTCTTCCTGAAACTTGCTAAGTATGTCATCAAATTTCTTCTTACTGTCTTTTCTCAAATCACCTACTTTTTTATGATGATCCATCTCACTAGGAAGTCGCGCCAAAAAAACACCAGCTCCAAGAGCAACTCCTGTTAATGGAGAATCTATCACGGCACCTGCGACCATACCAAAACCTTGTTGAATCGGAGCCGATCCAACCACGGCATCAGTAACATTTATCAGGTCACTTAATATCGGAGTGTTATTTAAAATCGCCTGCAAAGCCACATCCATTTTCATCAAATGCATTAAATCGCTAAAAGGACCAAATTGACCCATCACTGTCAAAATTCCCTGAGTAATTCCACCACTTCCAACAATTGGTCCAAGAAAGCCAGCTATTGGCCCAATCAAACTTAAAGGTGCAAAAGGAGTAACCAACAAAAGAAGGCTTAACATACGCCATTTAAACATAATATCTGCCGCGTCAACATTTGCCGCATTGCCTTTTTCCATGTCTTTTTCCCAGGCTTCACAATCCTTGTCAAATTGTTCTAATCTTTTTTTATCAGCCTCATTTAAACCTTCTCTCCACTTAGCCAGCAAAGCAATCATCTCAGGACCAACAGCGTGATTAATGTCAAAATCACCCCCCATAAGATCTCGGCATTCTTGCAACAAATCGGCAAAATTAGGCTTCTTCGGATCAAGCATGGCAACTTTCTTCGCCAATTTTTGATTCCTATCCAAAATCATTTTTTTGTATTCACTTGATTGTCTAGGATCGGAACTACTAAGAATTCCCTTAGTCAGAGCTCCCACCACATCAGTAAGAAGATTGGTGGTGCCCGCGGCAACGCGTTGAAACTTTTCAAAACTTGGCTGACTAATTCGTTTTTCACTTTCCGGAATATCAACACCATCATCTAAAAAACTCGCCATTCTTCTAGAGTTCACATATAGATCTTTGGCCGTTTCTTTTTCCGCCTGAAAAACATGGGCTCTATAATTCGCAGATGGAGATGCTGTGTGAATTAAAGGCTCTTTGCGAATTTTATCAGCCTGCACGGATTCTTCAAATGACAAAGGCTCAACAAAACTTCCTTTTGAAAACTGTTTAGCCAATTCTGTGGCTTTTGGCTTTTTACCTTGTTCAAAAGCTATAATTTCCGCTTTAGCTCTAGTAGTATTTGTATGCTCTTCTACAGCTTTTTTGTGATGCTGCAAAATGTCTTCACTCAGCTTTAAAAATTCATCTACGCCTTGTCCGCTGGCGCGCAGAGAATCATAACGAGCCTTTAACTTTCCATTAATATACGGAGCTTGATCCGCTTCATCTTTTGCATATTGCTCATCCACCATCTTGCAAATAGCCACAAATTTTTTATCTTCCGCACTTTTTTCATCAAAGAAGCTTTCTTCATCAAAACCTAAGTCAATACTATCTAAGTCAACACTCTCAGTAGCATCGTAAGAGATTGGCTTTGCTTTTTCTTGCTCACCCAAACGATCCGGCTCTTCTATAAATGTTGTTACGCTATTTTCTTTAGCTTTCATGGGTAATTTATTTAGATCTTTATTTTTCAGATATTTGGCTGCGCAAAATTTTCATTCTGAGCACTTTTTCCAAAGTTCACTTTGTTTTTAAAAATTAATCTCCAAGACTTAAAAGTCGAGCCATACCATCCCCAAAAAAGATAAGCTCTCAATATTTAACCACAAAACTTTTAGTAATCTTGACATTAGATAACTGCAAAACTAGATTTTTTTTATCTTAAATTATTTCCAAACAATGTCATTAACTAACTTAATAGGGGTTTCAATGCTTAAAAAATTATTTATCTTAGCTGCAATTCTTTCACTCACCTCTTGCGGCGGTAAACAAAAACCATCAACCACAGAACAAGATAACTTCAAAATCGAAGATGAAGCTCTAAAAGATCCTGCAAAACAAGACTCTTATCAAACTGTTGATAATGAACAACAAGCTAATGCTCTAAACGCCGAAACCCTAGCTGCAGAACAAGAAGTTGAAGTTCAAGATCGAGTATTTTTCGGTTATGACTCTTCAGAAATTTCTGACGAAGCTCAAAAAATTCTTGATGTTCAAGCCTCTTGGTTAAAAAGCGATTCTAATATCAAAATCACTATCGAAGGCCATTGCGACGAAAAAGGAACTAGAGAATATAACATCGCTCTTGGCGAAAAAAGAGCCAACGCCACTAAAAGATATTTAGTGAAACATGGCGTTGAATCTTCAAGAATCAAAGTTGTTTCTTACGGCAAAGAAAGACCAGCTTACTTCGGAAGCGACGAAGCTGTTATTTCTAAAAACAGAAGATCAGTGACTGTAGTAAATTAGTTTTGTTACTTTGAGAGGCTAAAAAAGCCTCTCATAAGCCACCATAAATAAACCACTCGCCTCTCCAAATAGGCCAGATAAGACAAATTGCTGACCCCCTTGAATAATTTATTATCATAATTAAGTCTTTATTTTCCCTCCACCCTTCGGCAAATAATTCAATTACATTTCAATGAATAGCTCTAAGAAAAACATAATCACTTGGTTGATAATTTTTGCCGTAGTGATGATTATTTCCAACATTCTTGGTGGCGCTGACATGGCCGGAAATAAAATAGTCTTCAGTGACTTTATGAAAAAAGTCGACGCTTCTGAAGTAACTCATGTCGATATTAAAGGTTCTGATCTCGTCGGAAAATTAAAAGACGGCACCCAGTTCTACACTTACCTACCTAACTACCCTAACCTAATTGAAAGACTGCAAGAAAAAGGTGTTGATATTGACGCTGTTCCTTTAGTCAGCAAATCTGAACGCATTATTGGCGGCATTTTAGGCTGGCTTCCTTTCATTTTCATGATTGGTCTATGGATTTTCTTTGCAAAAGGAATGGCTTCTAGCAGCAATCGCGCCATGGGTTTTGGCAAATCTCGCGCTAAATTATTGCAAGAAAATAAAACCAAAATCACTTTCGCTGATGTAGCTGGCATTGACGAAGCTAAACAAGAGCTTTCTGAAATTGTCGATTTCTTAAAAGACTCAAAAAAATATACTGAAGTTGGCGCTAGAATTCCTCGTGGTTGTTTACTTATTGGCTCACCAGGTACTGGTAAAACATTGCTAGCCCGCGCTATCGCTGGCGAAGCTGGCGTTCCCTTCTTCTCAATTTCAGGTTCTGATTTCGTAGAAATGTTTGTGGGTGTTGGTGCAAGCCGCGTTCGCGACATGTTTGAACAAGCTAAAAAAAGCGCACCTTGTATCGTTTTCATCGATGAAATTGACGCCGTTGGCCGCCATAGAGGCAGCGGAGTTGGCGGTGGAAATGATGAGCGCGAACAAACTCTTAACCAATTGCTTGTTGAAATGGACGGCTTTTCTGAAAATGAAGGCGTGGTAATTATTGCCGCAACTAACCGTCCAGATGTTTTAGATCGTGCTTTACTTCGTCCTGGTCGTTTCGATCGTCAAGTTACAGTGCCTAATCCAGACATCATTGGCCGCGAACAAATTCTTAATGTTCACATCAAAAAAATTGCTGCCGCTGCCGATATTGATCTTAAAGCAATTGCTCGCGGAACTCCAGGATTTGCAGGTGCTGACCTTGCCAATTTGATCAATGAAGGCGCTTTAATGGCCGCTAGAAATAATCAAAAAATGGTTACCATGAAAAGCTTAGAAGAAGCTAAAGATAAAATCATGATGGGACCTGAAAGAAAAAGCATGGTGATGCAAAAAGAAGAAAAAGAACTTACAGCTTATCACGAAGCTGGACACGCAATCACCGCGATTAATTCTCCTCATTCTGACCCAATTCACAAAGCCACCATCATTCCTCGTGGCCGCGCTTTGGGCCTTGTGATGCGCTTGCCTGAAAGAGATCGCTTTTCAGTTACTCGTGCTAAACTTCATGATGATTTAGTTGTAGCAATGGGCGGACGCGCTGCTGAAGAAATGATTTTTGGTTATGATTTAGTTACTACTGGAGCTTCTTCTGACATCGCACAAGCCACCAGCATGGCTCGCAACATGATCACCAGCTGGGGTTTAAGTGATGCCATTGGCCCAATCGATTACAGCCAAGATGAAAGTGAAAGATATTATTCTGCTCGCAAAGAATATTCTGAAGAAACTAATAAATTGATCGACGCGGAAACTAGAAGAATCGTTGATGAAGCTTTGCAAAAAGCCAAAAAGATTCTTACTGAGAAAAAAGATGATCTTGAAAAATTAGCTCAATCTTTACTTGAATATGAAACTTTAAGTGGCGATGAAATTAAAGATTTACTAGCTGGAAAAGAAATCAGAAAAACATCTTCAACCGAAACTCAAAGTCGCGTAAGCAGCAGTTTTATTTCTAATATCGGCAGCACAGCTAGCTAAAAAAACATTGGCCAAGACTCTCATCAGCCATTGGTTGAGAGGGGTCGAAACCACCTGAAGCTTCCCGCTACTAAACCCAGAATACCAAACCAATTTTTCATCATCACCACATGAGAAAATTCCACAGCCAGTTAACAAAAATAAAAATTAGTGCCATTTTTCTCAGCTGCATATGTTTCTCATCCAATTCCTTCGCCCAAAGCGCCAGCGAACAACAAAACATCATCAACCAACAAAACCAAATCATCCAAAATCAACAACAAACTGAACGCGAAAAAGAAAGACAAAAAGAACTTAGCGAAGTTAAAAAAGAGCAGCAAAAAATTGAATTAGAAGAACAATTAGGCATTGAGAAAAATGATGGAAAAATAGTTCAAGATTTAAGAGCCATCCAATGTTTCCGCATCAATAAAATCGAATTCTCCGAGAATAAAATTTTATCACGCTGGCAAGAAAATTCTCTCACCAAAAAATATCGTGGCCAATGCCTAACCATCGCTCAAATTTCTGAAATCGGCAAAGAAATAACTAATTATTTAGTTGAAGAAGGTTTTGTTACTTCACGCGTCGAAATACCTTCGCAAAGCTTGTTAGACGGAGTTTTAAAAATTAATGTCATCGAATCTTATTTAGAAAATATCATTTTTAACGAAGATAAATTTTTCGACAAAACCCAAAAATTCACGGCCTTTGGACCAACAGGTGATTTATCTGAAAATAATAAAATTCTTAATTTACACAAAATTGAACGCGGCGTTGATCAAATAAATCGCCTAGCTTCAAACAGCGCTTCCGTAAAATTAATTCCAGGAAATAGAGCCGATAGTTCGATTGTGGCAGTTGAAAATCATCCCCAAAGAACCAGCAGAATCAGCCTTTCTCACGATAATTACGGAAATAAAACCACAGGATCGAGACGCGAAACCGCCTCTTTTTCTCAAGATAATTTACTACATTTAAATGACAGTTTTAACATCGGCCGCACCTCTAACGATTTAGATTCAAACCGCGACAAAGGCCGCAGCACATCTTTCAGCAACAGCTTTTCTGTTCCATTCAAACAACATCTTCTAACTTTAAATTATTCACGCAGCTCCTATTTTTTCATCACGGGTGATGATGATACGCCTTTTCGCATCTATGGCAAAACTCTCACAAAATCTGCCAGCTTAGACAGTATTTTAATCAAGAATAAAAAAATAAAAACCAGTTCAAATTTTTCTATAACCAGTCGCTATAACCAGAATTTTAATAATGACGAAAAGCAATATGTCTCAAGCCGCAAAGCTTCTTACGCAACATTAGCGCTCGCTAACACATTTTTCCTAAATAATGCCAGCTTATATTTAAAACCAAGTTACAGCAAAGCTTTAAATATTTTAGATGCTCAAAAAGACCCAGCCAATATTGCAAGCAAAGGCGCCCACGGGGAATTTGATATTTTTAAATTTTACGGAAATTACAGCCAAAGATCACAAATTCCTTATTTCAAAACTCCATTTTCTTACAGCCTAACTTTCGACAGCCAGCTCGCCAAGCAAGAACTTTACGGCAATGATAAATTTTCAGTGGGCGGCGTTTATTCAGTGCGCGGCTTCAGAAATGGCTCTATCTCTGACGATTCTGGCTATAATATTAAAAACGAATTTAGTTTTAATTTGGGACAAACCATCTTGCCTCATGTCGATATGCAAAAGGCTTCACCATCTCTTGCTTATCTAAATCAAATCACTCTAGCACCTTTTTACGACTACGGCTTTGTAAGATCCAAAGGTAATCGAGAAAGCGGACGACTTTCTGGTTTCGGCATCAAAGCTTCCGTAAATTACAAAAGCGTCACAGCCTCTTTAACTTTTGCTCGCACCATTTCTAAATCGCAACTTCTTCTGCAACATAAAAGCGAAAACAGCGCCGTCTATTTCGACATCAACACCGAATTTGGCTTCTTCTAGCAGCTTTTTAGCCCTCTTTGCAAAAGAGGGCGGATCAAATTGGTTCAGCAATTTGAGACAGGTGATTTTTTTACTTAATCCTCAATCATAAATCCCATCAAAACCCCAAATAAAAGTTGAATTTAAGCCTCTTACTCTTAGATTTTTTTAAAGAATTTTTTTTAAATAAATCCCCAACCAAAAGTCACTAAATACTATGCAATTTGAAGTAGCGAAGCCCGCCTTGTTAAAGGCCATTGCCAGCGTTAATGGCGCAGTTGAAAAGAAAAATACCATCCCAGTTTTACAAAATATCAAAATCGAAGTTACAGCCGACAAAGTTAGCATGGCTGCAACTGACATGGATATTTTGGTTACCACTTCTTTCGAAGCTGACATTAAAAATGGTGGCACCACAACCGTTCCGGCACAAATGTTTTTCGACATTGTGAGAAAAATTCCAGATCTTTCTAAGATAATGATTTCTCAAGAAAGCCCTACAATGATGCAGATAAAATCCGGTAAATCGAAATATAATTTACCTTGTATCGACGCCAGCGAATTTCCAAATTTATCTGAAGGGGAACTTGGCGTGGAAGCAGAAGTTGACGCTGAAAAATTAGCCAAAATGATCGACAAAACTCGCTTCGCTATTTCAAGCGACGAAACTCGCTATTACCTAAATGGTTTGTTTTTACAATCGATCAAAAAAGATTCTGGATTTGAATTAAGATGCGTTGCTACAGATGGCCACAGACTTGCTCTAGCCTATTTAGCAACTAACGATCTAAACAGCGAATTTGGCGTGATTTTACCAAAAAAATCAGTTGCCGAAATCAGAAGAATTATCGATGGATCTAAGAAAATTAAAATCTCTGTTTCTCGCGTAAAAATTAAAATTGTTACCGAACAAGCCACAATAGTTTCAAAATTAATCGATGGCGAATTTCCTGATTACGATAAAGTTTTACCAAAAAATAATGGCCAACTTGCCGTTATAAACAAAAAAACTTTCTTCGACTGCGTTGACCGCGTTTCTACAGTTGCAACCGACAAACACAGATCTGTAAAATTGACTATCGAAAACGGTAAAATGAATTTACAAGTCAGCACCAATGACGGCAGCTTCGCTTACGAAGAATTAGATGTTACTTATTCTGGCGACAAAATCGAAACTGGCTTCAACTCTCGCTATTTGCTAGATGTTATCGGCCAAATTGATAAAGAAGAATTGCTAATGAAGTTTAAAGATGGCTTCTCTCCAGCTTTAGTAGAAGCTAAAGACATGCATTCTGTCTTTGTTATCATGCCAGTTAGAATTTAATTACCTTCCTTTAAACCCCCTAATTTGAGAGAAGATCAATTTAAAGACGCTTCTTTTCAAGGGGGGTGGGGGTAGTTATTCCAAGACTTCGCTTTACAATCTTAAAAAATATTCTACAAAAGCCTTACAACCGGACAATAAAGTGATTCAAATCTCCAAGCTAGTCATCACAAATTTCCGCAATCTTCTTTCAAAAAAATTAGAATTTTCTTGTCCATTAATTCTGCTTGTTGGAGAAAATGGCGTTGGAAAAACCAATATCCTTGAAAGCCTGACTTTGCTTGGTCGCAATTCATCTTTGCGCGGTAATGATTTTGAAGAAATGCTTTGGGAAAACTCTCTTTCAAAAGAAAAAAAAACACAATTTGCAATTTACGCCGAACTTCTTGGACATGATTTAATTGAAAAACTAGGCACTTCTTTTGAACTACAAAAAAAGAAAAAAATTTTTCAAATTAATGAAGAAGTTTTAAGCAGCAAAAGACAAAGCGAATTACGCAATCAATTAATAAATTTTATCTGTCTGACTCCGCAAATAGAATCGCTCTTTATCTTAGGCAAAAGCGAGCGCCGTGACTATATGGATAAGATTGTTTCCGACATTGATTTTGAACATAATAGCCGCATCAATAACTATCAAAAATCGCTCAAAGAAAGATTATTAATTTTACAAAAATCTCAGCATCAAAAATCTGGCGGACAAAATTATAAACAATGGCTTGATATCGTTGAAAACCAAATCGTCGAACTTGGAATGGCCATCGCATCTGCGCGCATCGAAGCTATAGAATTTTTTAACAAGGCTATAAATTCTTTTGAATCAAATTTCCCAAAACCAAAATTGCAAGTAATCGGCGATATTGAACAAGGCGTGATGAAACAAAGCGCTGTAGTTCTTGAAGATCTTTACAAAAAAAAGTTAGAAGAAAATCGCAGCGCCGATTTGGAAAACTTCAAAACCAATTTTGGTGTACATCGCAGCGATTTTGATGCGATATTTTCTGAAAAAAATATGCTCGCCACCAAGTCTTCTACGGGAGAACAAAAATCTATCATGATCTCAATTACCTTAGCACGCGCCAAGATCTCTGCGGTATATAAAAACCAACCGACAATTTTAATTTTTGACGAAGTAGTTTCTCATTTAGACGAGAAAAGAAAATTTTATTTATTCGAAGAAATTTCCGCCACAAATTTACAATCTTTTTTCAGCGCCACTCATAAAGATCTAATTCCAAGCAAATATGTCAGTAATGATATTCTGCAAATTATCGAATTAAGCGCTTAAGAGAGTTTCTAAGACTAGATTGTAAGAAGATCTGTGACAAACAACAGAATAGAAGCAATATATGCTATAGAGAGCAGCAAAGCGAAGAAGATGACAAATTCAAACTGTGCTATAGAAATCTTAAAATCAAAAAACCTCACCGAGAAGATCATGAAGCTGCTTACGAAAAGCACTATGGAATAGATAAAAGCAAAAAATCCATTAGCAAAAAAATCTACTAAAAAGAACAAGCCATATAAAAAAATAATCGGAACCAAGAAATTAATCAGCGATGATAAAATCAAATCTCTTTTCATTGGTCCTCCAAATTTTAATTAAAATAAATAAGCCTAAGTCCGGATAATAAAAAACCTCGCCACTCTTGCAAGTGGCGAGGTTCTTTAAAAAATCTAACTTTCTCAATTAAGAGTTGGTGTCAACTTGGAAAGTAAGAGCACATACTTTAGAAGTAGCGGAAGTTAAAATGTACGCAGCATTAGCATTAGTACTAGCAGTGTAGCAACCAGCAGTAAAGTTGCTTGGGTTTAAGCCTCTAACTTTACCAGCGTTAGCAAAACCATCATCAATTTTAGTATCGATTGAAAGAGCGTCTGGACCAGTTACAGCACCAAGAGAAGAGTTTGTAGCACCATTTACTAATGTTTTAGTAGCAGAAGCTGCAATAGTTGTTCCAGTTAAAACAACAACATTTTGGTTTGCAGGAGCATTTGCAGCACCTTCAGCAGTTGCACCAGCAGCAACAGTAGTAAGAGCATAGTTAGTACCTGCACCTACCATGTTACGATAATCAAAATGCCATCCAGCGAATTTGATTTTTGAAGCTGGCATGTTAGTACCGTAAACTTGAGCAGCAGTTGAAGCGGCTTGAGTTAATGTTAATGTTGAGTCAATAGAACCAGTTTTGATCAATTGATCCCAGGCCACAACACTTTCAGAGCTGTTTGCTGATGTATCAGTAGCATAATATTCGATTTTGTTATCGAAACCGTTGGTAGTTCCAGCGTAGATTGAGCCAGAAACACCAGCGTAAGCACCAGATCCTGGAACACCGCTATAATAGTCACCAGGTAAAGCGTTATATTGTGAGTAAAAACCGTTAACTGCAACAGCATAGCCTCTAGCTTCTCCCATAGCAGAACGAAGTTCTGAACTTCTAATTAAACTTGCACCGCCTGTAACACCAGCAATCAATAGACCGATGATGATCAACACGATTGATAACTCAATAAGTGAGAAGGCTGATTTTTTTGAAGAAAAAGTTTTTTTCATATTTGTAAAACTAATTTATTTATTAAGGAAAAGCGAAAGCTAGAAATAACTAAAAGCTTTGAGGTGGTGGTAATTAAGTTAGGGGGTTTTTTATGTCAAATATTATTTTTTTTCTAAACAAATTTAACTTCAACTATCTCATAATTAAACACTCCGCCTGGAGTTTTTATTTCAACCTCATCTCCAGATTCTTTGCCAATTAAAAAACGCGCAACTGGCGATAGAGCTGATATCAAGCCTTCATCGATGTTAGCTTCAAAATCACTAACGATTTTATAAGTTACTTTTTTACCATTATCCAAATCTTCCAATTGCACAGTTGCTCCAAATTGAACTTTGCTGCCGCAGAGATTAGCAACATCAACTATTTCAGCTCTCACAAATTTATTCTCAAGATCAATAATTTGAGCTTCAATAAAACCCTGTTTATCTTTTGCAGAATGATATTCGGCATTTTCTTTCAGATCGCCGTGTTCACGCGCTGTAGCAATTGCATTGATAATTCTTGGTCTCTCAACATTTTTTAAATTATCGAGTTCAGATTTTAATCTTTGATAACCTTCTTTTGTAATTTTAAATCTTTCCATTTTTGTAATGAATTTTAATATTTATAATTTTCTGTTTTAAATGGCCCAGAGCTAGACACTCCTAGGTATTCAGCTTGCTTATCATTTAGCACAGTTAGTTTTACACCAAGTTTTTTTAGATGTAGAGTTGCAACTTTTTCATCTAATTCTTTTGGCAAAATATAAACTTTATTTTGATATTTTTTATGATTTTCCCACAATTCAATTTGCGCCATAACTTGATTTGTAAAGCTTGCCGACATCACAAAAGAGCTGTGTCCCGTTGCGCATCCAAGATTTAATAATCTACCTTCAGCAAGTAAAATAATTCTTTTTCCATCTGGAAAAGTTATTTGATCAACTTGCGGTTTTATGTTCGTCCATTGCAAATTTCTTAAAGACTCAACTTGGATTTCATTGTCAAAATGACCAATATTTCCAACGATTGCGCAATCTTTCATCGCGCGCATATGTTCAATTGTAATGATATCAACATTACCAGTTGCAGTCACAAAAATATCAGCCTGACCAACCACATCTTCAATTGGTAAAATTTGATAACCAGCCATCGCAGCTTGCAAAGCACATATCGGATCAATTTCAGTAACCACAACTCTCGCGCCTTGTGATTTAAAGGCTTCAGCACAACCTTTTCCAACATTACCAAAGCCAGCAACCACAACCATTTTACCAGCAATCATAACATCCGTTGCGCGCTTTATTCCATCAATAACACTTTCTTTGCAGCCATATAAATTATCAAATTTCGACTTAGTAACAGCATCATTAACATTAATCGCTGGAACTTTTAATTTGCCCTCTCTTTCCATCTGATAAAGACGCGCCACACCAGTTGTAGTCTCTTCTGAAAGGCCTTTGATTTCTTTTAAAATTTCTGGATATTCTTCATGAACAATTTTAGTTAAATCACCACCATCATCCAAAATCATATTTGGCTTCCAGTCAGGTTTTCCAACAATAGTTTGTCTGATACACCAATCATATTCTTCCTCAGTTTCACCTTTCCAGGCAAAAACCGGAATACCTGCAGCAGCAATTGCAGCAGCAGCTTGATCAGATGTTGAAAAAATGTTACACGAACTCCACCTAACCTCTGCACCAAGGTGAGTCAAGGTTTCAATCAAAACTGCAGTTTCAATTGTCATATGTAAACAGCCTAAAATTCTAGCACCTTTGAGTGGCTTAGAAGCACCGAATTCTTGACGCAAAGACATTAAACCTGGCATTTCATTTTCAGCCAGAGTGATTTCTTTTCTACCCCAATCGGCTAGTTTTATATCTTTAACTTTATAGTCAGAAAAATTCTTGGTCATGGAAGTAATAAAAAAATTTAAAGAAGAAGATTTGTAAAAAACTTAAATTGTAAGCGGCGGATAAAACATCAACCAAATAAAAGGAACTATCAGACAATATCCAAAATTGCTGCGCTTCTTTTTATTTGGAATATCAAATAATAATAAGATTGAAAAAATCATCATCACTGCGAAAAAATAAAATAAAAAAAGCTGCAATGGCAAACAAATGCTGGCGATCAAAATGAATTTTGTGTAATCAAAAGATTGAGTTTGGCTAGCAAATAATCCATCCATTTTTTTGTAAAAAATTTGATAAAAAATTACTGAAAAAATCACACCCACCGCCGCAGAAAAAACTGCATCAACAACATTCTGATCTTGCAAAACGCGGTTCGCCAAACCAATCATTAAAATAAAATTTAGAACTTGCTGTGGAAAAGACTTGTGGGTGAAGTCGGTTGCAAGAAGAATTACCAAGCCTGTAGAGATAAGAGCATAAATCATAAAATGCTCTGTGAAGGCAAATTTTAAATAACAAAATATAAATAAAATTGTGGTCGAAGCTTCAATGAATAAATGAGTGCGAGGAATTTTTGTCTGACAGCTTTTGCATCTTCCCAAAGTAAAAAACCAATTGATCAAAGGGATTAATTCTCGTGTTCTGATAACAGTATTGCATTGCGGACATCTTGATTTTGGTCCAAAATATCTACCAAAACAAGATTCTCCGAGAGGTAAACGATATGCAAATAATGTAGCGTAAGATCCAAATATCGCACCAAAGACGGCTGATAAAATTACTCCAAAAATATCCATTAATTTCTCCTTGAGGGGTTTTATTTATTATCTAGTTTTGGCTATTTAATTTTGCTTCGCCAAGCTTTTTCGCATCTCTAGCATCTTAGAATAATTGAGATTTGTGAAATTAAAATTCACAAATCTCAATTAAATTATTTCGCTGATTTTTCTAAAAATAAAATCACATCCGCTCTTTCTTGCGGCTTTTTCAATCCTGCAAACCCCATCTTGGTTCCAGGAAGAAAATCTTTTGGTTTAGTGATAAATTGATTCAATGATTCATAATCCCAAGCGCCGCCTTTCGCTTTCATAGCTTCAGAATATGCGAAAGTTGTTGAGGCTTTTTTTCTACCCACAACTCCAAATAAATTCGGACCAACCTTTGCTGCTTCACCTTTACCAAAACTATGACAAGTAGCGCATTTTTTAGAAATTTTCGCACCTCTATCAAAATCAGCAATCTTCATTAAAGATGCTAAGTCAACAGGCTTTACCTCTTTCTTTTCCACAACTTTACCGTCAACGGCAACTTCTATTTCGAAGCCTCTTTTAACAATGTTTTTTGGCTGATAAAGTAAATCTGCAACAAGGACAGCAAAGATCGCTACTAAAAAAGCAGCAGCAAAAGCAGTTAAGGGAATTCTAAATTTTTCCATGTTTTTATTCGAACAAAGTTGAAACTGATTTTTCGTGAGAAATATTGCGGATAGCCTCTCCGATAAGGTTAGCAATATTTATAATTTTGATATTTTTAACTGCCAAAGTTCCAGCATTTGGCTCAATTGAATTGGTAATAACTAAATTTTTCAATTGAGAATTGGCAATTTTTTCACTAGCTTTTCCTGATAAAACTCCATGAGTAATATAAGCGGAAACTGATTTTGCGCCCTTCTTAATCAATGCATCAGCGGCGTTACATAAAGTTCCACCCGAATCCACCATATCATCAACGATGATGCAATTTCTGCCATCAACCTCACCAATTATATTCATCACTTCACTTACTCCGGCGCGAGGACGACGCTTATCTACAATTGCTAATTCTGCACCAATTTTATTAGCTATGTCGCGTGCGCGCACAAGTCCGCCAACATCTGGCGACACCACGACTAAATATTCGCTAGAAAAATTCTCTTTAATGTGACGAGAAAAAACTGGTGAAGCATAAAGATTATCTAAAGGAATATCAAAAAATCCTTGAATTTGTCCAGCGTGCAAATCAAGCGTCAATACACGATCTGCACCAGCTGAAGTAATTAAATTGGCAACTAATTTTGCTGAAATTGGCGTGCGTGGAGCAACTTTTCTATCTTGTCTAGCATAACCAAAATAAGGAATCACAGCTGTGATTCTGCGAGCTGAAGCACGACGCAACGCGTCAATTGTGATTAGCAATTCCATTATATTATCATTGGCTGGATAAGAAGTAGATTGCACCACAAAAATATCTTCCCCGCGAACATTTTCTTTTATATCAACAAAAACTTCATGATCCGCGAATCTCTTCACTTCAGCTTGAATTAATTTTACACCTAAATAATTGGCGATTTCTTGCGACAAAGTCGGATTGCTATTACAGGCTAGAAGCTTCATTTTATTATATTTGGAAATTGACTTTTGATAATTTTTGATAAGTATTCTCGTTACTTCTTTGCATCAAAAACTTTTGCGCAAACTACTCTTGCAACCTGAATTAATCAACAATTTTATCCTGAAAGAATATGGAAGATATTGAATCTTACGATGTAATAAAAATTTTACACATAGTTGCTGTTATGTCTTGGATGGCGGGGTTATTATATTTACCACGCATTTTTGTTTATCACTCTCAAGTTGCAGTCGGATCTGAATCTGACAAGCTTTTACAAACCATGGAAAAAAGATTGCTGCGCTATATAATGACCCCAGCAATGCTTCTAGTCTTTATATTAGGACTTGCTTTATCAAGTGAAATTGGTTTTGAGTTTGTTTGGCTGCATATAAAAATCACATTAGTTTTATGCCTTGCCGGCTATCATGGATTTCTTGCAAAATGTCGTAAAAATTTTGAGAAAGGTCAAAATAAATATAGTCAAAAATTCTATCGCATCATTAATGAAGTACCAACTTTACTAATGATCTGCATCTTAGCTTTAGTAATTTTAAAGCCCTTTTAACGACTTTGTAGAATCACTCTTCAAGATCCCATAATTCAAAAGTAGATTCTCTCTGTAATTTCAAACACAGAGAGAAATTATCTCTAGTTTAAAATCCAGAAATCAATCTGAAGAAATTATCTCTGCATTCAAAATGAAAGTAAAAATCGAAGTCTCCCCTAAAATAATCTCGCTTTTTTCTAAAATAATAAAATTTTTCAAATATTCTGATCCCATAAAAACATGCTAGGTGGTTTTTTTAACCCTATACAAAATAAACTATCTATCGATAACATAAAACCCCCTCCAAACATTCCGTAAAATCCTCAAACTTATCCCTGATTTTCTTTACCGAATTTTTTACATGTCCCCATTTTTGCTCAATTG
>Ga0114975_10001693_pt1 | contig 15485 bp, 18 predicted proteins | sample S_130626_EF_Meta_FD_87031 | JGI IMG/M metagenome (GOLD analysis project Ga0114975, IMG submission 87031) | Freshwater microbial communities from Lake Simoncouche, Canada to study carbon cycling - S_130626_EF_MetaG | ecosystem: Environmental > Aquatic > Freshwater > Lake | place: Lake...
CACCTGACGACCAGCCGTATGGAGTTCCAAGCTCAAGTACCACCATGGGTTCCGCTCTCACCTGACTTTGTGGTTCTTGCATCCGGTGTTGTTGAGATAGCACTTGGCCTAGCACTCGTATCCCTGCAAAGACGTAGAGAGGTAGGAATAGCCACAGCGCTCTTCTTCATCGCAATCTTTCCTGGCAACATCTCTCAATTTGTCAATGAGATAGATGCCTTCGGATTAGATAGTGATCGCGCTCGCGCAATCAGATTGCTCTTCCAGCCACTGCTGGTGCTGTGGGCGTTATGGTCAACGACGGCGCTACCTAACGGAAGCTTCAAGCGCTTGTGGAACTATCTAAAGAGAGTAATCAGAGAGAACAAAGTAGCCACCGCAATTGGAATCCTGATCGGGGGAGTAGGAACAAGATTCCTAGAAGATGGCAATCTGCTGGTGACGAGCGTGCTGACGGGGATGAGTACGGTGGGGGTGTTGGTGGTGTGGGTGGTAGTTCAAAAAATTACTGAATTACTTAAGTGAATCCATCTTAAACAATATTAAGGAAACTTAATCGCCTTCGTCTTGGCATAAGCGAAAACTCCAAAAGTCGGTTTGTCTGAAGTCCCACCGACTATCCTTATCAAGAGAGGTATGAATTGGTCCTTCCCCATTAGATTCAATATCTTCTTATGAACCTTTTTCGCTGATTCCTTATCCATATAACCACCATGGAGGACTGAAAATGGAACTTCTGCGTCAATTCCTGAGGGCGTTAGCTTCATGGCATAAATTGCGACCGCCGTTTTATCGTATGGGTTCATTAACTCAGGAAGAAGAAATCCAGCAAGCCAACCCAAATCTTCGGCAGTAGTACCATCGCAAAAATTTGTGATTTGTTCTTGGCGGTATGACTCTCCAACATTGTTTACAGCTTGCTGTTCCTCATCGTAGAGAATTCGCGCTGAGGGCGTGTGGTTCTGGATCGAATTCCAGATTTCTTTCAGAAGCTCATCATCGAACGAAACCTTGACCTCTACGGGTCCGGGCTTGGCCTCTTGCTGAATTCTCAGCGATTCCCATGAATCGAACCAGTCAGCATCAAATGGAATCACCACTTCAAGTGGTGGTTTTTTGGTAAAGAAGCCCATAAATCAAATATCTAGTGGATCTTGACTAATGTCAACAGAATCCTGGACATTTCTGGTTTATCTCCTAATTCTGCAATATCTTTGGGCAACACTTGGAGGCGCCATTGGCTAGGTATTGGGAGAATTTACTAACTGTTCTTGCATTGGTGTACCTAACTGCTTTTTCGTATCCTGCATTTGTCAGCGAAATATCAACTACGACCCAATCTCGCCTTGAAATTATCCAATGGTCAACTTGGACTTTATTCGCAGTTGATGTTGTTTATGGAGTTTATCGGGCTGAAAATAAGAAGGATTACCTGAAATCGCATCCGCTGGAGATTTTATCGATCGGCCTCCCTTTCCTTAGACCACTTCGCCTATTGCGAGTCATTTCATTTGGTGCACTTGTTATTCAGAAGATCGCTGTGGGAAGACAGCTTGCTATTACTTTTAAAGTTTTCTTATTCAGTATTCTCGTTGCCTATATTGCTGCAATTCAAATAACCATTACCGAACGAGATGTAGACTCTTCGAATATCAAGAATATTGGAGATGGACTTTGGTGGGCGATTACAACAATCACAACTGTAGGTTATGGAGATAAATTCCCTACTACATCAACAGGAAGGGTTTTAGCCGTCGGATTGATGCTGGTAGGGATATCTTTAATGGGAGTTATCACGGCCTCTGTCGCAGCTTGGTTTGTGAAGATGTCACAGGACGATTCAGAATCAAACTAGTGCTTATAAAGAAAAAGCCCGCAGATTGCTCTGCGGGCTTTTCTCTGTAGCTTTCACCGCTCTGACGTTATGAAAAATATAGCACTTGATTAATCCACGGCTCTGTTTGAGTGAATAAACTTTAGGGTAATTCGATCTATTGTCCGCGGGTGGCCCTGTAGCTCAAAGGATAGAGCGCCGCTCTGACGTAGACGGAGGTTGCAGGTTCGAATCCTGTCAGGGTCATTTACGCCAAGGAAGGCTCCGCTTACGTCGCGGGGCCTTCTTTGTTTGTGGGGTGGTGACTTTGCGATTGAGGTGGAAGGAGGAAAGGACTTAAACTCTGCCCATGAGTGCGAGAGTGAGCATGGGTGATGCTGCACTTCCGATCTTGGTGCTCGCTTTAATTGTTTCCTTATTTACAGGCTCAGCAGATGCTGCTCAGGATCGCGGAATTACTTTGCCAGACGATAAATCCGGCTATCAAATTCAATTGGTTTATGTTGATACTTCAAGTTCTGCTGGAAGCAATTTTGATAAAACAGGAGAAATCGAATCCTGGGCTAATCAATTACAAGTTTGGTTGAGAAAGCAAGTAGGGAAAGAATTTATCTTTGATACGTATCAAGGACGATACGATATCGCCTATTTGAAGTTCGAGGGGAATATTCAGAAATCAAGAAAAGATGATGAGAAATTAGTCCAAATGTATCGCAAGCTGAACCCCACTACTTATTTTGGAAAAACACTTGCGTTCGTCGTGGATCAAAAAAGTCCCGTCGGTTCTACCAATTGTGGCTGGGCTGGAAATTTTTCCGATTATGCATTGATATTTCCAAATTTGACTTATCCTGATGGGGGTCAATGTAAGGGTTTTGAAGAAATCACAAAGGTAAATAGTGGCTTCTCCTTTGAAGCCCAGTCACTTTTGCACGAAATAGTTCACACCTATGGGGTTAAGCACGTTTGCTTGGATTCTACTGATTTGATGCAAGGTTCGCCGGAGTGTGAGCAGGCTGGGGTTGTCCCTGATTCCACCAAACCCGTTTCCTTTGATTCTTCAGGTCTGTATTACTTTGGTGGCAACAAATCTGGAGTTGATATCAAGTCACTTAAAATTTGGAGTGACAGCACTGGGCTAAAGCGACCAGAATTGAATCAAGGCATTTGCTGGTCTGGCGAAGAGTGTTCATTCCAAGCTAATACGTTTCCCGAACCGGGAGTCGTTCAACTCCAGATTAAACAAGGCAGCAAGTGGGAAATCGTAAATAGTGTTAAAAGTCAATTATCCAACTGCAAAGGTTGTTATAGGTATTCCTACAAGAACAGTTACACATTTAATAGAGGTGGAAATTATCAATATCGAATAGTGAAGCTAGCAACAAAAAAGTTCGCTGCGTACGTGGGTCAATCAGAAACAGTTAGAGTAATCTGATTCATGGAAGCTTCTCACCTGGATTAATAGCAAAGCAAAATCATCCTGGTGCGTATTGGCTTCGGCACTCTTCCATAATTTCAGATTGTGTTGCATCCAAAACACCGGCTCTTACAGCATCGTTGTACTCTAGAACGCAAGATATGTAGTTACCACCGCTAGATTCGCCGGAATTGTCCGAAGAATTGTCAGAGCCACAACCGGTGAGAATGATGGCTGCGAGTGAGAAATAGCTAATTTGAATGATTTTGAACGCCATGTAAATGAGAATACATGGAGCTATCGAGGAGTTCAAGGGTTATTTTTGTTCCCATACAAAAAACTCTTCATGCTCTCTGGTTGTGGGCTATCGAATGGGGATAGGGTCGCGGCATGAGAACAAGCAGGCGTCGCTGGTCAATTGGTTCAATTGCATGTCTCACTCTGTCGCTGCTGTTGGAATCCGCTCCACTGCAAGCGGCCTCAATTAAAGAAGGGGATCGTTGCACTCCCGTAGGTGCCACCTTTAAGCAAGGTGCAATTACCTTTGTCTGCACAAAAATAGCAAGCGAAGGAGTCTGGAAATCCAAGACTAAGGCGACAACAAAAAGTGCCCCTCCTGAGACCTTCATAATGCCTAACCTAGTTGGAATGAATCTACAGCTGGCTCAGGATCTACTTCAATCCAAGGGAAGTTATCTTGTTGATCAAGAAGACTTTAAGGGGTTAGGTCGTTTCCAACTAATTGATAGCAATTGGAAGGTGTGCTCACAATCGCCAACTTCAGGTAAGAAGATATTGACTTCGTCTCTGGTTACACTTTCTTCAGTGAAACTTTCGGAAAGATGCTAGAAATATCATTAATTTCTCATAAGGAGAGCCAAAATGCTAAGTAAAAAGTACGTATCGTTTCTAGTAATTCTTTTCCTTTCTGTTTCTCAGAATCCAGCAGCCTATGCGGTCGCGAAGGCTGGCGCCAAGTGCGCCAAGGTTGGCGCGAAAGAGAGTGCCAACGGATCCAATTTCACTTGTGTGAAGGTTGGAAATAAGCTGACTTGGAGTCAGTCAAAGAGCACCTCGAATAAAGAGAATGCCAATCAAAGCAATGCTCGTAAGAAAGCAACCAGCTATCTTTCCTATTCTGCATTTTCACGATCTGGGTTAATTAAGCAGCTTGAATTTGAAGGCTTCAGTAATGCTGATGCTGCCTATGGAGCTGATGCTCAGAACGTTGATTGGAATAAGCAAGCAGTCAAGAAAGGCGCGAATTATCTTTCCTACTCGTCTTTCTCGCGCTCTGGTTTGATCAAACAACTTGAATTTGAAGGATTTAGCAATTCTGAGGCCACCTTTGGGACTGATGCTCAGAACGCGGATTGGAATAAGCAGGCTGCAAAGAAGGCAGCTAGTTACCTCTCTACCTCCGCATTTTCGCTCTCTGGTCTAATCAATCAACTCGAATATGAAGGGTTTACAACAGCGCAAGCCGCATATGGTGCCGCAAGCACAGGACTTAAATAATCTAATACCGAATACATCGTCTAACAGTTAGGGGAATGAGAATGATTGATTTTAAGAATGGATCATTTGTTAAACTAAAGGAAATTGCCATCGCCGAAGGAATTGGGTTGGTAAGTGATCTACTTATTGATGGGGAGCAGGTATTTTCTGCATTCAAGGGAATTCGCGACTTCGTAATCTTTACGGATAAGAGAATCATTGCCGTTAATTCACAAGGCATCACTGGCAAGAAAAAGGACTTTTCCTCATTGCCCTATAGCAAGGTGCAGGCGTTCTCACTGGAATCAGCTGGCGTATTTGATCTCGATGCAGAGATTGAACTCTGGTTTAGCGGTCTAGGAAAGGTCAGATTCGATTTTGATGCCAAGTTTGACGTGAAATCATTTAGCCGATTCCTTGGCAATTACATTCTTTAGATAACGAGCAAAAATGGGAATCTTTGATAAGAGAAGCAGTGGCGAAAAACTTCGCGCCAAACAAGCTAAATTGATTGACAAGGTTGAGAAGGAATTTTCAAAGGCAAAAGAATTGCTTGCCATGGCAGGGGTAGAAGGCGATGAAATTATCTTCGCACTTCGAAGTCACACCGCTTCACTCGGCGCTGTCACAAGGGCTGTTTGGATGATTGAATCTGATCGAATTGTGAAAATGTCAGGGATACCTCCTGCCTATTCTAGAGAATACTTCCCACTTAAAGAAGTCGAAAGCGTTTCCGTTTCAAATGAGTTAATTCCGACTGTCGCAATTCGACATAAGGGTAGATATGTGACTTTTAAAGCAGATGCAATATCTGCTCAATATTTTTGTGGGTTGGCCTCCGAATCTCTTGAGGCCAATAGAACAGAGAGTTAGGAGACTGAAATATTTCTACGAGCTTGATAGTCAATATTGTCCCCGCGAGGTCATCGATAAAAATCGGACTTGGTGTGGCTCTGTTCTTGATTTTTAGCACTTTGTCGTCTGCTCGAGCTGAAGATATAAGTCAAAGAGCACATGCCATCTTTTACCTTGACGCGCAGACCGGTTGCTATTCAGCGTCGTACATATCAGTCCCGCGAATCCCGATGCGTGCTATTCATAAGATTTACCCGGTGTCATGTTTTAAGCCGCACCACTATGAAGTCTATTGGTCTGGTGATATTCCGTTTCGCAAGAAAAATTTGATGGATCAAGGAAAATATGTGATTGCAGAATGCGCAAAAAAAAGTACAAATCCGCAATACTTTAGGGATACAAGGAGTTACAACTATTCCCGAGACGAGCAGGTTTTTGTGGGGAATTGGATGGCTGATTTAGGTCCTGAATATAGAAGATATAAGAATAGAATTATTTGCTATGTAGTTCTCGGAACTCAAAGTACCCGCTATATTAAAGAGGTTAATACTCCACTGATTGCAGGAATCGAAGATTATGTCGCATAGTGAACTAAAATGGATGAAATGGCGATACTTGCTTTTCGGGGGAACGTTTGTCCTGGTGGTTCTACCTTTTTTAATGACCTCTTTTCTTCGACCATCTACCGATGCAAATCTGAGTGACGAGAATAGGAGAACTGAATACAGCTATAACATTGCGCTCACGCGTATAAATATCCCAGAAAACTTGGCCACCGTGACTCTTCAGCCAGTATTTTCAGGAAATGTTGGAGAAGCAACCAGAAATGGCTCACTCTCTTTCTACGATATTGAATTGCTCGTTGACTCATTTCAGGGTGATGGAAAAATTTCTAGTCAAGTTGGTGAGCTTCTAGGACGGAAAGAGTTTCAGGTACTACTTTCTGGGGACACTTGGCTTTATCCGTTTGATAAATATGCTAGCAATATTGTTCTAACTGATTCCAAGTTTTATAACACACGAATGAGCTTTCGTGAGATTAAGGAATATCTCCCCGGCTTCAAAGCTAGTAGCAAGACAGAGCCAACTTACATTCCTAGTATGTATCCGAAGGGTGCAACAAATGCTGAGAAAATAAAATCAGATATCGATAAAGGAAATCTGGTCATCAAGTGGGGAATAAATCGCTTGCCCGGTGATATTTATGCGGCACTTTTACTCGCAATTCTCATGATCATATCTGGCTTTTCGAGCATTTTGGTAACACGTGCAGTCTGGTCCGGACGTCGACCTCCATCGATCAACGCCTTAGCTTGGCTTGCAGCATTCCTCTTTGCGATGTTTCAGATACGTGCAAGCTTGCCAGGTGATCCACCCAACGGAACTCTATTCGATCTATTGATCTTCTATCCGATTTTGATTGTTCTACTTTCCGAGATGGCGATAGTGGTCTATCTATGGGTAAAGCGCGATGACTGGGATTTAAAGAATGTATTTTTCACAGAAAATTAGAAGTAAATTCTCGTGGATTGTAGCCACACTTTTCTTCTTCGGAGTGGTTCTTTCACTCGGAGTTGCACGAGATGGTGAAACTATTATGGATCAAAATCTTGCAGGTCGTCTTGAATGTAGTGATCCTGGATGGAGCAATAGCAACTACTTCACTAATGACAATACTGGTTGTCCAGATGTGATTGAAGTCATAATTAGACCCACATTTATTAATGAAAAGAATTCGGAGTTAGTATCACGCATCATCTCACTACCTTCTGGCTTATACGGAACTGCCAATGCAAATTCTGGGTATACAACCTCATCATTCAACTTAGATGTTGATGGAATAAATCTCTCACGGCAGTCAAATTTTCAAGGTGTAGTCACTCAAGGCATTACTAATCGCTCAAAAATGACGACAAAGAATAATCTGTTCTTCTATCCATTCGATAAATACAGCGGTGATATGTCCTTTCAGGCAGTCGACGGCTTGAATAAATCTACTGTTCCGATTGTGTTTACGGCCTACTCAGACAAAATTCAAGGCTGGAATCTGTCTCTGGACGAGGGGAAGATCCGGGGAGAGAAAGTTGAGAATAAGACAGTATTTGCTTCTGGCGTCTCAAAGGTTGATTGGAAATTGAGTAGATCGGGAATCGTCTACTTCTCCGTCCTGATACTTGTGGCCCTCATGCTCATTGCGCTTTTTTCTGTATTTTTTCTTACGAGATCGGTTCTCGCTGGTAAGAGGCCACCTTCGATGAACCTCTTACTTTGGATTTCAACAATTTTGTTTGCGATTTTGCAGGTAAGAATTTCGTTCCCAGGAAATCCGCCAATCGGGATCCTTTTGGATTATGTTGTTGTATTTCCAGTGTTAAGTTCACTTCTTTTTCTGGGAATTGTGAATATTCTTTCATGGATTCGTAGAGCAGACTGGGACTTAGAAAATGAACCCAAGATTGCGTAAAACTCCGGTCGTTGCTGTAGTTGGAGTGATCATTTTTATTCTGTTACTTTCAGTCAATCCTGATGACTCAGAGTCTCGAAACCAGATTCGAGATGATTACAAGACTTTGCGCACTCAATACGGATTGAGATCCTTTGCAATCGATAGATGGAATAAGTCGTTTATTGGAGCAGGAACTGGAAGAGTGAATGTTGGTCCATTTGTGAATCAGTTTGGAGAGAAAGTCGCCGTTGAGATTAGTACTACTGATTTCAATCCAGGATCAGATCAAGGCCTACCCGAGGGAGAATGGCGTAAAAATGCAGCCACACTGTTTGGTGATCTATCTACAGAAGCTGCCAGAAACTCGCTATGTCAGATGTTTTATTCAGGCTTGATGTATCCGGAATATTCCCTTGGAAGCTATTTTGCAAACCATCGAATTGAGCTAAAGAATTTGGGTCTAATTCCTTATTCATTTGATGAGATCGAGATGAATGGAGACTTCAGAAACACGATCAAATATCCAACAAGTAATATTCCTCAAACCCTATTTCGGTGTTCCGCTTCCGGAGTCTTCATTAAATCGAGCGCTGGATATTCACCACCTTTCAGGACCTCGGTGGCATGGCAATACACCAAAAATAATGGTTTGATAAAGGCACAAATAAGTTTAAGTTTATTAACTCAATAATTATTTGACGTCTAGTCGTTTACCCTTCCAAGCCACATACGCGCTTGCATCTTCATTGGCAGAAATCATTGCGTCACAACGTATCCATCTTTGGCCGGAACTCCATTGGCTCTGGGTTGGCAAGTAATACGCCCAATAGTTAAAGTAGCGAGACTGGCCCTTCCAAGGCTGACATAGCGAGTTAGCAATTTTCCATGTTTCATCTGTAGCTAATGTAAATGGAGAATCTGGGCCAGTCCATTTACCCACTCTGTATGTCTCTGCTGTGTGCATTAGAGTGCATTTGATATCACCCTTAACCGATCCGTCTCCGCTCACATCACTTTTCGTATAGTTGTAACACTTTCCAACGAGAGGCTTGTTACTTTGAGTCGCGGCGCTGGCGGGGGAAATTGTAGCTGCCAAAACTGATGCGACTATTAGCAAAATTGCTGAAGATTTTTTCTTTAACATTGTGCACCTCTAGTAGTTTCGTTTGTGTTAATAATAAACCTAGTAGTAGGTTGGGTCGCTTGCAATAAAGGCTAGTAAAATCAAACTCAAGACACCAACTATAATAATTGTTATCCACCATCCAGTACTTATTTTTTGATCTCTCACTGCTGGCGAAGCGGTCTTAAGGGACATTTTTGGTCTTGTTTGAAGGGTCCAGTTAGATCCATCCCAGAAACGATCGCATTCATGTCCATCGGGGTCGGCATACCAACCAGGAGCTGGAGTCTCATTCATTTCTTGTATTCCTTTGTCGTATTGGGAAGAATGAGAAAGCCACCGTGGTACTTAAGGCGCACGGTGGCTTTCTCTTGAATTAAGCTTTTGAAGAGGCGACCGAGACACCGATTACTGCGAATACGCCAAAAATAAGACCTAGAAATGTCCATAGGCCGACGTTAAGATTCTTTTTCTTTGCCTGGCTGTAGCAGAATGCAGCACAAGCTACCCATACGAGCAGAATCAGAATTTCCATTTACTTCTCCTTTGGTTGAGTATTTCAGACACTGAATAGAGCGATTAAAACAATAATCCCCACGATAACGAATAGAAGAGTTCTTTCATTCGAATCGAGTCCAGTTCGGGGTTGCACGGCACTTGGGGGTGCTCTATGCGGAAGCACAGATAGAGGGCGAGTCTCTTCGGTCCAATTCTCTCCGTCCCAGTAACGTTCACAAGGTTGGCCATTGGCATCGGGGTACCAGCCCGCAGGAACTTCTCTCTCCACATTTACCTCCAAGCGAATGTTCCCACCTCAATGATGTGATTTCTAGCATATTGAGGACTATTTTGGGGTTAATTGTAGTTCTGTTGATCAGAACCAATTTAGGTTGCTGAGGAGCTGCAGAGTCCTCAGGTGAGGAGAATTCAGCCTCAGCTCGGAGGATGATCTAGCTGCCAACACGGGAAGTCCAGGAATAATGCTTTTTTGGCCCTATCTAATTTCTGGTGGCGCACCTAAAGTTCCACCATGCTAGGAGCAAACCAAAGGTTGAGGGTTGTTTTCATCCTAGCCGCGGCGATTCTCATGACAGCTCTCAGCTCACCCGCATATTCCGCATCAGATGTATCAAAGCTTCTCCCGTCCGCCGAGAAGAATTTTTTTATTCTTGATATCTCAGGTTCCACGAACTCTGGCATGCTGTGGAAGAACTCTTTGAGACCTTCCATCATCAAAAGACTCAGTCAACCCTTTGGAACCCCTGCCGTTTCCGGCCTTACTCCTCAAGCACCTCTCGACATCACTGTTTCATTAATCAATTCACAGTCGTTAGACGCGCCCATATTCCCAATAGTCACCCACGAGGATTCACATCGAATTTGGGGAGTCATAAACAACATTGGAGAAAACCCAAGTGCAGCACGCTTGAAAGCGATTGTTGAAGATATTTTCGGTGGCGGCGGTGCCTACACCAAGCAAGCGCAGTTCTTAAGTCGCAGTTCGATTGTCCCACCTGTAGCAACCGATTGTGAAAACTCAATGGTGAAATCGTTCAAATATGGTCAATACATGGGCAATCTCGATCTCAGTAAGAAAAAAATTGCCGCTCGAGTTTTTTGCAGCACGCTTATTACATTTGCTAAGCGACTAAACGCGACAGATAGTTACTTGATGCATCCAACATGCGGAAATTCAAAATCTTGTTCAGATATTGCTGGTGCGATTCTGCGAATTAGTTCTGCAGCCGTTGATGCTTATCAGGTAAATAGGCAAGCAAAATTTTGCGTTGCCATTGCTTCTGACATGCTCAATAATTATCCAGGGATGGCACCAACTAGCGTGTTGAATTCACAGATGGTTGCCTTAACTGCGTCTACGCAAGAACAGGCCAAGATTAGGGGATCTGAAGCAGCTCGAGCAGTAGGAGTTATATTCCCGAAAGGTATGAAAGTTAGAGTTTCCACAATGGGTCAGGGATCCGGTGCAAACCCATTACCCCTTGAAAAGAATTCAATGTTGACCGCTTATTGGCAAGGATTCTGGGAGGCATCCGGCATTACTGCAAGCAATCAAGTCAGATCGTTAGATCAAGCATGTTCAGTCTAAATAAGGAGCAGATGTGATAACCCCATTCCATAAATATCCACGTGCAAAACGAAAGGCACGACACAAAGGACGTTCGCACGGTCGCCAAGGACTCCCAAATGCAGACTGGAGTGGGGGCCCGGTTCCATATCTTGAGGGATTGCATGCTATTTATAGCCAAAAACTCGAGACCCTTCAGCAGGGGTTGCGAATCACGGAAGGGCAGTCGATTACTTCCGAAGAAGAGGATATAGCTGATAAACAGTCTCAAGAGTATCTAATTGCTCAAACTGAGCAAGAACGCGTTGCATACGAAAACCAATTAACAAATCTGCTTTTGGTAAAGACTGGTCTCGAAAACGAAAATCCGACTGGGAAAGCAGCGCGCAATCGACACATTCCGATTTGGCTCTATTCAATTGCGCTCTTAACGCTTGGTGTTGGCGAGTATTTTGTTACTTTGCCAGCAGTTGAAATATTGCTCAATGATGAGAACTGGCGAGCATATTTGATTACAGCAAGTTTTTCGGCTTTAAGCATCCTTGCCGCCCACCTTATTGGTCTCACCTTGAAGATTGATATTGATCGAGATCAACCTCAACCTTCTGGACAAAAATGGGGAGCGGCAGTTATCGGCCTAGGATTAACCTTTGTAGTCCTATTTTTATCCGCAATTCGAAGCAAAGGCATAAATAGCGTTCCAGTCAAGTTTGGAATGAGTGACAAGGTCTTTGGAACGGTTCTCTTCTTCACTATCCAACTCACTTTTATTCTCTGTGCAATTGGACTGTCCTACTACAACCACTCAGAGATTGAGAGTGAAATCTCTAGGACAAAGCGCAAGATTAAGAAGTTGACTTCAAAGATTCGCAGATTAACTCGTTCACGTTTAATTCCTGGTCGAGGAAATTTGACTCCTGAGAAGCGTGAAGTTCAAGTGAAGGCAATCATCACTCACATGAGATTGTTTGAGGCTGAATATCGAGAGCTATGTTCAATCTATAGGGGAGCCAATCTGCTTGCACAAAAGGTTTCGTTCAATGCACCAGGAGCCGGCTTGAGTGAGGACTCATTGGAGTTGCCGGATCAACTTTTGTCGGAGGAGAATCAATGAGTAATTCATCCTTTCAGAAATTATTTAATAGACGTCCAACATCTGCCACAGTGGGCCTGAGCATTGCAGCGATTTCTTTTTTTGCAACAATCCTGCAAGGTGTTATTGCGCTCATATCATCGGTAAACAAATTTTTCTTCGATTTTATATCTGGAGTTGATATGGGTGGAGGAGGTATAACTTTCCGTCAGGCAATCATTGGGTGCAGTTGGGCACTAATTGGTCTATTTGCGTGTTTCCGTGCTCTCGAGCCAAGTAACATGGCTCGCTTCACAGTGATTATCGCTTCTGGCGTAAAACTATTTGCCTTCCTAGCCTATTCTCAGAATGTCTCACTCTCACTCCTTCAATACCTCTTGATTCTGGGAATCGCGGCAGCTCCGGTTGTTTTGCTCTTGTCGCGCCCAGCTAACCAGTACTACGGCCGTAATCAGTGAATATTGAATTGAGGATGCAGATTAGGCCTTAAATCATTGGCATGATGGAAATAGGCGCGTACCCTTAAATCATTGCTATTCCGCCCTATATTCAGGAGCAGATCATGCGTGTAAAAACTTTACTTAAGTTCCGAGTAGCAGTTCTCGTTGCCCTCACAATCTTCTCAATGGGTATGACGACAGTGCCTGCATCTGCAATTGATCTTGGCGCCAAAGGCCGTTACATCATTTCTGTAACACCTTCTGCTAGAGCAGCTATCGAAACAGCGATAGCTAAATCTGGCGGAACAGTGAAGAACAAGTACAGCTATGTCTTTGATGGCTATATGGTCGAACTTCCAAAGTTGGTGGCTGGACTCCTTGGAAAGATCCCCAATGTTCTCACAGTTGAAGAAGATGCTCCGGTCTCTGGTCTAACTATTCAAAATATGCAGTCTCCTACACCTTCGTGGGGCATTGATCGCATTGATCAACGTGTAGCAGTTGGAGCAAATGGTTCTATCAGCGCATACGGCTACCGTAGTGCGGGTGCGGGAGCCACAATTTATATCGGCGATACTGGTATTTATCCACACAGTGATTTTGGATCTCGACTTTCAACTTCTGGTTTTACCTCAATTACGGATGGCAACGGAACTGTGGACTGTGATGGTCACGGTACACACGTTGCATCAACGGCTGCAGGTACTCAGTACGGTATTGCTAAGAATGCAACCTTAGTCCCAGTTCGAATTTTAGATTGTGCTGGCTCTGGTCAGTATTCAGGTGTTATAGCTGGCCTTGATTGGATCTTGAGCCCTGAGAATCCCAATGCAAAGACTGCAGCGGTATTGAACTTGTCAATTGGTGGAGGAAAGTCAACTGCTCTCAATACTGCTATTGCGCGATTGACTAATGCTGGCGTGGTTGTTGTCGCAGCTGCAGGAAATGATTACAGCACCGATGCTTGTACTAAGTCTCCAGCAAGTGCACCTAGTGCAATTACCGTAGGTGCAACAACTATCACTGATGCTAAAGCCGGTTATTCAAACTCTGGTAGTTGTGTAGACATAAACGCACCAGGCTCAAGCATCACTGGTGCTTGGTTTGGATCTCCAACAGCGACAAATACTATTTCTGGTACTTCTATGGCAACACCTCACGTCACGGGTGCTGTTGCTGTGTATTTGGGCTTGAAACCAAATGCGTCTGTTCTTGAGGTAACTAATTACCTCGATAGCGAATCAAGTAAAGATGTAATCACGGGATTAACTGCTGGTACACCCAACAAGTTGCTTTATGTATCACCTACCGATCAAGGGGCACCTATTGTGGCTCCCGTCGTAGGGATGAAGAGCGTTACAGCCATTACTTACCAGAGTGCGACCATCAATATCGATGTCAATCCCGGTTATGCCCCAACAGCGCTGAGTTTTGATTATGCAACAGATGCAGGATTTACAACGCCCGTAGCGGTTCCTGTTGTTCCAGGTAATGTTGACGGGGGAGTAGCGACAGTTGCTGCCGTGTCCCTGACTGGGCTCACTGCATCAACTACCTATTACTTCCGCATTATTGGCGTTAATGAATCAGGGCGCACGGTGAGTGAAATTGGATCTTTCACAACCCTAGCGCCTCCCGTGACAGCGCCGATTTCTCGAGTGAGCGCTCCGACTGATGTGACTGCCTATAGCGCAACCCTCAATGGAGTTGTGCAGGCTGGAAATGCCACGACAAAGGTTTCATTTGTATATGGCACAAGTGCAGATTTCAAAACTAACACAATTACTACATTAGGTACTCCTTCTGAGATAGCTGGAGGAACTAACTTCTATAACGTCGCCGCTAATATCAAGTTCCTTGATGGTGGCAAAACTTATTACTACAAAGTTGTAGCAACCAACTCAACGGGCAGTGCATCATCTGATGTGCAGAGCTTTGTGACACCAATTGCCCCAGGGCTTGCTCCTCTAGTAGTAACAAATCAAACTGGATTTACAACTGAGATAAGCACGATTACTGGTTCAATCAATCCCAATGGTCAAACAACTTCTGTTAGGTTAGTCATGGGTAAAGAACAGTCACTGACTATTTCTCCGTTCTATATCAATGTCGTAGCTTCTCCATTTACAGGTGTTGACACAATTGCCGTTTCAGCGCCTTCAACAAAGCTGACACCTGGTGTGCGCTATTACTACGCATTTGAGGCCACCAATGCCTCAGGAGTGACTAAATCCCCAGTCTTATCGAACGTATTTGTTCGCATGCCAGTGATCATTTCCAACTCCATTGCATCATTGACGACTACATCCGTGCAGCTAAAAACTGTCATGAATGGAGGAGCAAGCAATACACGCAACTCATTTATCTGGGGCACAGATCCCCTCCTTGTTACAGGTGCGACAGAAGTTTCAGGAACTCCATTTGCGGTGACCAACGCACTCGATACAACAATTACTTATTCACTCACGGGGCTCAAGGCGGCGACTACCTATTACTTCCGTGCCAAGCTCATCGCCTATACGGGCCCACTCGGAGCACCCCTATTAGGTCCAATACAGTCATTTACAACGGTTTCAGTCGTTGCACCAACACCAACACCAACACCAACACCAACACCAACACCAACACCAACACCAACACCAACACCAACACCAACACCAACACCAACACCAACACCAAAACCAACACCAACAC
>Ga0114975_10001695_pt1 | contig 15468 bp, 12 predicted proteins | sample S_130626_EF_Meta_FD_87031 | JGI IMG/M metagenome (GOLD analysis project Ga0114975, IMG submission 87031) | Freshwater microbial communities from Lake Simoncouche, Canada to study carbon cycling - S_130626_EF_MetaG | ecosystem: Environmental > Aquatic > Freshwater > Lake | place: Lake...
TTAAGATTCTAGACACCAACTTGAACAAGATTATAAGTGTACCACCATCAGTAGTAATGCCATCAGTTTATGCTGCTAATGACAATGCTGCTGCTGAATGGTTTGCTCCCGCAGGTCTAAATCGTGGTGGAATTGCTCAAGCAATTCAAGTTCTAGACAGAACAACCCACAGTGAACGTGATACCTTGTATGAAGGACGTGTAAACCCAATCGCAGCATTCCCAGGTCAAGGTATTTGTGTATGGGGACAAAAGACACTTCAAATTCAACCAAGTGCTCTTGACAGAGTAAACGTTCGTAGATTGTTAATCGCACTTAAGAAGTTTATTGCAAGTAGCAGTAAGTTCTTGGTATTCGAACAAAATGTGGCTGCTACAAGAAACCGTTTCTTGAGTATCGTAAATCCATATTTGGAATCTGTACAACAACGTAGTGGATTGTACGCTTTCCAAGTTGTAATGGATGATACAAATAATACTCCTGACTTGGTTGATAGAAACATCCTATACGGTCAAATCTATCTACAACCAGCTAAGACTGCTGAATTCATCGTACTTGATTTCAACATTCTCCCAACTGGTGCTACATTCCCAGGAGCCTAATAACTAAATAATTCATAAAACCCCTGCTTAGAAATAAGCGGGGGTTTTTTCTTTACTAAATCTATTTATATTATACAATGATTAAATTGACGGATTTATTATTAGAAGCTCAATTACCTTCAAGTGAGCAGGACATGGATTTTTATGCTAAAAAGTATAAGAAAACTATTGATTATTTACGCACCAAAAACAAAGTACTATTGCTTACAACCAGTAATAGATGGAGTGGACATAAAGATGATATTGCTAAAAGTACACAACTTGCATTTAAAATACAAGAATTACTTGGTAAAGAAAAAGTAACTTTGATTGATACAACCAAGTTAAACATATTTCCATGTGAAGGTAATGTATCATCTAAATGGGGAAATCACTGTGGAACAAAAGATTCTTCCTTAAAAGATAAAGAGAAAAATCCTACAGGCGAACATCGTTGTTGGGCTAGTATAAATAATAAAAACGATGAATTATGGAAAATAAGTAAAGAATTATTTGAAAGTGATGTCGTTTTATTTTTTGCTAGTGTGAGATGGGGACAAGCCAATGGTTTTTATCAGAAATTAATTGAAAGATTGACGTGGATTGAGAACAGACACTCTACTTTGGGTGAAAGCAATATAGTAAAAGATATAGATTCAGGATTTATTGCTACAGGTCAAAATTGGAATGGAAAAGATGTTACTCAAACACAAAAAGAAATATTACAATTTTTTGGATTTAAAACACCAAATGAATTATTTTGGAATTGGCAATTTACAGATAATCCTCTTGACGAAACCAAACGTTCCTACAACAAAGCAATTACGACATTTGATAAAACATTTTTAAAACCATATGATAAAGCTGAATAATTTAGAACAATTTTTGGTATCTAATATATTACTTAACGAAGCTGCTCGTATAGACCACGCAGAAGATTTGATATTTTGGGAAGGTTCCAAAGGAGCTATTCGTTCCATTAAAAGTTTCATTGATTTGGAAAGTGACGGATATAAAAATGTAACAATGAAATGGGATGGTTCTCCTGCAATTATATTCGGAAGAAACGATGAAGGTAAGTTTGTATTAACTGATAAAAGTGGATTTGTTGCGAAAGGTTATAATGGTAGACCAACATCTCCAGAAGAATTGCAACAAATGTTTTTGAATAGAGGTAAAAGTGTTAAAACAGACGAATATAGATTATTTGTTCAAGAAATGAAAAATGTATTTTCTGTATTTGAATCTGCAGTTCCAACAACATTTAGAGGTTATTTTAAAGGGGATTTGTTGTATTTCAATACGCCATTAATTGAAAATGGACGATATGTTTTCAAACCAAACATTGTAACTTATGCGGTTGGTATTGATTCTGAATTGGGAAGAAAGATTACGCAAAGCAAAGCTTCGGTTGTAGTACACAGAGAAGTGGATAGTTTTGGAAATGAAACTGCAATTACAAATTACAATGTTTTTCAAGGTAAACAATTGTTAGTAATACCGCCAATATCTGTAAATAATCCGCCTAATGTAAATGAAAAAAGATTAAAAGATATTATACTTTATATTAATAAACATGCTAGAAATATAGATGATTTTATTAATCCATCTAAATTGGCAAGTATGAAGATGACTAATTTTCCCGATGTATTATATAAATACTTGAATAGTAAAGTTGATACTGGGTTAGTGAATATTGGCGACGATTTTCTACAATGGATTAGTCAAAGTAATCTTACAGATGTAATGAAAAAGAAGATTACTGAGTATATTAGTAGTAATCGTGCTGGATTTGAATCTTTATGGAAAGTTGTTGTAGAAATAATGTCGGTTAAAGATGAAATTATTAATCAAATAGACAATCAAGATAGTGAAATTAAATCATATATAGGCAATGAACCCGGTGGCGAAGGTTATGTATTCTCGCATCCAGAAGGTGACATTAAGTATGTTTCTCGTTCCAAATTCAGCGCTGCAAATAGAGCTGCACATAAACAACCAATTGATGAAGGTGGATGGTTAAAGCCAGAACTTACATCCAAGACAGTTTTGTCACCGGATACAATTGAAAAATCAACTGAAAAGTTCAAAGTTTTTTTGGCTGATTTGAATATGTTTTTGAGTAATATACCATTAACTCCGATTAAAGATTATCAAATCTTGGGTTCTGCTGGTTACTACAAGCAAGACCAACACGATAAAGCACAAGTAACTTATGGTGATATTGATGTAATGGTTGTTATACCTATTGAAACCAATGAAGACGGAAGCGATACAAAGAAAGAATATATCAAAAATGTAATTCAATTCATTGAAACCAGTGGACAAAATTATATTGATATTGAAAGTGCAAAAAGATCTGACGGTAAACAGATTATAATTAAACTTGACGATGGTGATTGGGTTCAATTAGATTTATTATATACTACAAAAATATATAAAGATTGGTTTGCTGCTAGATTTACACCTGAAAGAGGTATAAAAGGATTTACAATGGGAGGAATGTATGCCGCATTGGCAGAAGTTCTTAATATTAGAATTGGTGATACCGGAGTAAGAGCAAAATTTAAAGATGGTAAGATTGTATCTCCAATGTTAAGAAAAGATGTTGTAGATAAATTGATATCTAATAGCCCTCGTACATTTTTAAGAGATTTGTCAGACTTTTTAGCTGGTTTATTTGGAAAGAAAATTACTGATATAGATCAAAATTTATCCACACACAGTGGTGTTAATCCAAATGATGTTAAATTAAAAGATTTAACTACAGGTGTTCTTGGATTTGCAAAAACACTTGACAAAAATGGAATTCTTACAGATTTAGGATTTGATTATGGTTCATTCATTAAAGCAATAAAAGACAAATACGCAGAAAAGATGATTGAACAATATTCAAAGAAAGAAAAGAAAGCAACTACTCCAGAAACTCAAGCATCTATTGATAAAATCAAAAAACATGCTGATATGGGAAATAAAATTGTCAATGATATATTAAAAGAATTTTTAATTACAGAAGGTGGTAATGCGGTTGCGGCTAATAGTGATTTACCAAAACAATATCTAGATTCTACAATAAAAAATGGTTTAAAAATATGGAATCTTGACACATTAAATTATGAAATTATTGGAAATAAATCCAAACCAGTCTTGGGTGATATTGATGTTGCAGTATCAACTGAACAATTGAATCAATTATTTGGTGTAAATTATGATTATGATAAAAAGATGTTTTATGATAAACTAAAACAACATGCAGACGCTAACACACCATCAATAGTTCCTAAACCCGCATTTAAAATAAATACAGGTCTGGACCAATTGCATTTGAATGTACCTATAATTGATGATAATGGCAATCCAGTGAAATCCACGGAAATACCAAATGAAGATGGTTATGTACAAATTGATTTAATGATTGGTGATTTAAATTTCATGATTAAATCTTTATCTGGTGCTCCAGATTCAAAGTATAAGGCCGCATTAAGAAACATTCTATTAATGAATATTATGTCTAATAGTTATGAATCCACCGAAGATCCAAATAAGATGAAGAGATATCAAATGAATTGGAAAAAGGGTCTTCAAAGTGCGGATGTTATAACAAATGAAAAGGGTAAACAGGAAAAACAAAATATAAAAACTGTTTATACCGATATGGATGATGTTGCTGAATTTTTATTTGGCAATAATGTAACATTTAATGACATTAACACTTTAGAAAAACTAATTAAATTAGTGAAAGGTAATACTTTTCGTTATAAAAATAAAAGAACTGAAATCTTAGATGATTTCAAAAAGGAATTGGAAAGATTAAAAGTAAAGTTATGAAAAGAGCAACAGGAAAAAGCAATCTTAATATCGTTAGAGATTATGTTGATGGAAACCGTCCATTTATTCAAGTGGGATATGATCCTAATTTAAATAATAGTAAAAGAAAAGAAGGTGAAGAATGGGAAGATGGACAAGGTAATAAATGGATTTGGAAAAACAATACCAAAAGAAAAGTATCTAAATGTGGTCAAATAAAAATTGATCAAAGATGTAGCATTTGTAATGCGGATATGAAATTTGGTAATTATTTAGACGATAGATTTTATCCTAAAACAGGTAAATGTTATGATTGTAATATTTCGTTTGACAGTAAATTAAAAGCATTGGGAGTATATGCGGATTATGAAAAATATAAAATATACAACAATATGCTTTCTGAAATGAAAGATTTTAAGAAAAATATCACCGATAGTATTGAATATCTAGAAAAAAATACGAACGAAAAATTACAATTTTTCAATGATGACGGAAGTAATGAATTTTGGACGGATGATACTAATCAAATGGTTAAAGTTTTATCTGATTTGAAAAACGATTTAAAAGATGTCGATGAAAACATCGCAAAAGCCAATGAAGAATTGATGAAATTAAATTATAATCCAGAAACCGAGAAACAAGCAAAACAAATGGTTTTGGATAGATTAAATCAATGAGTACACAAAAAACACTTAAAGAAGTAATCAAAGAGGAATATAAGAAATGTCTTGTAGATCCAATTTATTTCATGAAGAAATATGTTAAGATTCAACATCCTATTCGTGGAACTGTAAACTTTGATTTGTATGACTTTCAAGAAAAGACTTTAACTGATTTAGTAAATCATGATTTTAATATTATATTAAAGTCTAGACAGATGGGTATTAGTACATTAACCGCAGCATATAGTTTGTGGTTAATGGTATTTCACAAGGATAAAAATGTTCTTTGTATTAGTATTAATCAAGAAACATCAAAGGAAATTGTTACCCGTGTTCGTTTTGCTAATGACAATCTTCCGTCTTGGTTGAAAGTAAAAGAACAAGAAGATAATAGATTGAGTTTAAGGTTAACAAATGGTTCACAGATTAAAGCCGTATCATCTGCTGGTACATCAGGTCGTTCTTCTGCATTGTCATTGTTGATTATTGACGAAGCCGCATTCATTGATAACATTGCAGAAATATGGTTGTCTGCTCAATATACATTAAGTACTGGTGGTAGAGCTATTATGTTAAGTACACCAAACGGTGTTGGTAATTTCTTTCATCAAACATGGATAAAAGCAGAAGCGAAGGAAAATGAATTTAATACAATTAGACTTCCGTGGAATTTACATCCAGAAAGAGATCAAAGTTGGAGAGATAAACAAACAGAATTGTCCGGTGTTAAAGGTGCGGCTCAAGAATGTGATTGTGACTTTGCAACTACCGGCAATGGAATTGTTGATGCGGTTACTATTGATTTTTACAAACAAAGTAAAGTAAAAAATCCAATAGAAATGAGAGGAATTGATCACGGATATTGGATATGGGAATATCCTGATTATAGTAGAAATTATATAGTTAGTGCAGACGTTGCTAGAGGTGACGGTGGTGATTATAGTGCATTTCAAGTAATAGATGTGGAATCATTAACACAAGTTGCTGAATATAAAGGGTTGATAGGAACTAAAGAGTATGGTAATATGTTGGTTACGGTGGCTACAGATTATAATAATGCTTTACTTATAGTTGAAAATGCGAATATTGGTTGGGCAGTATTACAACAAATAATAGATAGACAATATCCAAATACGTTCTATAGTAGTGCAGACTTACAATATGTAGATGTTGAACGACAATTGACTAATAAAATTAACAGAGATGAAAAGAAGATGATTCCTGGATTTACTAATAGTCAAAAGACTAGACCATTATTGATATCAAAGTTAGAAACTTATTTTAGAGAAAGGTCTGTAGAAGTAAGATCTATTAGATTTATGGATGAATTGGCAGTGTTTATCTGGGACGGTAATAAAGTAGCAGCGATGAAAGGTTATAATGATGATTTGGTAATGGCAATGAGTATTGGTTTATGGGTAAGAGATACTGCATTAAAACTAAGACAACAAAGTATGGAATTAAATAGATCAATGTTGGGTGGTATTACAAGAATTGGTGGCTCTCAAAATGTTTATAAATCTCAAACTGTTAGTAGTCAAGAAGCATGGCAAATGAAAACAGGAAAAACTACAGATAAAAAAGAAGACCTAACTTGGTTATTGTAACATATTTATATATATAAAACTATGGCAAACGAAGAATTTCAAATTTTAAAACAAAGATCTTTATATTCAAAGTTAAAGAGACTTTTTTCAACCGATGCGGTAATCCGTAATGTTGGTGGCAAGAAGTTAAAAGTGGTAGATACAGATGAAGTGATGTATGCTACTGACCGCAATACACTTAGAGATCGTTTTAACAGAGTTAGAACATCTTCATATAATCAATATAGTAGAGACTTTACATTAAGTTATCAAGCTGCTCGTATTGAATTATTCCGTGATTACGACACGATGGATATGGACCCGATTATATCATCTGCGTTGGATATTTATGCGGATGAATGTGTAACCAAAAATGAATTGGGTGAAATTCTTATAATTCATTCAAGTAATGATAACATCAAACAAATTCTTTATAATTTGTTTTATGACATTCTTAATATTGAATTTAATATGTGGAGTTGGACTAGAAATCTTGTAAAGTACGGTGATTTCTATTTAAAAATGTATATTAGTCCAGAATATGGCGTATACATGGTAGAACCTATTAGTGCATATAATGTTACCCGTGTAGAAAATAGTGATTTAACAAACAAAAACTATGTTAAGTTCCAAATCAATTTGCCAGAAGGTGGAAGATTGGAAGAATTGGAAAATTATCAAATTGCTCATTTCAGAATGTTAAGTGACAGTAATTTTATTCCATATGGTAAGAGTATTATTGAGGGTGGTAGAAGAGTATGGAAACAATTATCATTGATGGAAGACGCAATGTTAATTCACCGTGTAATGCGTGCTCCAGAAAAAAGAATTTTCAAGGTTGATGTTGGTAATATTCCGCCTGGTGAAGTAGATCAATATATGCAAAAGTTGATGGATAAGATGAAAAAGGTTCCATATATTGATGAAAGAACTGGAGATTATAATTTAAGATTTAATCTACAAAACATGGTAGAAGACTTTTATCTACCAGTTCGTGGTAGTGATAGTGGTACTAGCATTGAACCATTGAGCGGTATGGAATTCAATGGTATTGACGACATTGAATATCTTCGTAATAAGATGTTAGCCGCATTAAAGATTCCCAAGGCATTTTTGGGTTACGAAGAAGATTTAAGTGGTAAAGCAACACTTGCAAGTGAAGATATAAGATTTGCTAAGACAGTTAATAGAGTACAAAGAATTTTGATTAGTGAATTGAATAAGATTGCAATGGTGCATTTATATTCACAAGGTTATAAAGATTCATCGTTGGTTGATTTTACATTAGAATTGACAAATCCATCTGTAATTTTTGAAAAAGAAAAGATTGGTATTTGGCAAGATAAAGTGAATCTTTCTAAAGATATGATGGAAACCAAATTATTTAGCAAGAAGTGGATATACGAAAATGTATTTAAGATTTCCGAGGAAGATTCTGATGTACAAAAGAACGATTTAGTAGAAGATGCAAAACAATCTTATAGATTTAAACAAATCGAAGAAGAAGGTATTGATCCAGCCAAACCATTCAATAAAATCAAATCAGAAGAAGATAGCGAAGAATCAGGTGGTGGTGAAATGGGAAGTGAACCCGATGCAGGTGGAGAAGCTGGTGGCGATGCACCAGACGCTGGTGGCGGAGAAGCTGGTGGTGCTGCACCAGACGCTGGTGGTGGAGAAGCTCCTGCGCTTACAGAAAAATCATTTAGATCATATAAAAGACCTTCACAAAAAGGTTCACATAAAAAGAGAAAAGATAATACATTTGGATATGATCCATTAGGAAGCAAAGAAAATGTATCAAAATCACAAACAGATCCATTAAGACAAGGATCTAAGTCTAAATCGGTATTGAGTTTGGAAGGATTAAGTGACTTTTTAAAACCTACTTCTCAAATTAAATCGGAATTATTACACGAAACAAAAAGTCTATCATTGTTAGACGAAAAAAACATTATTGATTAATCATTGTAAATAGTATATTAAAAATGATTTTTACTATAAATCTAATATATTTATAAAATAACGAATATTAAATTATATGCACAAAGCTAAGCATTCAAAGTTTAGAAATACAGGAATATTGTTTGAATTGCTCACTCGACAAGTGACTTCAGATATTTTATCGGGAAAAGACGAATCTTTTGCCAAGAACATTCTATTTAAATATTTTTCCGAAAATAAAGAATTAGGCAAAGAGCTACAACTGTATAACTTTTTGGTTAATGAAGTCGCTAAAGACGAAACACAAGCGGAAAAGTATATTGAAATTGTATTAAAACAAAAAGATAAATTAAATCAAAAAACATTAACATCTGAAAAATATAATTTAATCAAAGAAATTAAAGATGTATATCCAATCAATGATTTATTTAAATCTAGTATTAAAAATTATAAAGTATTAGCTTCAATATACAAAATTTTTGAAAATCACAGTGATAAAAATTCAAAGTTTGATGTAAAAGAAATTGTCTCTTCTAGAACCAGCATAGTTGAAAATTTGTGTGGTATTAGAAAAGTAAATAAAGAAACAGAAGATGAATTAATTAGTGTTTACAAACAACAAAATGAAGAAGTTCGTCTTTTGAGTTATAAAATATTGATTGAGTCGTTGAATGAAAAGTATAAAGATTTGGATTCAAGTCAAAAAAATCTATTAAAAGAATATATTAATAGTATAAGCAATACAAATTCTTTGAAGAAATTAATTGATTCTGAAGTAACAAATGTCAAGAAACAATTATCTGAATTAACATCTAAAATTTCTGATGATGTTATCAAGATTAAGATTAATGAAACCGTAAAACAACTTGATAATGTTAATAAATTTAATCTCGTTAAAGATAATCAAGTTATGGTTTTATTGTTGTCATATGAATTGATAAAAGAAATTAAGAATCAACTTTAATATGAACAAAACAAAAGAAATTATTAAGTCAGATGGATCTTTGAAACAAAAGATCAAAGAATTAATTAAACAAGTAATAGATGAAATTACTACATCTTCTGCTGCGGGTAGTGGAGAAGGATCTGCTGGTGTACCTAGAGTTCCAACTTGGGTTTCCAAGAAGAAAAACGGCAGAGCAGATTTAGGTACTGTTCTTGGATATACTCTTGCAAAACCAGTAAATGAAGCTGCTGATCCAAACGTACAACAAGATCCCAATGCACAACCTCCACAACAAGGTGGTGAACAAGGACAACAAGATCCAAATTTATATGATGCTAAATCTGATTTGAGTGATTTTGAAAGCAGAGTATCACAATCCACTTTACAAAACAAGTCCAGTTTTCAAAATAAAATACTGAGCAAAATTGGAAATAAACAAGTACAATTGAGAGCATCAAAAGGATATGGACAACCAGAAAAAGATTATATTGTTAATGTTTCTGGTATAAGCATTGATTTTTACTATGAAAAATATGTCATCATAGTAAAAGGTAGAGAACAAGGTAAACAAAAAGAAAGTGAATACTTTATTAAAGCACCATATCAAATTAAAATTTTAGGTAATGCAGTTGTTACACCTTCTGTTAAAAAGAAACAACAACAAGCTCCTGCAGCACCAGTTGCGCCTGTTGTACCAACAAACGCTGCAACAAAAGGAGTATAATAAATATGAATAAAAAATTATTAGTAGATTTCATAACATTTGATGTAGATAAATCGGTGCTCACTGAAGCAATGGCTAAAGGCGGACCATTTACTGTACAAGGTGTTTTACAAAGAGCTGAAGCTAAAAATTTCAACGGTAGAGTTTATGGTAAAGAACTTTTAGAAAGAGAAGCTCAAAAATATGATGAAAATTTCATAAGAGAACGAAGAGCACTTGGTGAATTGGATCATCCAGACAGTAGCGTTGTGAATTTAAAAAATGTAAGTCATAATGTTAAAAGAATGTATTGGAGTGGCAATGATTTAATGGGTGAAGTTGAAATTTTAACTACTCCAAGTGGTAATATTTTAAAAGAACTACTTAATTGTGGTATTAAATTGGGTATTAGTTCCAGAGGAATGGGAAGTGTTAAAAAGAATGTACATGAAGGCACTGATGAAGTTCAAGATGATTTTGAATTAATTGCATTTGATTTTGTTAGTAATCCATCAACTAAAGGTGCATTTATGTTTCCATCCGGCGAACAATCTTTACAAGAAGGAATTGTAAAAAACCCATTAACTAATAAGTGGGAAAAGGTAGAAGATTTAATCAGAGACATTTTAGGCGAAATTAAATAATTATATTAATAAAACAGATTCAATTTATATTTATATCCATATCACATGAATAACACTCTAATCGAAAACATTAAAATAAAATCGGATTTACAGTATGACTTTTTATTCGAATCAAAAGAATATCATGATTTAGATTCCGACAACAAAACATTTCTAAAAGAATGTTATGATATGGGTGTAAATCAATCCATATATTTACATCAACAAGATAAAGCATTGCTTGAAAGTGTCGATGAAGGATTATGGGATCGTTTTAAAGCAGGTGCCGCTCGTGTTGGACAAGGATTAAAAAATGTAACTGGTATAGGCACACCAACGACAGATAGCAAAGACGCTGGAGTTGATTCTTTACTAAATAGTTTTAAAACAAAATGGGCAAAAGCTCCAAAAGCGCAAGCACCAGTAACACCAGCTAATAATAATCAAGCAATTGCTCCAATAGTTAATAGTGTAAATCAAAATATAAATCAAATTGCTGCAGCAGCGGCAACAACAAATACTCCTCCACCGACACCACAACAAGCAAATGTAATTGTTCAACAAAGTAATGCTCCTATATCATTAAAAACTAAAATTGCTAATTTAATAAGAGCTAATCCAAAGAAAACTAAATTTTTATTGGGTGTTTTATCATTTGGTGCTGGTGTTGCTGCTGCAGCTGCTACTGCAGGAAATCCTATTGCAGCAAAAGTTGCTGCTGGACTTGTTATGGGTTTAGGTAATGTGGCAATTGCTAAAATTCAAGGTGGTGGAGCCAGCGATCAGTTAATGGCAGGTTTAGGAGGAGGACTTGCGGGCACTGCTCTTGGTACTGCCGGTGCATCTGCTTTATCAGGTATTTCTTCATTGTTTTCTAATGCTGCAACAAACGCAGTTGATGCGACGACGGATGGATTTGCGGATACCAGTGATGGTAATAGTCCCGAAGTACAAGTTACACAACAACAAAGTGCAGTATCACCAGAAGATTTAAGAACGGCTGATACTGAATCACCAGATACAGGATTTGCTGATACAAGTGATGCAAATAGTCCAGAATATCAGGCAACACAACAACAAAGTGCAGTATCACCAGAAGATCAAAGCTTACCTGATACTGAAGCACCAGATACAAATCAATATGATGCACAAGGTAATAGAATTGACCCACAACAACAAGTTGCAAATACACCACAAGGTGCAACACAATCAAAAATTGTAGAACCTGGCACAAGAACAGCTAGAGTTGCATCTGATGCTGCACGACAATCAGATTATTATAAGTCTAAAGGATTGACTGGTCCAACGGATACTTTGGGTAGACCAAGATCTTTGTCCAGAGAAAATAAAGAACCTATGTTTGTTAAATCATACAACAACACATATACTCTTAAGAAATCTTTGAATGAAAATATCGAAGAAAAATGGAATGAAGGTTATGAACAAACAATTGATGAAGCATTGAGTGCAGAACAAGCAAAAATTTATGATGAATTTTTGACTGATTTTGGTAAAATGTTTAAAAAACCAAAAGATCAAGTAATTCAATTTATACAAAGTCAAGGAACAAGATTCCAAAGTGTTCTTGACTTTTTTAATGCAGAAGTTAACCCTTCTATTAGTGGTGTTCAACCAGCTGCTCCAGGCGGTGCTCAACCAGGAGCAGTAACTCCTGCAGCTCCAGGAAATATTTCGCAAATTACACCACAACTTAAAGCTGATATTGATACTAATCTCAAAACATTTTTATCAGGTCTTACAATTAAAAATCCAAAAATTCAAAAATTATTAAAGAAAATTACAACAACAACAGTTCCAGGTAAGAACGCAAGTTATGTATTTAGATTGTCTGATACAGGAGATATTGCCTTTGTCATCAAAGGGTTTTTCAATCAAACACAATTCATATATAAAGATAAAGCAAGGGCTGCTACCGTTAATGCTAAATATGTTATGTTAGAAATTAAATATAAACCAATTGATACATTAAAAAATAATTTTATTGTTGAATTATCAAAAGTTTTAGCATTACATTATAGTAAATTGCCACAATTAGCAGGTCAATTAAAACAAGATCAACTTGAAATTGTAATAAATAATTATTTAAATCAAGCTGCAAAAACAAATCGTGGTTTTGATAATTTATTCGGTAATATAATCATATTGTTGGATATTGTATTAAATAAAATGATAAAGAGTAGAAAAACACCACCACCAAAACAAATTTGGATTGGTATTAACAATAAAGGAATGGGATCATATACTACTTTGCCAAGTCAGAAAAAAGGTACATCAGCACCAACTGGTAAACAACCAACTGGTACACCAGCACCTGGTAAACAACCAACTGGTAAACAACCAACTGGTAAACCAGGAGCAAAAGCTACACCAAAAGCGGGAAACCAACGAGTTCCAGTAACAGGTGCTTTTGGTAAAACAAATCCATAACATTTATAAATTAGTATAATATTTATATCATATGATTAAATTATCCGAAATAGCAGAAACATTGGGTTTAAAACAACAACAATCTGCGCCACAACAACCACAAGGTGTTGCGGAAACACCCATACCAGTAAAGACACTGTCCAAAGAAGAAAAGAAAGCTCTTTATGAATTGGTAAACAATTATAATGAATATGGTAAAGTTCTTTATGAATATCATCAATTGATGAAAATTGCTGAAAACATTGATAAGATATCACAGTATGCAGAAACATACGCAGTGAATGAATGTGGTGATTGGATGCAAGAAAATACCGCAATTCGTCATTTCAAAGATTTAAAAAGGATGTCTGAAGCATTTAAAAAGAATGCGGCTAAATGTCAACAACAAAATTCTGAAATGGTAAGTTTGTATGAAGATATGGGAAATATTCTTGAAAAGTACTTTGAAATTAAGAACCATTAAAATATTCTAAATAGAAACGAAAAACCCCACTTTTTACAGTGGGGTTTATTTTTTAAGTTTCTACTGAACCAAGTTCATCTATTTTGTTTAACATATCGTTGAATGTTTTAAACAAATGTTTTAAATCATTGATTAATAAAACATAATCATCATCTGTTTTATATACTTTGAAAGTATAATCGTCCATGTGCCTTTGATTTTTTACTTTTAAAATCATTCTAGCATCACCTTCTGGTTCAAATCCCATTCCATATAACATGTCTATTTCTTTCCAATCCCAACCATTTGGGTGATCAATATCATTTATCTTGTATTCTTTTTCTTCGTTTTCTTTTGTAATGAATGATTTTAAATGTGTCATAATTAATTATTGATATTGATTGCGTCTTTTATGAAACTATACAATTCATTTTTAATTTCACCTTCTCCAGTATCATTTGTAATTGGATCAGATAATTTATAACGAACTTCGGCAGAAGGTTTATCAAAATCATCTTCATTTTCATATGGTGTATACCATACGCCGTATTTAAAAGAATTCTTGGTATCATCTTCTTCATTTGTCAATTTTTTAATAACGAATTTAATTGTATTTTCGTTGAATTCTTTATCAAAACTTAATTCCATACCAGATCCTGCATTTTTATTATTTACAGGTCCAGTTATTTCTGCAATCTTTGCAACTTCAAATGGTTTAAAATCAAGTCCTTGATTTTTATTTAATTCATCTCTAAACTTAACATTCTTTTTATTAAGTTCTGCGGTTTCATTAATGGTATTTGCGAATGATTTACGAAAGATTTCTTTCAATTTTGTTCGTATTTCATTCTTTTTTGAATCTGGTATATTTGCATGTAATGCTGCTAAATATCGTTTAACACTGCCTTTAGTACATCCCATTTTTTTACCAGTATCTGTATTAAAGATACATTTTCCTACAATTTTATATGGCATAATAGTATAAATATCAATAATTTTTAATACTTTCATTTTTTTATTTATATTTATTTAATAGTAATACGACATTTCCTTTGTCGCAACATATAATTTAATAATCTTCATTGAAGTTCATGTATTCTAAATAACTTCACCTAAATAAGGAAAAACAAATATGTCAAATCTATTAAAAGAAGCTATTGCTGACGCTAAAGCTGTACGTGCTACAGCACTCGCAAACGCAAAAGCAGCGTTGGAAGAAGCATTCCAACCAAAGTTAGAAGCTATGTTAGCTGAAAAATTAAAAAACGAAATCGCAGATTCATCTGATATTGCACATCCAGATCCAACTGGTGATAATGATGGCATGCCATTGACAGTTGATCGATATGTTGATGAAGGTGATATGCAAATATCTGATGATGAATTAAATGAAATTCTCGCTGAATTGGAAGGTGAATTGGATGAAGCAGGTCAAGTTGATCCAAATGTTCCTGTAGCACCTGCTCCAGTTGACCCAATGTCAGTAGCACCTGCTCCAGTCGCACCTGCTCCAGTAGCACCTGCTCCAGTTGATCCAATGGCAGTAGCACCTGCTCCAGTTGATCCAATGGCTCAAGCTCCAGTTGCTGAAGGAGATGACGGCGATGAAATGGTTGATTTACAAGAACTTCTTGATTCCTTGAATGATGATGAATCCGAAGGTGAAGAAATCACTGAAGGTGAAGAAGAAGACGAAGACGAAGAAGTAGTTGACGAAAAGATTGAA
>Ga0114975_10001697_pt1 | contig 15445 bp, 20 predicted proteins | sample S_130626_EF_Meta_FD_87031 | JGI IMG/M metagenome (GOLD analysis project Ga0114975, IMG submission 87031) | Freshwater microbial communities from Lake Simoncouche, Canada to study carbon cycling - S_130626_EF_MetaG | ecosystem: Environmental > Aquatic > Freshwater > Lake | place: Lake...
ACGCCCGTCGTCGCGACGTGATGGTCGCCGAACTCTCCAAAATCGACGGCTTTGTCGTCCCGGAGCCTGGTGGAGCCTTCTACGTCTATGCCGACGTCACGGGTTTACTCGGCCGCGAATGGGGTGGCCAGCGCATCGACTCGAGCCTGCAGCTCGCCGACTACATCCTCGACGTTGCCGAAGTTGCGGTTGTTCCCGGCGAAGCATTCGGTCCCAGCGGCTACCTGCGTTTCTCCTACTCGCTCGGAGACGACGAACTGTTGGAGGGCATGCACCGCCTCCAGAAGTTGTTCGCTTAGTCGAACCCGATGAACGACGGTTCGGGCGTCAGCATGATGCCGAACGTGTCGTGCACGCGAATCGAGATATACCGGGCGAGTTCGGCGACCTGCTGCGCCGTCGCCCCGCCGCGGTTAATGATGGCGAGCGTGTGCTTGGAGGACACGCGGGCGTTGTTTCCCGGTAGTGAGAACCCTCGGGGGATTCCGGCGCGTTCGATGAGCCACGCGGCCGAGAGTTTCACGGCAGGCGCGGCACGGTCAAAATCGGTGAACTCGTGGTCGGTCCCGAGCGGGACGACGGTCGGTTCGCGATCCGCCTCAAGCGGATAGCGGGGGGCGTCCGCCGGCAGACGGCGTGACATCTCATCACTGACGATCGGGTTCGTAAAGAACGATCCAGCCGAGACCGAGTCGGGGTCGTCCGAGAGGACCATCCCCTTCGACGCACGCAAATCCAGCACGGTGCGGCGAACATCGGCGAGCGCCACGGAATCGCCAACGGCCACTCCCAATGCCGTTGCGAGTTGACCGTACCGAATCGGATCCGACGTGTCGGACTTCGTGAGACCAAACGTGACCGAAACGACGAGCCCCGCGCGGCCTTCTTTCAGCGCTGAGGTTCGGTATCCAAACCTGAGATCCTCCCGACCGAGGGTGACGACCTCACTCGACCCGGCGTCGACAAACTGGAGGTGGGCGACGGTGTCCGATAACTCCGCGCCGTACGCCCCGATGTTTTGAATGGGTGCCGCCCCGACCGTTCCGGGGATACCGGAAAGCGCCTCGAGTCCCGCCAGTCCGTTCTCGACAGTCCAGTCAACAAGGTGCTCCCACGATTCCCCCGCTTGCGCGGTGACGAACACGGTTCCGCCGTCCTCGCGTGATTCGATTCCCGTGGTTGCAACGTGAATAACCGTTCCGTCGAATTCATCGTCCGAGACGAGGATGTTCGAGCCACTGCCCAACAGGAACCACGGTCGGCGTCCACTGCTGATGTCGCGGAACGTATCAATGAGATCAGCGCGGGTAGCCGGTCGGCGATAGTCGGCAATCGGCCCTCCGACCCGCAGGGTCGTCAGGTCGCTGAACCGTTTCTCAGTCAAAAACGACCTGAACCTGGGCCTTGCCCAGGACCGTGTCGCCCTGGAATGTCACGGTGAGGTCGAACCGAATCGCGTCGTCAACAATCGCTCCGACCGTGGTTTCGATGGTGACGTCAGCGCCGTGTTCGGGGTCAACGACGATGGGGCGAGTGAACCGAACACCGTAGTCAGCGATGCGTCCTCGTGTGCCGAGGAAGTCGGCCAGCGGTTGAATCGCGAAACCCATCGTCAACATTCCGTGCGCGAGTACGCCGGGGAGGCCGACGGATTCAGCGACATCGTCGCGATAGTGGATTGGGTTGAAATCCCCCGAAGCCCCCGCGTACCGAACCAGCGATCCGCGGTCGAGGTGGATGGTCCGGTTGGCGACGACCTGTCCAACTGTTACTCCTGCCAACACGATTACTCCCCTCCGCGAACGACGAGAGTCGAAGTTGCCGTCACGACGTGCGCACCCGTCGAATCGGTCATAACCGACTCGCTGGTGACCATCGAGTGTGCACCCAGGGTTTTGACGCTCGTGACGGACAGGGTCGCCGTCAGTTCGTCTCCGGCGACAACAGGTCGCGAATAGGTGAAGCGCTGATCGCCATGGACGACCCGTGAGAAATCGATGTTGGCATCGGGCTCGGACAACAGCTGGGAGAGGGTGTGTTCTTGGATGACAACGGGAAAAGTGGGGGGTGCGACGACGTCGGCGTGACCGGCTGCGCGGGCTGCCTCGAGGTCGGTGAAGATCGGATTCGTGGCGAATACGGCTCGGGCGAACTCGCGCACCTTTTCGCGCCCAACCAGATAGGGCCCGACGGACGGAAAGTCTCGTCCGACCAGTTCGGGGTTCACAGTCATGGGTTCAGTCTACAAACGGCCGTGACTCGCGGGCAGGAGAAGTTCCGGTCCGTCACCGCACAGGGGATTCACCTCGTGGATGCGCAGGGCGCTGGCGACGGGGATTGCCCGCCGGACGGCGTCGTCGACGAATGCCGGATCAGCGGTTATTTCGCGGTTCAGCCACCAACTCCAATCGTCTGCTCCGAGGACAACGGGGGTGCGATCGTGCAACCATGCGAGCGGTTCGGGTGCCGCCATCGTGAGAATCGACGCGGTGAGCACCCACTCGCTAACCGGGGAATCCCGCCACCACGAGTAGACGCCGGCGAATGCGAGGGGCCCCGATTCGGGCGCGACGACGTGCGGAGTTTTCACCTTTTCTTCGGTGTGCCATTCGTAATAGGCGTCGGCGGGAAGGATGGCGCGCTGATGAACAATCGCTGACCGAAAAGACGGCTTCTCGCACACGGTTTCGCTGCGAGCGTTGAACGTGGGAAATTTGAGCGTCAGTGAATCGGCAAACGGTGGAACCAGCGACCACCGTGCGGTCGTGACGAGTCGTGCGCGTCCATCACGCTTCTCAAGAACAATGGGCACCTGCTGTGTTGGAGCGATGTTCCAGGACGGTCGCATTTCAACGTCGGCGATTTCGTCGGCAGCAAAATACCGGCCGAGCTCTTCACCACTGAGGGTTGATGCGTACCGACCACACATGGCGTCAGTGGGCGGAGTCGACGCTCGCGCGGTCGCTAACGTTCGCGCGAATCCACTGGGCGGCGGCCTGATGCGCCGGGTGTTCCTGGTAAACCTGGAGCGCCTCCGGTGAGTCGTGTTCGCTGACGAGAACCAGGTCGAAATTGGCGGCCGTGTCGCCGAGATCCGTGGTGACATCGAGCGACGTCATCCCGGGAACTACGCCCAGCAGTCCCTCAAGCAGTCGGACGATTTCCTGCGTCACGGAATCTCGCTCGGCGGGATCGGTCGCGCTCAATTTCCACATCACAATATGGCGAATCATGGTGTTGCCTCCTTCAGGGCTTCTCTGAATTCCGTTTCGTCGACGCGCCACTGCGCGTGACGGGCCGTGTTGATGGTGACGACGGGAATGTCGTTCTTCATCGCCTCGAACCATTCGACGTCGTCGAGAATGTTTCGTTCGACGAGTGTCGCGCTGGGAAAATCTGTCAGCACCCGGTCGATGATGACGCGTGCATCGTCACACAAGTGACATCCCGGTTTCCCGAACAACTCAACCGTGACCTGCGACATGCCCCCAGCCTATGCTGGGGTGATGCCACAATCCGGGCGCGCCATCGCCTTCTTCGACCTCGACAACACACTCGTTCGCGGTTCGACAATGTTCCTCTACGCGCTGACCGCGTGGAAGCACAAACAGTTGCGGCTGATCGACATTGTCCGATTCGGATGGCATCAGCTCACGTTCCTCACCGTCGGCGAAACAAATGCCCACAGCGTCGTCGCCCAGAGCCGCGGATTGGCTCTGATTGCTGGGCGGTCAGTTGCTGCCCTCGCCGAAATTGCCCACGCAGCCGTCCGGGACGCTGTCGGCTCACGGCTGATCACCGCAACACTCGACCGTGCTCGCGCGCACCTTTCGCAAGGTGATGAGGTCTGGATTGTCACAGCGTCGCCGCTTTCGTTTGCCGAAATAGTTGCGGACGACCTTGGATTCAGCGGTGCCCTCGGGACCGAAGTTGAATCGAAGGACGGCATCGCGACAGGGAATCTCGTCACCGCGCCCCTGCACGGCCGCCGAAAGGTCGCCGCCATCACCGCACTCGCGAAGGCGAAGAGTATCGACCTTGCCGATTGTTCCGCCTATTCGGATTCACGAAATGACATCCCGATGCTGAGTGCCGTCGGACGCGCCTTCGCCGTCAATCCCGACCGCGGTCTCACCCGCGAGGCGATTCGCCGCGGCTGGGAAATCATTCCGATACGACAAAAGCGCCGAGCCTAAGCTCGACGCTTTGCGGTCGCCTAGCGACTACTTCTTGTTGCGACGTTGGTGACGAGTCTTGCGAAGCAACTTGCGGTGCTTCTTCTTCGCCATACGCTTGCGGCGCTTTTTGATAACGGAACCCATTGGACACCTTTTACCTGAGCCGGCACGAATGCCGGCGAACGGACAATAACGAGCAGTCTAGCGCGAATCGGAGCGCGGGGGGCGCGGGGGCGGGAAGATCGATGCGGCAAAGCGCCCGACGGAACGGCCAATCGCCGTTACATCGACGTCTTTGAGGATTCGCGGGGTCACCGCCGGGCGCAACGGAGCGGCTTCGGTGCGGTCGTTCATGCCAAGCACCCACCCCTCAACCGATGCGAGAGGTTCGGGGTTGAGGCGGTAGAAACGGCGCTGACCATCCTCGCGAACCGACACCAGGCCAGAGTCTCGGAGGGCCTTGAGGTGCTTGGACACATTTGGCTGTGTGAGCCCCAGTGTCGCAACAAGATCGCCGACCGCAAGGTCATTCGGTGCCGCGTTACGCAGTCGAACGAGGATTTCGCGTCTGATTGGCTCGGCCAATACGGAGAAAATGTCATCCATAAGAAACAGGGTATCCCCTGCGGGATACCCTGTCTCTCCAACACAGAGAGGAGTAAAGCGGTAACTACGGTGTGCTCGACGGAGCGGGCGTTGAACCGTTGGTCGGAGCGTTCATTGTGTGATCACCCTGGGGACCTCCACGGTGTCCATCACCGTGCTTTCCCATTCCACGCTCGCCACGCTCGCCACGCTCACCGTGTGCGTCATCCATCGGTCCTTGTTCTCCGTTGAGACCAGCGTGACTCGAGGCGTTGAAGTCGCCACCCCGGGGTCCGTCGATGACAGGCCCGACCGCGGCACCCGCCGCGAACGTGGCCCCGAGTGCGAGGACTCCGCCGGCGATCCAACCAGCGAGGACCAACTTCTTGCGATTTACGGTGACTGTCGGATCGACGGTCTCGTCTTTCTTAACCATGTGAGACATCCTTTCGGTTTGTGTGTTTCACATGAACACTGTCTCCCGCGCGGCTTGACGTTCCCTATACGCTTCCTGAATGTCGACTGAGAATTTAGCGGCCAAGTTCGCGGGCAAGTTCCCGCGCGCGTGCAAGCGCTGCGTCGGCGGCAGCACGATAAATGTCGGCGAGATGCGCGTCGTCGAGAACGGCAATTGCTCGCTCGGTCGTGCCGTTCGGGCTGGTGACCCGGCGCCGCAACTCGGCCGGGTCTGTGCCTGTCGACTCCTGCAACGCGGTCGCACCAGCAAACGTCTTCTCCACGAGATTCCGAGCTACGTCCTCGGTGAAACCCAGTTCGACGGCCGCTCGAGTCCACTGTTCCATCGCGTGGAAAACGTAGGCGGGCCCCGAGCCGGAAATCGTGCTCAGCGCATCGATGTGTGATTCGGGCAACTCGAGAACCCAGCCGACGACGTTAAACAATTCACGAGCCTGGGCGAGTTGTTTCGGAGTCGCTCGCGAACCGGCCGCAATGCCCGTCACGCCCTTGCCGATGAGTGCCGGGGTGTTCGGCATTGCACGCACGACAGCATTGGGCACGATCGATTCCATGGTTGCCGTCGTCACACCGGCTGCGACGCTGACAATCAGTGCTGTCGGTTTCAGGGACTCCGCGATTTCGCCCAACAGATCCGTGACCATCGCTGGCTTGACGCCGACCACGACGATATCCGCGCCATCGACAGCCCAACGGTTGGCGTTCGCGTCACTTTCCGTCGACCGAGACTCGACTCCCTGCCGAGTTCCAACAGTTGACCGCGTCGTGGACCGAACCACCGCGTCGAGGCGACCCGCGACGAGACCGTCGAGGATGGCACCGCCCATCGACCCCGTTCCCAGGAATGCAAAAATATCCACCATGACTCCAAGAGTAGGGTGACAAACATGGATCTCCTCAAAGAATCACTCGTCCTCATTCACCTCGCCGGAATGTCGGTACTCGTTGGAGCGTTCGTCCTCAACATGAGGCGGAAGACCGATTTCCCCTTCACCGCGATGATGTGGGCCGCCATCGTGCAACTTGCCTCGGGAATCGTGCTCGTTGGGCTCTCCTACGCGCTCGACGACGCTCCCGACAACGCCAAGATCACCGTGAAATTGGTGCTGGCAACAGGAGCACTCGTTGCGGCCATGCTCGGTCGCACACGCCAGCCGCGCGGTGAATCAAAACTGCAGCCGTTCTTCCACGCCGCCGGCGGACTCGCCGTCATCAACCTCGTCATCGCAGTTCTGTGGAATGCGGAGCTCTGGGCTTTCTAGTCTCTGAGGTTTCCGAAGAATTCGGTCAATAGCTCCGAACATTCGGTTTCGAGCACGCCCCCGATTACTTCGTCGACGCGAATCGGGAGGGTGCGGTCACGCAAGAGGTCGACCACGCTGCCCGCGGCACCGGCCTTGGGGTCCCACGCACCGAAAACGACACGTCCGATGCGTGCGTTGAGGATCGCGCCGGCACACATCACGCACGGCTCGAGCGTCACGACGAGCGTGTGGTCAGACAGGTTCCACGAGCCTGTGGCGGTCGCGGCGGCGCGCAGCGCCATCACTTCGGCGTGTGCGGTCGGATCGCCCGTCGCCTCGCGCTCGTTGTGCCCTGCGCCGACGACGTCGCCGTCGGGCCCGACCACGATTGCCCCGACGGGCACATCGCCTGTGGCAAGAGCCTGCATCGCCTCGGACAGGGCAACGGCCATGGCGGAATCCAACGCGGACACGAGCACCTCCTATACAGTGAGCCTATGCGAGTGATAGTTGCCGACCACCCCCTCGTCACACATAAATTGACGATGCTGCGGGACAAATCGACCCCGTCGTCCGTTTTCCGAAAACTGGCCGACGAACTCGTCACTCTCCTCGCCTATGAGGCAACTCGTGATGTTCGCGTCGTTCCACATCGAATCGAGACACCGGTCGCCCCGACCGAGGGGGTCATCCTCGCCGAACCACGCCCTCTTATCGTCCCCATCCTGCGCGCCGGTCTGGGCATGCTCGACGGGATGTTGCGCCTAATGCCGTCGGCCGAGACGGGTTTTCTCGGGATGGTTCGCGATGAAGAAACCCTGCAGCCCAGCGTGTACGCCGAGCGCCTGCCCGCCGATCTCACCGGGCGGCAGTGTTACGTGCTCGATCCGATGCTCGCGACGGGCGGTTCGCTCATCGCCGCGATTGAGTATGTGTTCGACCGCGGAGCAAAAGACGTCACCGCCGTCTGCCTGCTTGGTGCACCGGAAGGCGTCGAGGCGGTCAAGGCCGCCGTCGGAAATCGCGATGTGACCCTTGTGCTCGGCTCGTTAGACGAACGCCTCAACGAACACGGCTACATCGTCCCCGGACTGGGCGACGCGGGCGATCGGCTCTACGGAGTCGCTGGGTAAGCGGTAAAATTTCGGGATGCCCGAAAATCCCGAAGCAAACGCGCAATTGCGCGGTTTTGCGCTGTATGTCGGGGTTGACGAGGCCGCGGCCGAAGCGGCGGGAACCTCCATTGCAGACATCGTCGCAACACTTCGTAAAACTCTGGACGAACAGGTTGCCGACGTCGAAAGTCACGTTGCCGTCGCCTATGCGCCTTCGGGGCAGCGCGGTAAAAACCTCGACATTGTCCGACTCGCGCTTCGAGAACCAAAAGCCGTGGCCGAATTGCTCCCGCCGAAGCCAGCGACCGCGAGCGCCGGTGTCGCCATCGACCTGTCTCGCAAGCGTGTTGTCATCAATGACGAGACCGCCCCCCTCACCTACAAGGAATTCGAGCTGCTTCAATTCCTCGTGCTTCGCGAGGGTGTCACGGTCGACCGCAGTGACATCATCGACACGCTGTGGTCAGCGAGTGACGTCGACCGTCCCAACACTCGAACAATCGACGTGCACGTGCGTCGGCTTCGCAGCAAGCTCGAACCGTTCGAGGACATCGTGCGAACCGTGCGCGGAATCGGATATCGCTTTGACCGTCACGCAGACGTGTCCATCAACTTCGGCACGGGCCGTTCACCCGATATGTTTTAGGGTCACATGACTACCGCTCTCGTCTGGCTGCGCGACGACCTCCGGGTCGCCGACAATCCCGCGTTAACCGCTGCGCTCGCGAGCGCGGAACGTGTCGCCGTCCTCTACGTTCTCGACGATGAATCACCCGAGGTTCGACCACTCGGTGCGGCAAGCAGGTGGTGGTTGCACCATTCACTGCGATCACTGACCCAGACCATCGCGGGACTCGGAGGGCAACTAATCCTTCGGCGCGGAGCCGCTCGCGATATTGTTCCGGCGGTTGTCGCAGAAGTCGGCGCAACGAGCGTCCACTGGTCACGCCGTTTCGGTGCCGCCCGCGCAATCGACGCCGACCTCAAGTCTTCGTTGCCCGCCGCACACAGCCACAACGGAACGCTGCTGCACGAACCGTGGTCGCTGCAGACCGGCGGCGGAACGCCATTCAAGGTTTTCACCCCGTTCTGGAAGGCCTACCGCGCGGGGGAGCCGCCTCGCGACCCGTTCCCAACGCCTGCCGCAATCCCCGGCGTTGAGGCTCCGAGCGACAGCCTGGAATCGTGGGCCCTGCTGCCGGCAATTCCGTGGGATCGGGATTTCCCCAACGTGTGGTCACCCGGTGAGGCGGGAGCGCAGGCTCGGCTCGGTCGCTTTGTCGAGCACGGACTCGCGATGTATCACCGCCGCGACGAGCCATGGGTCGAGTCAACCAGCGGATTGAGTCCGCATCTGCGCTTCGGTGAGATCAGTCCGTACCAGGTGTGGCACGCGATCGAGGCGGCGACAACGGCCGAGAACCATGCGAACGCGACCAGGTTTCTGTCCGAGATCGGATGGCGCGAGTTCTCGTATCATCAGCTTTTTCACAACACTGATATTCACGAGCGAAACCTGCGGTCCGAGTTTGACGGATTCCCGTGGGGCCCACCCGACCCCGCAATCCTCGGCGCCTGGCGCAAGGGGACAACGGGCATCTCTCTGGTCGACGCCGGAATGCGCGAACTGTGGGGAACCGGCATCATGCACAATCGTGTGCGAATGGTTGCCGCGAGTTTCCTCATCAAGAATCTCGGAATCGATTGGCGCATCGGTGAGGCGTGGTTCTGGGACACGCTGGTCGACGCCGACGAAGCAAGCAATCCCGCGTCGTGGCAGTGGGTGGCCGGAAGCGGCTACGACGCCGCACCGTATTTCCGAGTCTTCAACCCCGAACTGCAGGCCGCAAAGTTCGACCCCGACGCGACGTATCGGTTGCGCTGGGTCCCCGAGTTCGGCACTCCGGTCTATGTCGACCCCATCATCAGCCTCGGCGATAGCCGGGCGCGCGCACTCGCCGACTACACAACTATGCGGGGCGAGCGCCAACCGTAAGCAAGCCGCCGGCTGCCACGCGAGCACCATTCTTTGCAGCCTCGACCGGAGAAGCCCCGTTGGCGAGCGCCGCGAGCATCCCCGCGTTGAACGAGTCACCGGCACCCGTTGGGTCGACCACCTCAATTGGGTCGACGCTGATGTGAACGATCGGTTTTCCGCGCTCGGCGACCAGCACACCTTTACCGCCGCACGTCGTCACGACGAGTGGGAACAGGTCCGTCAACTTCTCGGTGGCGGTGGAGACATCCGCCTCACCCGCGAGAAGGCAGGCCTCGTCCTCGTTAGGTCTCAGGATGTCGACCCCCGCACACAGGTGCAGAAATTCCGCGACCCCGAAATCGGCGATGAATCCGGCCGTGGCCGGGTCAACACTGACAACGGCCTCGTGAGCGTGCGCGCGAGCAATAAGCCGCACGACCGCCTCCCGTTTAGGCAGGTCGATAATCGTGTGACCCGTAAAGTGCACATAATTCGCGATGGCGATCAAGTCAGCCGGGACCGAGTCGAGGTCGAAAACAACGTTTGCCCCACGGTCGGTCAGCATCGTTCGCGCCTCCCCCTCGACGAGGATGACGATTGTGCCGGTGGGGTGGATGGGGTCACCATCGAGGTGCGGCTGCACCCCGAATCGTTCAAGCTCGGCCGCGTGACGCGCCACGTCGGCCTCTCCAAGCCGGCCGAAGAAATGCACATCTGCGCCGATCGAACCCAACCATGCGGCGGTGTTGGCCGCTGAGCCTCCGGGGTGGCGCTCGATGGATGCGGGAGTATCCGTGTCGTGTCGAATCGGGCCGCGCGGTCTCACGATGACGTCATCGATGACGTCACCAACGACGAGGATCAATCCCGCAACAGTCATGAATTCAGTCGGGCCCATGCGGTGGCTATGTCACCCGCGACACGGATGTTGTTGCGGGCCAGATCGAGGTTGACCTCGAGGCTGCGACCGGCGGATGCATCGACGATGTAGCCGAGCAGAAAAGGCGTGACGGCTTTACCGCGAATGTCGGCACGCTCTGCGGCCAGCAGGGCCTCGGCTAGAACGCGATCGTGTTCGGTGGGGTCCCACTGCTGGTCGAGGGGAATCGGGTTAGCGACGACAATCCCCTGACCATGGCTCGTGTCGTCATGGGCTCTCATGATGTTCGCAACCTCGTCCGCATCTTTCGCCGACCAGTCGAGCGTGAACCCGGAATCGGTCAGCCAAAACGAGGGGAACTTTGTCGTTCCATAACCGATGACAGGCACGGACAGTGTTTCGAGTCGCTCCAGGGTGGCGGCAATGTCCAGCACCGATTTCACGCCCGCCGACACTACCGTGATGTTCGTGACGGCGAGAGTCGAGAGGTCGGCGGATTCGTCAAACGATTCGCTCGCATCGCGGTGCACCCCACCAAGTCCGCCGGTCGCAAAGACACGAATTCCCGCCCGTGCGGCGATGTGCGCTGTTGCGGCGACGGTGGTCGCACCGCTCAGGCCTTTGGACATAAGTATCGGCAGGTCACGAACGCTCGCCTTGGCGATGTCATGATCCGCGATGATTGCCAATCCGGCGTCATCCAAACCGACCGTTGGGATTCCATCAATTACCGCAATTGTGGCTGGCGTGACGCCCTGATCTCGCAGGATTGATTCGAACTCGTGGGCCGCCTCGCGGTTGCGGGGACGGGGTAGTCCATGCGAAATGATGGTCGATTCGAGGGCCACTACGGGTCGGCCTTCGCCAAGGGCGAGTGCAACCTCGGGGGCCATTGTCAGCGTCGTCACACTGCGAACTTATCGCACCCCTTACTATCGACTTTATGGCTCATCACCTCGCAGACGACCTCCCCGTCAGAATGGCAGCGGACGGACTCCCGGCGCGCGTCCTCGTCACCGGTGCAACGGGGTATATCGGCGGGCGTCTCGTCCGTGAACTACTGGGCCACGGATACCGCGTGCGCGTATTGGTGCGCAACGCCTCGCGCCTGCGCTATCACCCGTGGGTTGACCGCGTCGAGATTGTCGACGGCGACGCGACGACCCCTGCCGACCTTGACCGCGCCTTCGCGTCGGTTGATGTCGCGTTCTATCTGTTGCACGCCCTCAACCAGAAAACGGGTTTTGAAGAACAAGAGCGTGTGCTTGCGGAATTGTTTGGTGCTTCGGCAAAGGCGGCGAAAGTCTCACGAATCGTTTACCTCGGTGGAATGGTGGATTCCGAGACCGAGTTGTCCCCCCACCTGCGATCGCGCCAGGAAACGGGTGACGTGCTGCGGGAATCGGGAGTTCCGACTATCGAACTTCGCGCAGGTATCGTCATCGGTTCGGGAAGTGCATCGTTCGAAATGCTGCGCTATTTGACCGAGCGGCTGCCGATCATGACGACCCCCAAGTGGGTGAACTCACGCACTCAACCGATTGCCGTTCGCGACGTCCTGCGCTACCTCGTTGGAGCGGTTTCGCTTGACCCCGCGGTTCAGGGTGACTTCGATATTGGTGGGCCCGACGTCATCACCTATCGAGACATGATGCAAACGTATGCGCGGGTTGCCGGGCTGTCGAAACGCATCATCATTCCCATTCCTGTGCTCACGCCGCGCCTCTCCAGCGGCTGGGTCGGGCTGGTGACACCGGTTCCGTATCGGCTCGCGCGGAGATTGGTCGCCAGCCTCAAGAACGAGGTAGTGGCCCGAGACGATTCGATTCGAAAGCTGATCCCCGATGCCGTGGGCGGATTGACGCCCCTCGCGCGGGCCATCGAACTAGCTCTTGCCAAGGTCAAAGAAGCGAAGGTCGACACCCGCTGGTCGGATGCGTCCATTCCCGGAGCGCCGTCTGACCCGCTGCCGACAGACCCCGATTGGGCGGGCGGGACGCTGTACCAGGACATCCGTGTCGCGACGACGACCGATTCCGTCGCGACGGTCTGGGAGCGCATCGAATCCATCGGAGGCGACAAAGGGTATTCCCGAGCCACGTGGGCGTGGGAAATCCGCGGATTTATGGACCGCGTGTTGGGCGGAGTCGGTTTACGACGTGGGCGGCGCGATCCGGCCCATCTTGTCGAAGGTGAGGCACTCGATTTTTGGCGAGTCGAAACAATTCGTCGTCCCCAAATATTGAGACTTCGCGCCGAAATGCTCATGCCCGGTCGTGCGTGGCTCGAGTTCGTCGTCGACGAGGTCGATGGGCTGACGCGCATCACCCAGTGCGCACTCTTCGCTCCGCAGGGGCTTGCCGGGCACGTGTACTGGTGGTGTGTCTGGCCAATGCACGGATTTGTCTTCCCGTCGATGGTCAACTCAATCGCCCGCGGTACTCGCTGAACCGCAACGCCATAGGCTGGTAGGGATGTCCTCCACCCGCCGCGAAAAACTCCTCCCCGTTGCCGCCCTGCTGTCGGTGACAGCGTCGTGGGGCGCGTCGTTCGTTCTTATGAAGGACGCGATCGAGCGCCAGCCCGTTCCCGACTTTCTCTTCACTCGGTTCGCCCTAGCGGCCGTGGTCATGATTCTCGTGCGCCCGCGCGTCCTGCTGGACATCACGCCGCGCGTCCTGTGGACGGGAAGCATCGCTGGAGCGGTGCTCGGGGTAGGGTTCATGACTCAAACGATCGGTTTGCAGCTCTCGACCGCCGCAATAACGGGATTCCTCACCGGGCTTTATGTCATCCTCACCCCGCTCATTGCCTGGATTTTCCTCCGGCACAGGCTCAGCCCTCAGGTTCTGATTGGTGCGGTACTCGCTCTCGGTTCGCTCGCCGTTCTGTCAATCACCGACCTCGGCTTCAGCGAGGGGAGTTTCTGGGTCATCGCGTGTGCCGTGCTTTTCGCCGTCCACATTGTCGCGCTCGGGGTGTGGAGTCCCGGAAGCAGCGCCTACTCCCTCACCGTCGTTCAGATCCTGATGGTGACCCTCCTCACCGGAGTGTGGACGCTCGCAGACGGAGACGGCTATGTGGCACCGCCGGACGTGGGAGTCTGGACGGCCGTCATCATCACTGCGGTTTTTGCCACCGCGGCCGGGTTCCTCCTGCAAACGTGGGCGCAGGCGCGGATGGACACGGGACGCGTTGCCATTTTGCTGACCACCGAAGTTCTGTGGGCGGGTATTCTTGCCGTCGGGGTCGGCCAAGAACCCCTCACGATTCGACTCGTCATTGGCGGCGCGATCATGTTTGCGGCGATGCTCATCATTGAATGGCCCACCAAGAAAGTCCCCGAGCACCCGCTCGTTCACCTCGAATAGCGTGTGGTGGTGATCAACCGCCCTGGTCGAGAGCCTTGATCTTCTTTCGCTTTGTCGGAACATAACCGGACAGAGCGTCACGAATCCAGAGGTTTTTTATCCACTGCAACTCGTCTTTATCGGCGATGATGGCGTATTGCGAACCAACCATCGCTGACTTTTCGATCGGCATCGTGAACTGGTGAAGGTGACTGGAATCGAACGGGCTCAGTTCCGTGGCGGTGCGAATAATCCACCCCGAATCAAGTCCCGAATCGACAATGAGCAGCTTTCCCACCGCTGAGGCAACCTGTGACATCTTGCCCGGATTGGTCAGCAATCCAATCGACAGCATCTTCTCGACGACCGCGGAAACGAACCGTTGTTGGTTTTCGACACGCATCACATCGCCGCCGGAGAAGGCGTGGCGTTCACGAACATAGGCAAGAGCGCGGGCGCCCTCCAGAATGATCTCGCCTTTTTCAAACCGGTAGTGGTTGCGCTCGTAGTTGTTGGTGTCCGACGTGAACGCTTGAGGGTTGTTGACCGTCACGCCACCGAGAATCTTTGTCAACTTCTTGATGCCACTGAAATCGATGAGGACGAAGTGGTCGATGTGAATGTCGAGGAAACCCTCCACCATCGACACCGCGCACGGGACTCCGCCATAGGACATGGCCCAGTTTGCTTTGCCCTTTCCATAGCAGGGCATTTTGATCCACGTGTCGCGCGGAATAGACATCATCTGAACGCTTCGACGATCACCCGAGATGTGCATCACCATGATGACGTCCGAACGGTTTCCCCGCGCAGTGGGATCCGTGCCCAATCGACCTCGAGAGTCACTGCCTAGGATCAGGATGTTTTCCGGCGCGTACGGGGTCGTGTACGGTTCGGCGGGCGTCGGCGTCGCGGTAATGACGCCCTCGACCGAGGTGGTTGCCTCATCGAATTGTGCGGCCAGGAACCAGGCGTACCCGGCGACCGTTCCCGTGACCGCCACAACAATGGCCACCACTATTGCGAGGATGCGCTTTACGAGGTTCCGCTTCGGTGAACGTCCGTGCCTAATTTGGCGTTGACGATGGCGACCGCCCGGACTGCCAGGGGATAACTTCTCGAAGTTCTCCATCGTGTCAATGCTAACCGCGGCACGGTGCCACAACCGCCGTTTGCGCTGCTCGCGGATTGAGCGCTCGCGGAGCATTGTCGGTGGAGTCCGTGAGTCGTGGTGGATATGATTCGCTCATGCTCATGCAGAACGCGATTGCCCGACACGGTCACGCCAATTTCCGCGAATTGCATCAGTGGTCGATTGATTACCCGGCCGACTTCTGGCGGGAAGCCTGGGACGACCTGGGGATTGTCGGCGAACGCGGTGAGCGAACTACCGAGGGATCAGGGTTTGAGGGCACAACGTGGTTCCCCGACGCTCGCCTGAACATCGTCGACACGCTGTTAGCGGGTGATCCGTTCGAGACCGTCATCGTTTCGCTCATCGAAGATTCCCCTCGGCAATCATTCACTCGCGCGGAGCTGAGGGCTGAAGTCGCCGCCTGCGCGGCTGTCCTGCGAGGTTGCGGTGTTCAGGTCGGTGATCGTGTCGCGGCCTGGACGCCCAACGTTGTGGAAACCGTC
>Ga0114975_10001699_pt1 | contig 15440 bp, 17 predicted proteins | sample S_130626_EF_Meta_FD_87031 | JGI IMG/M metagenome (GOLD analysis project Ga0114975, IMG submission 87031) | Freshwater microbial communities from Lake Simoncouche, Canada to study carbon cycling - S_130626_EF_MetaG | ecosystem: Environmental > Aquatic > Freshwater > Lake | place: Lake...
CGACAAGGCCACGCTCAACCTCACGCTGTCCGTCAACACGGTCCAGCAGCAGCGCACGGCCAAGGTGCGCATCTACGCCGTCAACTACAACGTGCTCCGCGTCATGTCGGGCATGGGCGGCCTCGCGTACTCCAACTAAACAGTTACACGGCGGTGGTACTGTTTGGTGGTGTGTGGTGATAACTTAAACTAAAAACTAAATAACAGTCCTGGTAACAGGGCTCAATAGGTATCATAGTTATGAGATCTATTGAGTGGTTTAGATACACATACTTTATTATAGGACAAGTATGAATAGAAAAATTTGCGTGATTAGTCAAACGTATTCAGATAACAGACATATTCTTTTTAGATTTCATAATTACGATCATAATCAGATAGACTTTCGTAATTCATTTGATAAAAATATTTATTCGTTCCACAATTGTTCAGATGACTACGTGAACACTATTTTGAACTATAAATTTTTTAAAGAGATCAAAAATCTTGAGATTATTCGGTATAATGATATATCATACACCGAAACATTTAAGCGAACACTCCAAAAATGCAGAGCTGAAAAGTATGATCGGGTTATATTTATGCAGGATGATGCATATTCTCAACCAGAAGAGAATACGGAACTAGTTAATTTTATCAAGACTGGAGACTATAACATGTTAAATATGGAAATGACCCCACTTGAGGTTACACATGTTCAATCTATGTCTCCTGTGTATACTACAGATACACTACAGATATATCCTTCCACGTCAAGAGATTTCGTGCTATCAGGAAAATGGGCATTTGACGATGGGTGTTGGGCTGCAAGGCTAGACTACCTTTCAAATATTTATGATGATATTTACTTTAATATCGGAGATATCTGGTCCGGAGAAATATATCTAAAAAATAAGATTGAAGGCTCTATTATAGACCGATTCATCTGTGGACGAAGTTATTTTTTTAGGAGGTCTGTAGTCGGTAAAAATGTTCAACCAAACAATAATGATCGAGACTATATGATCAACAGATTTAAAAGGGTATAAAGTATTTACCCCCTGCGAGGTTTGATCACATATGACTACAAATATTATTCTTTTTGGACATACCGGCATGCTAGGCCGATATGTGTCTTCCTATTTCAACAATATCCAAGTCGTTCGCGGATTTCGTGTAACGAAGAAAACAACAAGTGTAGACATAGAAAAGGCTCTTTTAGAGCATGGGATTAATGAATCCACGTGTGTGATCAACTGTATCGGTGCGATCCCACAGAGGAATCAAAATCCGTTGAATTACTACACTGTAAATGGTCTATTTCCCCACCTTCTATGGTCAGTATGCCAAAAGTATAAATGCCGTATGATACAGCCCACAACTGATTGCGTATTCAGTGGAATGCGGGGTATGTACACAGAAACTGACGAGCATGATGAATCTGGACACTATGGGCTCAGCAAGTCTTTGGGTGAACCAAGCTGCACGGTAATACGCACATCTATTATTGGTGAAGAGCTATCAAATAAAAAATCATTTCTTGAATTCGTCAAGAATAGCTCTGGAAGTATAGAGGGTTGGACAAACCATATGTGGAACGGTATCACGTGTCTTCAATATTGTAAGGTCATTGAAAAAATCATAGCAGAGAACTTGTTCTGGTCAGGAGTTCGTCATATCGCGTCTCCTTCACCAGCAAGTAAATATGATCTCGCATGCATGATCAAAGATGTCTTTGAATGTACTACAGCAATTGTTGCGACAGAGGGGCCAAACGTATGTGATAAAACTCTGATGTCTGTACATCCTTCGCTGTTTATCATTCCCGAGATAAGTACACAGATAACTGATTTACGAAAATTTACGCTTTTAGATGTATAATGAGTTGGTCCGGTACAAGCGGACGATTTGTAGCCGGATCTATATCACTACCGGTAAAGAAAATAACAACAGAACCTGCAAAACCTATATACAATTGGGCAGGGAGTACCACACGTCTTGAAATAGAAACACTTTTATCCAATCGACAGAAGATTGCTTATATTAAACGTAATCTCAAAACAGGTATTTTTTATCAACACACCCGAATTCAGAAACAGGCGCTGACGCCTGAAACTGTATCAATTGTAATGACATCATCTAACCGTTCGAAGCAAACATATTATACACTGAGCACTATTTCCCGAGATAGGTACAAGAACGTGCAGGTTATTTTGGTTGATGACTCAACATCGGATCCTATAAGTATTAATATTCTTCAAAGTTATCCATTTACCATTGATTTTATCAGTATACTTCCTCATAAAAAGATGTGGGGGAACCCGTGCATTAATTACAATATTGGATTTCAGTTTATAGAAGGGGGTAAGGTTATTATCCAGAACGCTGAAGTATGTCACGTGGGAAATGTAGTTGAGTATGTTCATACAAACGTCAGTGATAATTCATACATGATTTTTGATGTAAAAACTACAGAGGGACTTCAATACAATGATATTGTGTATTCGAGATCCATGATCAACACGGATATATATTCAGATAAAGAAGTATTTGCCGGAGACAGCTGGTATCAATCAGCCCTGCATCGAAATGCACGATTCCATTTTTTGACCGCTGTTACAAGGGAGACATTCAATAAAATCGGTGGTTTTAGTTATGATTATAGTGTCGGAAACGCATACGACGACGATGATTTTGTTCTACGTATAGACTCCCTTGGAATACACACCACTTCGGTAGAACATAAACATGTTAAGTGTGGAGGAATCCATCTCTACCATACACCCTCTGAGATTGCGTGGGGGAGCAAGCTTCCACTAAACGATCTAGTATTTGAAGAAAAGAAGAAACATTATGAAAAGACAGGACAGTATAAGGAGATTCTACAGATATGAAGTTAAAGGTTAGAATGCTATTGATTAGCAATGAAGACCGTTGTGACTATTACTGGGATTCGTCCTGATTTTATTCGAATGGCGTATACTTTCCAAGAACTGGATAAGAAGTTTAACCATATTCTTATTCATACTGGACAACACTACGATGCAGCTTTGTCTGATGTCTTCTTTCAAGAACTTGGAATTCGGAAACCCGATTTTATTCTGAACACAGGTCGAGAGTCAGTGACTCATTTTGATCAGTTAAGTTACTTAACAACTGCAATACCTCGTATCTTCAAGGAGAACAATATTCAGCCTGACCTTATCCTTTTTCTAGGAGACTCCAACTCTGCAGGGGTATCATTCCCCCTGAAGAAGGAGGGGTACCGTATTGGGCATATTGAAGCCGGTATGCGCTCCTATGACCGCCGCATGTTAGAAGAGATCAACCGGACTGTATGTGACCACTGCAGTGATATCCTTTTCGTGTATCATCCAGACTATGCTCAGCAACTGGCTCTCGAGAATATTACTAAGAACGTATTTGTAGTTGGAAATACGGTTGTAGAGCCAATGCAGGAGATTCGTAACGCTATCTGTGCACTCCCGAAGACAAATAATTGTATCCTGATGGATATTCATCGGCCGGAGAATTTCAAGTTTGAACACAGACTCCGCCATGTAATCCAGTTTGCGAATTGCTGTATTGATAGGTTTGGTGTTCCAGTTCGTCTTCTTTACTTTAAGAGGCTCAAGGATGCACTTGATGCATTTGGTATTGATCTTGGGCGTGTTGAACTCGTGCCCTTGATGGCGTATAAGGAATATATTCAGACAGTATACAACTGCCCCTTCATTATCAGTGATAGCGGAACTGGGCAAGAGGAGCCTGCTCTAGTTGGGACTCCAGTAGTTGTTCCCCGCGATTTCACAGAGAGACCACAAAGCTATACCTACAACTGCAGTGTTCGTCTCAACCTTGAAAATGAGAATCATGCTGAGGTCTTTGCATGGATTGATTCGATCAAAAAGGGAGAACGCGCAATGAGTACCGAATGGCTTGGAAATGGTGAGACAAGTACCCTTATTGTTGATCATATTTCTAACTACTTTAAGACTTGTTGAACGCTATACATAATGAAATTCGGCATATCTACGGACACGTATACGAGCACTCAGCCGTTTCCGTATGTATATCAGGACAACTTCGTAGAGAATGCCTCAAATATCCAGGAAGAGATCTTGAATATTTCGGATAGTGAATGGGATCGTTACGATAACCCATTTGAGCAGAAGTATACGCTCCGCGATAAGTACTCGTTTCCCCCGAAACTTGCTGAACTTTTTAAACAATTTGAATCGCAAGAGTTTGTGGATCATCTATCAGATATATGTGGTTATGATCTATGTCTTGATCCTACACGTAACTTTTGGGGAGTTCACAAGTACAAGAATGGCGATAAGCTCGATATTCATGTAGATGCAGGGCTTCATCCAATCACTAAGCAGAAGAAACAGGTCACACTGGGACTTTATCTAAGTTCAAACTGGAAAGAGGAGTATGGGTGTCATCTTGAGGCCTGGAGGGGGGACAGCGCTGGAATAGAGTTTCCATGTCTACACGAGAAGGTAGCATCTATTGCCCCTCTTTTCAACCGCGCGGTGATGTTTACATGTAACGATTATGCATGGCATGGAAACCCAGTTGTTGCGAATTGTCCTTCTGACGCGTGTCGTATTTTCGTCACTATTTCCTATCTCAGTGAGAACTACAATGATACAAATAAGCGCGTGAAGGCATACTTTGTTGCTAGGCCCAACGATACCCCAGATGTAGAAAAGGATAAGCTGCGTCTTCTGAGGGCGGATCCGGAGAAGTATAAAGATGTTTACAGACTACAAAATAACTAGTACAATGGTAAAAGTATCAATTGCATGTTTGATATACAAGAGCACGCGATGGCTTCGGTTTGTCTACGACCAATTGATGAAGCATACCGATATGACGGACAAGGAGTTTTACTTTGTAGCGAATGATGCATGCCCAGCCGTTTTAGATTATCTCAAGGATCACAATATTCCGCATTATATCCATAACAACACGCCAGAGCAGCGACGGGAATGGTATATCAATAATGTGTATCGTGCGTGGAACGCGGCCGGTCGTCATGCGAAGGGTGAGTACGTTGTTTTTATCAATAGCGATATGGCGTTTTCCCCTGGATGGCTGGATAATCTGATGAACAAGATCGATGATACAAAAATTATTAATTCGCGCCTGGTTGAGAGGGGCATTATGAGGAGCGGCATGTACGGAATCGAGCGGAACTTTGGAAATGTTCCCGATGATTATAATGAATCTGAGTTTCTACGGTATGTTGCTCGGATGTCCAACAATAATCTGATGCCTGGTGGACTGTATATGCCGTGTCTTATTAAGAAAGCACATTTGGAGAAGATAAACTACTATCCGGAAGGAAATATTGTCCCTGGGTCTGATATATTCAATCCAGTATACGCACGCCTAAACGAACGATGTATACCTGGCGATTACGTGTTTATAGAAAAACTCAAGACAATTGGTGTTCACCACTGGAGCGCATTTGATAGTATTGTGTATCATTTCCAGGAAGGCGAAATGCGCGATACGTCTAATTAACTTAAATATAATACAAACTATCAGTACAAACCAAATGAGCATAAAACTTACGATTTTGGTCCCTACAGTTCCAAGTCGTTTAACGTCCTATTATCCACGTCTGATGAAACAGCTGTTAGATCAGACGAGGCCGTATAACAATATTGAATTGATCTCGTTTTTTGATAATAAAAAACGGTCAATTGGAAAGAAACGAGATGAAATGCTAGATCTCGTACAGGGCGAGTATGCCGTATTTATTGACGACGATGATCGTATAGCGGATGATTATGTCTCAGAGATCATGAATGCCCTTCAAACTAATCCAGGAGTAGATTGTGTAGTATTCAACTGTATATGTAAAGTTGACGGTGGTCCTCCAAAACTGTGCAAGTATGGTATTGAATTTGAATATGGTGATATTTTGGGAGGAAAGGAATGGCGGGGCAAACCAGCTCATACAATGGTCTATAAGAGCTCAATCTCAAAAAATCATCGTTTCCGAGATATGAAGAACTGTGAAGACACAGATTGGGTAAAGCGAGCATGCCTTGAAATAAAGACGCAGTTTCGTATCGATAAAGTTCTTTATCACTATGATGCAAACTATGCGACCACTTCGGAGACATCCACACTAACCGATGAAACCATAGAAAAAAATATACGTCTACGCTTTGGTCAATAGTTGACGAAAAGATGTTCGTGTTTCGTTCTTTCGTGTTACAATGGAAATTCCAGTGTTCGATATGGGCAGTGTTACTATGTTCAGTTCAGGATGGTCTTCTAGAATAGAGACGATCCTGTATGCATCACCGCACCGATCGGAACTAAAAAGAGAATCGTTCTCTGGGTCGGTATCGTGTAGCAAAATAACCCCACCTGGATTTAGGCGAGAAAGAACGTTATCAAAGTCTCGCTTTGCGCTTTCAAAACAATGATCGGCATCAATAAACGCCATGTCTATTTTTTCATTGAAGTTATCAAAAAAGGTATCCGTTGTACAATAGTGAATATTTACATTTGGAAATTTACGAAACCTTTCAAGCTGAGCATTCTTTACGATATCAATTCCGTAAAGAACTCGTGCATGAGGCTGAACTTCTTGAAAGGTATCCCCAATATGGAGTCCAAGTTCAACATAGACACCCGGTTTGTAGATAGACGCGAGAGCACCAATTAGATGATAGTAAAGCATTTATATAAGATTTATACTTCTATTTAAATAGACTACTTCTATACATGAAAATGAAAGGTTGGCTGGTAAACGATTGTCTCACGTGTATACCTGGAACTGAAACACTCTGGCATAATTTGTTGAACGCAATTCCTGGACTAGAAGATAAGACAGATGGGTATACTGACTATTCTATCCTCGCAAACAAGATTGAAAGTGACTATGCAAACGCCGAAGTAAAACCAAAGTATATCATTCGCAATGGTTCGTATTTCAGGAAGCTAAACATCAATATTCCAACGTTCTGTCTAATTCAAGATACTATGAACAATCCAATGCAGACAGACGTAATAAACTCCTGCGATGCTGTTGTGTTTCCCTCCAAATTTACATACAACGCATACAAGGACCGTATCAATCCCAAGTGTGTAAAGATTATTCAGAATGGAGCGGACTTTAACTTTTTTAAACCGTCAAACGATCATCATCCAGACGTCCTGCCAAATTCTGTAATTTTTATTGGAGATTCCTCTATTGAAAAGAAGGGATTCCATCGCGTTCTAGATATCATTCATAAAATGCCGGAGCTAAATTTTTGCTTGGTGATGAAGGATGACACGACTCTAGCAAAAATTCCACCTGCGCATCGCCATCGTGTTCGGATTTTTAACAAAGTATCCGCCAGAGTTGTGAGACTACTCATAAATTCATCAATATGTGCAATATGTACGTCTGGGAATGAAGAAGAGCACATAGCAGGGATTGAAATCGGCGCATGCAATATCCCAATGGTTTCTCGGCCTTTAAGCCGATATTTAGATGATAAGGATGATATTGCATGGGGGGTTATTGCATGGAATGATAACGAGTTCCCTGAGAAGATACGGTATGTTCTCCAGAATCCCCAGTTGTTTTCACCTCGTGATTATTATATTGGTAAGTATTCTACAGAGATTTCTATGCAGAAATGGGGACAGCTTGTATCTGATCTTCAATCTATTTAGCTATAAATACATCTGGTTTATATATACCCGATGGAGAATACATCAATTATTATAGTAACACGCGACACACACCTTGCAGAACCCGTTCAACAAAGTATCTTCCCCTTACAGTGCAAGGTATTCCATGCTCCCGGGTATCCTTCGTTTTCTAAAGTGTGTAATGACGCAATTATGAGCGCAGAGAATGAAATCATCATTATATGCTCTCATAAAGTCAGGCCAACGCCTCTAGATGTTAGACGAACCGTTGACCTGATCAATGAGGGGTATGGACTAGTTGCGCTATTCTCATTTGCATTTTTCGGCTTTAAGAAAGAGTTAATCAGGCGTATTGGATTTTTTGATGAACGCTATATTGGCGGAGGATATGAAGATTGCGATATGGTACGACGAGTTAGCGAAGCTGGAATATCTATCTATGAAGAACGAAGCGTGAAATATATCGAAACACCATCTTCGTGGGATCAGTCAAAGACTCGAAGTCATTTTCTCGCAAAGTGGGAGGAAAACTGGAGTGAACCTTGGGAGAAAAATCCGCATTCTGGAAGCGTCCATAGGAAACTACCGGAAGAAACATATCCCTATGACTTAGGACCCAGTGATACAAGTGTTGTCTTCAAGAGACGAACTTCATCTATATCACATGAGCCTGGATGCCAGATATTCTATAGGTACGTCAAGTTCATTTAAAAAAGCACGCGATCAGTGTACAGATATACCGTATTTCCGCTGGCGTCAACAGAGTGTGGGTCGGCAGAAATAATCCATTCTGCGATACGTAAGATGCGTTTGGATAGGCTTTATCCGATCTATACATGGGAGTTGTATGGATTGCAGGATAGGTAGGGCGTGTCTGGATATTATGCTTTTTCAGGAAGTCAGCAAGTTGGTCACGCTGTTCGGTATATACATCGATGAACCAAGGTACGTAGTCCGGGTCTTCAGACGGAATCATTCGTATATGCGTTGACGAGATTTTTTGGATTTCTGTAAAGTAAGCCTGTTGAATTTCACGCATTAGAGACACGCGCTGCGGAAGTTTCTTCATCTGCTCAATTCCAATAACAGCTTGTATATCTGTAAACTTTAAATTGAGACCAAACAACTCAAAATTATCAACACCACCCGTCTTTCGTCCAAAATTTTTGATCATCATCATTTTGGACGCTAGTGTATCATCATTTGTTACCACGAATCCACCCTGCCCTGTACTGATAATTTTCGGAGTACTCAACGAAAAACAGCCAACACATCCAAATGTTCCAAAGTGTTTCCCTCGTACGGTTGCTCCTAAAGACTGGGCAGCATCTTCGACTAGGCATAATCCCGTACTTAGGCAGTACTGTGCAATGTTCTCCAAATCTACCTGACGGTTGTTAAGAGACACAAACAAGACACACTTGGTTGTAGGTGTTCGGTATCGTTCTATGAGCTCGCGCGTCAAGGTATATGTTTTACAGTCCACGTCTGCTATGACTGGATTTGCTCCAACCATCTTCACTGCATTGATCGTTGCTATCATAGTAAAATCTGGAACAATAACATCGTCTCCGGGACCGATGCCACATCCCATGAGTGCAAGAGCAAGGGCCATACTTCCACTTGTGGTCATTAGTACGTGTTTAACGCCTATAAATTTAGCAATCATCTCTTCTAGTTTTGTAGTCTGTTGGTACTCGGTTACAAAATTTACTCCATCCTTCATGTAGTCAAAGCACGCCGTTGCTTCGCTGATATCAAAATTTGGACGCGACTGTAGAAGCATCTCTTTTTGCGTGTGCCATTGCATCATTTCTGATAGTGAAGAGGTCGTACGTGCTGCCTGATAATAACCGCCAATCACCATCTTAACTGGCTTGCGGACTTGATCAGGATCGCGGGGATTTGTAATAGTGATATCCTTATTTCGCAAGTAGGCAGTGTAATCTAAGCATCGTATTGTTCGAAAGTCAAGTGAAATACGAAGAGTCGGTTCTATATTCCTTTGATTGTAGTGAGTGCATCGGTTTCCGTCAAACATAAATAGTTCACCGTAGTTCATGTCTATACCATTAAAATCTTTCTTTCCTGGTTCTGATTCTATGAACAAACGGTTTGTTCTGTACATTGATGTAATTGGAACCAAAAAATTGTTTTCACCGATTGGGTGACGGCCCTTTTCGTCTGAATCGTAATGCGGCGGAACAACCGTATTATTCTTAAACTGAAAGCGAACACTTGGGAATGATTGATAAATCATGAACTCTTCATCGGGATAAAACTGAGAGTATATGTGTTTTACGAAGTTGCAGTACAACTCTTTGAAGTCTGGCCGCGTTTTGATGTCGTGATAAAACCGTTTATGGAGATCTGTCTCTATATCTTGAAGATTTGTTCCACTATGGCTTGTGGAGTCTAGGTGTTCTAGATCAGATGTTGAATATAAGTTCTCGAAATAACCGCGAAAATCAAACATAGATGCGTCATAGGTTACAACCGAGTGTTTTCCAAATGTACGACTAACAGAAAATTTGTCGCTTGACATATTATCTATTAAACGGTCTATCTATTAAATCATTTATACGAGGTGAGACTAACTACAACATAACCATATGTTCACCATAGAAATCCTCAGTGGATTTTGTAACGTTCTAAAATCGTTTATAACCGCGTTAAGTATCGGTCCCACAAATATACGGTGTCGCAATGATGTACATCACCCAACAGATTACAGTCAGGTTCTCAAAGATGAACATATATGCCATGGACCGCACGAGTACGGAGAACCATTTACATCGTGTAGATTTCTTATCCTATCGGAGGAGGGAAACGAACAACAGGATCTTATTAACGAATTCAATCGCACGAATAAAATTGATCTCCCGGGGGAGAACCCCAAGCTAAAGTATCTATTCGCAGAGAAGACCATCGATTGGTTTTTTGATCGCTCACTTATCTGTGATAGGGTCTACAACCGAATAATGAGCGGAATAGACAAGATTAAATGGCATCCTGTCGTTCTGCAGGAGGTGGAACAGCTGCAATATCAATTCATACATCCGGTCTTGACCGTAAACATCCGAACATGGACCCATAAGTACGATCCACCGAATCTGACCAGCCGCACCGATGAACCAGGTAGGCGTATGTATAACTTTGAAACATACAAGGCTGCAATCGAGACATTTTTACCGGACTGCAAGACCATTCTTCTGAGCGCAGATAACGAGAATGTGCTTCCCGAGTATATCAAGTTTCTAGAGGGATACAACGTAATAATATATCGTCAACGTCCTGAGATATCAGATCTACGCTTTGCTGCGATTAACATGTTAGCATCCTCAAAGTGTGACTACCTTGTATGTAGTAGGTTGAGCACATTTTCAGAGTGTATTTGGTGGTTTAGTCGCTGCCGACAGAAGGTTATCCCTTTGTTCTAAAGTAGTTGACACATTTGATTACCTCTACGTTCTAATCCACACGATTGATAAAAAGCCACGTTTGAGTCAGCACAGTCGAGTGTAATTTTATAACAGTGACGAGACACATCTATTATGTGCCTTATCATCCGTTGACCAATACCCCTACGACGATGTGAACTTCGTACACAGACGTCTTCTACATGTGCATAGATACATGTGTTCATGATAAATTTATGTTCATAGATAACTGTTGCTGTTGCCAATAACGTCCCCTCTTCTTCGTACACCCAAATATTGCCGGACTTCTGAATAGTATGGAGAATCTCCGCAAACTGTTCAAACGTAAAGGACGTAGGACGGAACTCATTAATGAGACAATGATAGTCTTCATAGTCTGTTAGCGAAAGAACGCGAAACATGTATGATCATTAAACGCGCATGTTCTTAAAATAGAGAGGAATATTCTCGTTCTCCGCAACTGGGATACGTATGAGTTTCTCCCCGTTGAAATGAACAAGTCCGGCATCGTAACACCTACGCAAGTGATCTATATCTTTACTAGGCTCTGTATACTCAGTACTCTCCGCGAAGCTTTCTACCTTTGTCTTAATAGCATCCATACCACCAAAATAACTCAAATGAACCCCGCCATCTGGAATAATTTCGTTGTGATAGGACTGAGTTACAGATGGTAGAAAACTACCAGGAGGCAAGTGAGACAGACGAATTGCAGATAAAAGTTTAAAATTCTTAAGGGTATCATACCTCACAACTTTTGCATGGTACCATTTCCGAGGAGTTGTAAATTCAATCGTATAGTAATACAGGCTCATTACAAGAGAGTATACTGCACTGCGAATGCGAGGAGAATTATTACGAATACCGATAACGGTATTGCGATTTGGTATTTCATCCGCATCCGATATCATGAGAATATCATTATTACTCAATCCCAGTTTATCTAGCCCGATAACAATGCATTCTCGTTGATAGATTTCACGAAACCAGTGTTCATTTACCCCGGTAATATCCTTTGCGAACGGATAGTTCTCTTCAAAATTTGTAACAATGTGAACTATCTTATCGGCATACTTCTCGAAAAGATGCTTATTGTCTGAATAGTATAGCGGTTTAGGTTTTCCCATACTATGCGTCTTAGTGGCTTCAACAAGTACAAATGCATCTACAATATCGTAGAGTTCTTCAAAGCGTATCTTCAACATTTCAAGTTCGTTGTAAAACATGAAACAGTCGACGATTTTCATTTTATTTATAATATATTTATCTCATCTAGGTAAATACGTAACGCATCCCTGTTGAGTGGATTGATATGACTGTTATAATTGCGTATATTCTCCGTTACAAGGAGATTCTTGTACGGCGGCTTAATATACTTATACCCATCGGAACCATCAACTAATCGCATTGACTGAGTTTCACTGATCAGAGATTCTAACATCTTTTCTCCTGGCCGAAGACCGGTAACCACGACAGGCTTATTGTATTTTTCTGAAAAGATATCCATCAAGTCTACTAGCTTCATAGAAATAAGCTGCGGTATTACGGTATCTCCAGACTCTGCATGCGTAATTGCATGTTCAATCAACTGTACGCTCTGCTCAAGCGTCATGACAAACCGCGTCATATCCTTGTGAGTAAGGGTAAACTCTTTAATATTGGGATCGCTACCTTTTTCGTGTAGGATCGGAATAATACTTCCTCTAGAATTCAGAACATTTCCGTACCGTATATTCACAAACTTGCGGTTCTTTACATAAAGAGACTTCTCAACAATTGCGCTTTCAGCAAGTGCCTTAGCCATACCATATGCATTTGTAGGCTCACATGCCTTATCTGTACTGACCATCACAACACACTCAAGATCTGTTAGCCTATCGTTGTTTTTCTCGACCGCATTGACTACATTAATTGGACCTACGCAATTTGTCTGGATACACTCTTCTACCGCATATTCACACCGATCAATATGCTTGAGAGCTGCCATGATAACAATAATATGAGGTTGAAACCGCAGGATAGCAGTTTCTACACCTGCATAGTTACGGATATCTCCAATAATGAACTTGAGATTCTCCGAACGATACTTTAGGCTCATCTGCCAGTGTTTGCACTCATCGCGTGAATAGTTCGTTATCGTGTTTCCTGAAAGATACGTCTCTATAAACTTATTCCCAAGAGATCCGGATCCTCCGAAGAGCAGAATACGTTTATCCAACATTATATTACTACTCGTTAACAATGTAAACACGTTAAACGTGATGTGGTCTATTCCCAAGACCTGTTTCACCTTCTGGCAGGGTACGCAATTTTCAAAACTTCATTATTATACAATATATTCGCTTGTAAAATACAATCCAGGGGTAGAGATCATAGTCTATACCTCTTCATCATCTAAAGAACTTCTTGTTGATTGGAAAACAGGGGAACATAATGTTCCGATCGTAAACACAGTCCCATTTTCATCACTAAATGTTTTTGCTTCTCGAATAAAAATAGTGCATGTAGATTTTCAGGAGGAGTACAATATTTCAAATGATATATCGGTTGTCCACAAGGCAGATTTTCTGCGTATCGCTAAACTATATGAACATGGTGGCGTTTGGTTTGATTTTGATATCCTGTTTATACGCCCAATTCCGCGTTTTTTGTTCGATATATCTCCAACTGAATTGTTCTATTTCTGCTATTCATACTCTATTCCTACAGGGTTTGTAGCGTGTCGTCCAAAAATAGATATTATGAAGATGCTATTTACTCGTGCAAAACAGTTAGTCATGGAGCCTGGAGGCTATCAGAAAATTGGCCCCACCTTATGGACAACTATGTTTATTGATAACAGTCATTTATTGATACGTATGACTCGTTTAACTACAGGTATCATATATCCTTATGAACCACAGGCTATAAATGAAATACTAAAAATAGCAGGGGGAGTGAACAGGGTAACCGAACATACGATTGGTATTCACTGGTATAATGGAAGCACAGCCATCAAGAACTTTATAAACAAACCCACAAATAGTGTTATGTATCCCCATCATTGCATACTCAACCAGTATATACGTAAGGTTGAGAGCGATCCATTTTTATGAGACAATCATACCAAAAAAATAGGTAGACCCCTGTCTAGAGGACTACCTGCTTTTGTATTTGCTTTTTAGAGTTTAGGGTTGGGGGTCATCACTCCATTCGTCCCAGTGTTTAGGCCTTAAGAAAGTGGACCTTCAGGAACGACTGGAGGTTCAGGTACGTGACCGTGTCCTTGTCCGTCACGCGCAGGAGGCGGGACAGAACACCATCGGGGATGATGTGGCGCTTGTTGGCGGGGTCGAAGCACGAGTGCGTCTTCACGTAGTTGGACACGAACTTCGTGACCTCCGTCTGGGAGCGCTGGGAGCCAGCGGGCAGGCTCATGAACGAGCACAGCTCCGTGGACAGACCGCGGGGCTTGAGGAAGGCGTTCTTCGAGCGACGCAGCTCCCACGCGGCCTTCTCCTCAGCCGTCATGTCCGCAACGTCCTTCTTCACGCGGCGCTTCTTGCCCGCCTCCTTCACCTGCTTGGCCGAGGCCTTGGCGGCCAGGAGCGCATCGGCGATGATCTCCTTCAGCTCGTTGGCCAGGCGCGTGCGTACCTCGCGCAGGCGCTCAACCACGCTGCCGATCGAGGCAGGGGCCGACTCCACAGCGGCACCCTCCGTCGCAGCCGGGGCAGGGGCGGGCGTCGGGGCAGCGACCGTGGGGACAACGACCTCGGTCTTGGCGGCCGTCTTGCGAGCAGCCTTGGGCTTGGCCTCAGCAGCGGCCGGAGCCGGGGCAGGGGCAGCGACGGGGGCCTCAGCAGCGGCCTTCTTGGCGACGGTCTTCTTCACGGTCTTCGGCTCGGTGCTCATGTTTGCATTGGAGTGAGACGGCTTTGCGGACATTTCTAACGCGGGTTATGTATACTATGGCGCGCCACCCCGTAAATAGGTCACGAGATGAAAATATGAGAAAGATTATCGCACCTAGAATTGTAGGATCGGTCGCCCCGCCGCGTGTTCAATTTTGGGGGTTGAGAAATTAGTGAAATTTTAGCATGCTGTCCTCTTACGTAAACAGCTATGCGTAGAACAAGAATGTTCTAGACATAGACGGGTAGTTTTTTGAAAAGGGGGTATTTATCCCGTTTTTTTTCAGCGGCAAAAAGTTTCCGCAAACGCTTTCAAGTTCAAAATTCATCTAGGGGGGGGGGGGGGGGGAGAGCAGGAACATAATTTTATTTTTTTAACCTTTTAAAGGAAAACAAAACCTTGCCGCGGTTAAAAAAACCACTCACCACAAAATTTATGTTTGAGAGCAAAAAA
>Ga0114975_10001702_pt1 | contig 15419 bp, 18 predicted proteins | sample S_130626_EF_Meta_FD_87031 | JGI IMG/M metagenome (GOLD analysis project Ga0114975, IMG submission 87031) | Freshwater microbial communities from Lake Simoncouche, Canada to study carbon cycling - S_130626_EF_MetaG | ecosystem: Environmental > Aquatic > Freshwater > Lake | place: Lake...
ATATCTAGTAGTTTACATATCATCAGCAACACCAACAATCAGTTGTGTAGCCTACGGTATTGAAACATCAACAGCATAAGGCGGATAAAAAATGGGACGTAAAGTAAGTATTGGTATTGTCGGATCAGGTGGAGGCCTAGGTACTATTGTTGCCAGCGGTACCGGTAATACTTTAACAACCGCAGTTACCAATCAAAATCTAATCATAGATCCTAATGGCACCGGCATTACACAAATAGTTGGAGCTGCCCAACTTAACGCACAGTCAGAACTGCGTCTAGCAGACTCTGACAGCAGTAACTATGTATCTTTTAGATCCGCAGCAACAGTAGCATCTAATGTTACATGGACTTTACCAAATGCAGACGGTACCAACGGTTATGTTTTATCAACCAACGGTAGTGGTACATTGAGCTGGCTGTCTTTATCATCAGCTGGTGTAGCTGTAACTGATCCTGGATCATCGGCAACTGTACACTATCCAATATTTGCTTCTAACGCCGGTGCTATATATACAACAGGCCAAGTTACTGCAATGAATAACAGGGCAAACTTGGCATTTGTACCAAGTACTGGTGAGTTAACTTCTACAGCTTACAAGGCTGCTGACGTATACGGCAGTGCAGCCAACAGTGGTACATTAACTCTAAGAGGTACTACCAGTGCTACCAAAGCCACTGCTAGTATTTTAATGACTGATGCAGTAGCTTCAACTACTACAGGTACTGGAACATTGGTTGTTACTGGAGGCATTGGCGCAAGCGGTCAAATTACCTGCGGTACAATTAGCGCAACCACAGTTACAGAATCATCTAGTATTACATTGAAAGAAAATGTAACACCTATTACAAATGCACTAGGTACTGTGTTGAGTCTAGTCGGAGTTACCTATGATCGTAGAGATGGAACCAGCAAAGACGAAGCAGGTTTAATAGCTGAAGAAGTTTATAAAATTTTGCCTAACCTAATTCAATTGGATACTGACGGTAATCCTAATGCTATTAAATATACAAAATTGACTGCTTATTTGATTGAAGCTATCAAAACACTAAAAGACGAAATTGATTCTTTAAAAGGTAATGTATAATGGCAAATTTAACATCGTTAGACATAAATGATACTGGACATTTAACACTGCCTACTAAAGCAGCAGATACCGTAGTTTCTCTTACTTCAACAGGGCCCGGCACATGGAGTGTTCCTTCTGGAGTTAATTACATTGACCTAGTGATGGTAGCTGGTGGCGGTGGCGGCGGAAGTGGTACTGCAGGTGGAGGCGGCGGCGGAGGCTTGATTTCTATTGCAAATTATCCTGTAACACCCGGCGGAACAATTAATTATAATGTAGGTGCAGGTGCCACAGGTGTGGGCCCACAAGGCGGCTATGGTGCTAACGGACAAAATACCACATTTGGAACATTAACTGCTATTGGTGGTGGTGGTGGTGGATCAGGACACCCAGCTCGTCAAGGTAATGCTCAAAGTGGTGGATCCGGTGGCGGTGGTGATTCTTATCCTACACACCAAAGTGCTGGCGCAGTAGCCACACAAGGAAGCCAACCTGGACAAAGTGGAGCCTATGGATTTGGCTTCCCAGGCTCCGGATACGGACAAAGTATACCAGCTAACTTTGATGTTGGTGGAGGCGGTGGTGCCGGTGGTACAGGCAGAGCCAATAATGGCGGCCCGGGTAGAGCAGACTCAATTACCGGATCAGTAGTATATCGTGGAGGCGGTGCTGGTGGTCGCGCAGGATCCAATGCTGGAGGAACCGGCGGTCGCGGAGGTGGAGGCAATGCCTGGGGTCTAGGCAACGAAGTTGGCGGCACAAACTTAGGTGGTGGTGGTGGTGGCGGTTGGGACTACGGTAGTGGTGTAGGATACGGCGGCGGCCCAGGAGTTGTGCTTATTAAATACAGCCCACAGACAGCTCAAACAGGCAGTGTAAGATACAATGCACCTGCTAATAGAAATGAAATTTTTGACGGAACTAAATGGGCTAATCTGCCTCAGAAAGTAGTAACGTTTTCTGAAGCCGGTGGCGCACAATTCATCGTTCCTGCAGGAGTAACTTCTGTACATGTTATGCTGGTTGCTGGCGGTGGTGGCGGCGGTGCTGGCACAGGTGGTGGTGGCGGTGCTGGTGGAATGATTGAAATGTTTAACTACCCAGTAGCAGAAGGATCTGTGGTTCCTGTGGTAGTAGGCTACGGTGGCGGATACGCAAATAGGGGTGCAACAGGCGCTGAATCATATGGTGCCGTAAATCCGGGCGGCCCGAGTATATTTGGGCAACTAGAAGCCGTCGGTGGTGGTGGTGGAGCTTGGGACAATAACGGTAGTAATGGCCAAGGTGGCGCACCTGGTGGTAGCGGTGGAGGCGGAAATCCTTATACTGGGGTTGCACAAGGTGCAGGAACTGGAGTACAACCAACTAGAGCAGGTGCAAGCGGTGTTTTTGGATATGGGTATCCGGGAACTCAAGATGGCGGCGGCGGCGCAGGCGGAACCGGTAGTGGCGGTGGTGGCCCAGGTCGAGCAAGTTCAATTACTGGAACTAGCGTAACTTATGCCGGAGGTGGTGGCAACGGACGCGGCCCTGCCGGCCTACCTGGTGGCCCCGGTGGTGGCGGTGCGGGTATTGCCGGCAGTCAAAGTGGAGTACCTGGAACCAACGGCCTAGGTGGCGGTGGCGGTGGCGGATGGAACCACTTCAGCGATCCAAGTGGCGGCGGTGCTGGCGGTGGCGGATCCGGCGTTGTTATTGTAAGGTATTAATCAGAGAAAATTATGGCAACACTACAAAATACTACAAATACAGGAAGAACATCAATTGCTTCCGGAACTTCTCCTCAACGAGCAGTAGCAGCCGGAGGGCAATTAAGATACAACACAACTACCACTGAGTTTGAAGCCCATAACGGAAAAACTTACGCTGGAACTTCAATTACCAATCAAAAGATTCAACAATTTACGTCTACAGGGCCAGCCACATTCAATGTTCCTGTTGGAACAACTGCTGTTCATGTGTTGGTTATAGCAGGTGGTGGTAGTGGTGGTGGAGCTGGCGGTGGTGGAGCTGGCGGAATGGTGGAACATCTTAGCTTTCCGGTTACTCCCGGCGGTACCGTTGCAGTAAACGTTGGCATTGGCGGTGCAGCCATTTACAGCGGAAATAGTTATGCTTCAGGTAATGCTGGACAAAATACTACTTTTGGAACTATCACAGCTCTAGGTGGTGGCGGTGGCGGTGGCTGGCAATCTGGCAGCGGCGTCTCTGGCGGCAGTGGTGGTGGTGGTGGAGCAAACAGCGGTGGACCTGGAAACGAGACTGCCGGAACTGCACAACAAGCACCTAGTGGTGGAGGAGTTGGTTACGGGTTTCCAGGTGGTGTAGGATTTGGAACAAGTCCATGGTGTGCAGGTGGTGGTGGTGGCGCCTCAGCAGCAGGAACATCCGCAAATAGACAACCAGCTTACTACGATGCTATTGGCGGTCAAGGTGGTAGCGGGCGTGTAAGCACAGCCGGAGGCACTGCTGCGTACTTTGCTGGAGGTGGTGGTGGTGGAGCACAAAACCCTACAGGTAGAGGTGGCGACGGAGGTCGTGGTGGTGGTGGTGGTGGTGGAATAAATGGCGGCGTCGGCGGTAATGGCGGTCCCGGATACAACGCCGGTCAAGCAGGAACGAGCGCACCAGCAGCACCTCTAAACCCAGCTGGGGGACCTTACGGAACTGGCGGGAACGCAGGCGCCAACACAGGCGGCGGCGGTGGCGGTATGGCCATTTCCGTAGGTCGTGGAGGTCAGGGCGGCCCGGGAGTTGTTATCGTTCGTTATTAAAATATTTCTCATACCTTCCTTTAGTGATAATTAATTAAAAAGGAATAGTATGAGAAATTTTCCATATTGGTATGTAAACGGAATTTTTAGCCAAGAAAAAGTCAAAGAGATTGATCTATTCATTAATAGCAATTACAATCCCGAATTAAAAGATCATCCTGCAGAGCATATTACAAAAACTGCAAATGTTAAAATAGTTGATTGGGTTAAAATAAAACACCTTCTTCGACCTGCTGAAGAAATGACGAAATATGTCAATGCCACTGAAATAGGTTACGACCTGTATGACTTTACAGATTTTCAAGCTGTAAATTATAATGTATACGATTCATCAAATAGCGGGCAATACGATTGGCACATTGATGCAACTCCAGATCAAGCTCCTACTGATATCAAACTCACAGTTATAATAAATGTATCAACAGAACCCTTTGAAGGCGGTGACTTTAAAATTTTTAGACAGGGTGTTATACCTGTGCCCGAACTAAACAACCCAGGATCGATGATAGTATTTCCAAGTTTTTGGAATCATAAGGTAGAACCTGTTATTAGGGGTACAAGGAGAACAGTGTCTTTTTGGATTTATGGACCAAAATTTCGATAACCAGTGTTGGGATTATTGATTATATTTGTAAATTCTCTATAGGAATAGAAATCTCGTTCCATTTCATTAATGGTTTTAAATAAATTAAATTCTTTATTGGCACAATCTTGAATAACAAATTGGTGTAGATCTTTAAAAGGATCTTTTATTTTTATTTGTCCAGTGCCTTGCAATACAAAACTCCAAAGATGCCAGCCAGCTGCTCCGGGATAGTAATTAAAGTCATTAAATGACGGCAATTTACTCTTAGACATTTCTCTAATATGCCTAGTAAAATCAGTTATTGTACCATCAGCTGATATATATTTCCAAAACTCGCTGTCATTCCTACCTCCCAGATAGTGTGCTACTAGAAACTCTTTAAAATCATCATACATTCTTGCCGTGCGTTGATTATAGATGTTAATTGATCCGTTGTTGACAGTTTCTTCTAGTGTAGGTCCGAGATATTCAAACGTAAAATTAAGCAATTGAGTTATAGTAGAATGGACTGATGTTGACTCTAAAGGCTCTGCAAATCCAGCACAAAGTCCTATAGCTAAACAATTTTTTTGCCAAATGTGTTGTAATCTGCCTGTTTCAAATTTCAACAATTTAATAGGCTCAACTCTTCCGTTAAATGTCTGTTGCAATTCGTCCAAAGCAGCATCGGCTGTAGTGAATTCATCGGAAAATACATAGCCGCAGCCTTTCCTATGTTGTAAAGGAATTTGCCATACCCAACCTGCTTTATGAGCCCAAGCAGTTGTCCACGGTTCAGGAGTTTCGTCTTCTTGGTAATCTAACACAAATGGAATAGCAGAATTTACAGGCAAGTTGTTTTTATAACTCACCCACGTAGGATCTAATTTGTTAATCAGTGTCCTAGAAAATCCACTGGCATCAATAAAGAAATCTCCACTAACTTTACTCCCGTCAACAAGCGTTATATTTTTAATAAATCCGTTTTCTTTAAGATCTACATTGATAATTTCTTTATCAATTAGTTTAACTTTGTCGTTTTTACACACAATTTTTTTAAAATAATCACCTAGTAGATTTGTATCAAAATGCAGTGCATGGGTATTCAATTCAAATCTGTTAGAAGTTTTAGAAATCGGACTTATGAGTTTTTCCATCATATTTCCGTACAAGGTTGTCCTATGTATATTTTGATAATGATGAGAGATTCCTTTGCAAAATAGTCCGTCGGGTATAGCAGTTGCAGTTTCAGTTCCATCTATAGGACCATAATAAAAATCATCTATTTGATTAGTCCAACCCTTGTGTTTAATACCGTATTTTAATGTTGCACCTGTTTCACGAAAAAACTCCATGATATCGCAGTCAAAGGCCCATAGCCAATTGGTTAGGACATCAACTAAGGCTCCGGTTGAACTCTCACCTACGCCTATAATACCAATTTTTTTAGATTCTATCACCGTAACTTCATGTTCAGGTTTGACTTTGGAAATAAACAAAGCTGCCAACCACCCTGCTGTACCCCCACCAACTATGACTATTTTCATGTGTTTTCCTATTTGCTGTATTTACTAGTACTTTTACTACTATAGAATTAAAATGATAAATAATTAACAACCAAGTTACCGAGGATATACTAATGGCAACGTTAAAAAATACAACTTTTGCGTCAGGATCAACATACAAATTTCAATCTGGGACCACCGGACAGCGACCCTCTGCGATCACAGGAACAATGTATTACAATACTGATACTAGTTTTGTTGAAATGTATAATGGTAGTACTTGGGTCAATACCAATCAAACCGAAACAATGCGGGGAATAACAGTAGCCTACGAAACTCCAATTACTACAACATTTACAGTTCCGGCAGGCGTCGAAACCATCGATGTACTAGTTGTTGCAGGGGGAGGTGGCGGCGGGAGTGGCACAGCAGGAGGCGGCGGCGCTGGTGGTATAATCTATATGAGCAATTATCCAGTTTCCGGAGGAACAGCTTATCCTATAACTGTAGGTGCCGGTGCAGCCGCTGTGGGCACAAACGGCGGTTGGGGCGCTAACGGATCAAATTCAAGTTTCAACGATCTAGTGGCCATAGGTGGTGGTGGTGGCGGAAGCGGTCATCCTGGACGACTAGGACCTTCTGTAGCAGGTGGAAGTGGTGGTGGTGGTGCTTGGTACGGTACCATAAACAGTGCAGGTGCTACAGGAACACAACCTCAACAAAATAGTTTTTCAGGACAATACGGTTATGGGAATCCTGGAACTCCAGGCTCAGGCAACGTAGGTGGTGGTGGCGGTGCAGGTGCTACAGGCGGTAGGAGTTCAAGATACCCAATCGAGGGCAACGATGGCGGCCAGGGCAGAACTGACTATATCACCGGTGTTGGTGTAATACGTGGCGGTGGCGGTGGCGGCCAAGCTAACAGCCCAAACACAGGAAAAGGTGGTCCTGGTGGTGGTGGGCCAGCTAACGGTGGTGCTCAAGGTGTTACAGGATCATGGGCCACCGGTGGTGGCGGTGGCGGTGGTTGGGACTACGGAAGCGGCGGTGGCGGTGGCGGTGGCCCCGGCGTTGTTATTATCCGTTATTAAAACTTATATTGAAAGAAATAACAATCTTTTCTTGATTATCTAGTTTCTTTGTATTGCCGTGAGGTAGATTACTTTTAAAAAGCAGCAGTCTACCTGGCGTACAGTCTATGTCAGTCCACCGTTTGCTATACTTAGATTCGATAGCTGGCACATATGATGTATCCCCTATGTCGTTGTAAAATTGTATTTTATCAAGATCACTAGACTTAACATAGTATGCGCCAGACACAATTGAATTACTATGTATATGTGGGAAAAGGTAATCTCCACTTTCCACTAGATTAGCCCACATTTTATTCATTCTCAACTGAGCGATTTCTTGTTCGGAAAATCCCAATGCCTCTAAAAATATGTAGGCATGTCGTTGAATTTCTTTAACCAAGGGAGCAAACTGCACAATATCGTAGAGATTAGAAAATGTCTGATGAGTAGATTTGACATTTTGAAATTCTGTAGACACAGTTTTCTTTTCTTTTATAATGTCTTTGATTATAAATTCAAACTGAGTTAGTTTATCTGCACAGACAGAATCTACAACCATTAACGGTGCTGGGAATAATTCTTCTATCTTATACATGTTTTATTTCCACTACATTATCACCAAACGAATGTTTTAAATATTCAATTGCAGAGGAACCTGCACATTTCATAGCTAAAGAGTATCTAGATCTTTTGGCATTGATAGTTAATGGTAGCACCTCGTGATCTATTTTAGAATCAAAGAATATCACCCTGCCAGGAATAAAATCAACCACATAGTTAAATTTTGAAGATTCGTTGTAGAACTTTAATCCACCTCCCCAAGTTTCTTCCCAAAATTTATTAGGCATAATTAAAAGAGTCCAGGTGTCTTCAATTGAACTGTCACAATGTCTTCCAGCCTGCGCCATGTGACTGTAGTGATTTATATAGTAACTTCCTACATAGAGATCTTTCTTTAAAAAGTTAGCAACATTCTGAACAACATTATCTAACCTAATATTGTAAAATTCTGAAGTACTAAGATAGCAGGCAAACCTTTCATCTCGTTCATAGCTAAATTTACTACTGCCGTGATTTGGTTTATACGCACTGCCTGTGCAGTAATCGTTTAGAGCTTCAATATAATGATTCTCTAAAAAATTGTCAAATACAATCAATTCTTTATTGTCTATAGACACTTTTTCATAACTGAAGTTTTTAGATTGATTACTGATTTTCACGTTGTTTTCCTGTTGTTCAAATAAATTTAATAAATTTGATAGTTCTTTATCGGGATTATTTTCAGTTTGACTTAGTAAGTTAGCCCTTGCTAGCTTAAAAAGATCTTGACTTAACTGATCTTTTAGATCCAATGTTTCTAAAATATCATAATCTCTATTTTTTAAATTGCAGAAATTGTAAATTACATTTTCTGCATGATCTCCGATTATATCTTTAATAGTTTCTCTGGAAGTATTTAAGTTAGCATCAAAAAATTCCGTGCCATAAACGGAATGTAATAATCCAGCTAAACATAAATCCTCAGACTCTCCCTGATCTTTTAATATTGTAAAAACACCAAAACAATGATCAATATAATCTCTATGGCCGTGCGGAATATGTTTAGAAATTGATATTAAATAATCTAAAGAGTTAATCAATCTGCTCATATATGAAATTTCCAGAAACAGAAATTCGTTGACCTTCAGATTTAAAAGGATAAACCATATGTGCTAGCTTGGCAGGAAAAATAAAAAGGTCTCCTTTTTTAGGCAAGAAACTTTTTAAATGCACAGCCCAATCTGTAAATTCACCGTATCTAAATGATATACTTCCTGGCCCTGAACTTTTTCCTATAAAATTTTTATTCTCTTCGTATATTCCTTCCGGAATATTAAAATAAAGTACAAATGAAAGATCTCCAGAATGCACATGTTCGGGATTAATTTCAAATGCCTTTTGATAATTAATCCATAGATTGTCAAGTACTACAGCTTTTGCAATGTCTTTGTTATGATATTCATTTTGTAGATCTAAATAACATTTTACATAAGGTTGCACTTTTTCAGCAAACCATCTTCGATCATTAATGTCTGCGATAGTTTTAACATTGTCTATAACGCTGGCTACTTTTTCTCTGTGGTCAATATTTGAAATTTTAAATTTTTCGTACATCTCATCACACAGATTTAACGGAATACTAGTACGCCATAGAAACGGACCCCAGTGATAAAAATCATAATCAATGGTATTCATAATTTTACATTGTAAATGTCATAACACAGACCACTCGGCGTTCAGATTCATTAACAAATCTATGAGCATGAAAATGCATACCACTAAAAACAACAATTTTTCCCTGCTTGGGTTCAATTTCTCTGCTAATGGTTAAACTGGTATTAACATCTTCTAAGGGATGTTCTACAACTTTACCATCACTGGCGTCTTCAAAAACTATAGTAGTAGCATGTGGACAGTCATTTAGATACATTAACATATTATAATGTTCTATGGCATGATCAACATGCGGATCGGTATAAGGGAATTTTTTGTATGGGACCACTGATAAATTTAAAGCTGCTCTTAGCACTTTTTTTACTTTTAAATTGTGTCTAATGCAAAAACTATTAAAAATATCAAGAAATAATCCGTGGTATTCGGAATTGATTTTTCCATCTGATCCGTCAAACTCATCGTAGCGAGGCATCAAGGTATGTGACAAAAATGGAAATTTATCAGTTGTTGAAGCCAACTGATAATACCAAGGAAAATTTACTCCTAAAATCTTTTCTTGAATTATTTTAAGATGATGTTTAGATATAGCGTTTTCGTCTTCGATTATAAACATACTCAATTCACGTTAAAGTTTATCACGGCACGCATATTGGCCTGTGGTAGTATATTTGCATGATAGATCCTACCATCAAATAACAATGCTCTTCCCTGCACTGGTTCAATCTTATGCATGATTTCATATTCTCCCGCCTTAAAATTTGGCCGAGGAGTATCTAAGGGATCGTTAATTTTGTTTAAAATTACAGTTTCACCATCAGATGTCATTGGATAGTAAATGCAGACTAGATGATTCTCTGTATTATCTATGTGTGGATTTGTTATTCCGTTGTGTGTTGCTAAGGGAAATTGTAAAAATGTTCTACCAAACATAATGCTATTAAATGTAAAATTAATTTTTTCTAATGCAACATGTAACAACGGCGTAACCATATTATAAACTTTGGGGTTGGTTATCCCATTTCTATTATAGAACACATTTACAAGTCCCGGTGCATCAACAAAAGACTCATCTGGATAGGGATCTATAGTACTCTCAGATAGCGATTTTTTTAAAAACCATTGATGATTATAAGTATCAAGAATGGTTTCTTTGACCAACTCTTGATAATTTGTTGGGATGATGTCATCAATAACGTAGATTTTTTCTATCATAGTGAAATTTTTCTGCTAAAATCTTGAACATTAACTTTTGGTAACACATTGAAACTTAGAGATATTCTATTCTCGTTGTTGTTGAAATTTCCAGACCTGGTACCGTGCTGTAACCAACTAGGAAAAATCAACAGCCTACCAGTTTTAGGTTCAACTTCAATTGTTCTTTCTTTAAACATTGATCCCGGTCTGTAATCAAACGACAGCATTTCGCTTGCTGCTCTAGGATCTTTAAAACCAATATTTCCAGGTAAGGAGGGAGCATCTAGGTACAGTACCCCAGAAAAATATGAGTTTGCATGAAGATGCAATGCGTGACGATTTTTTGATTTTGAAATATTGGCCCACATACACGATATGTAAATGTCATCATATATTAGGCCAATATTTTCAAATATCAGTTTAACCTCAGCTAAAATTATATCTTTTAACTTAGAAAACGATTCTCTATTGTGCAGGTCATCGGGAGTTGTTAAACATAACTCATCCCCTATCACTTCGCCGCTTTGTAGAATTTTTAAAACTTCGATTTTAATGTTTTGAATAAAATCTAAATTATCAAAATCCACTAGGTACAAAGGAGTTGGGAATAACGACATTACCTGTCGTTGTGCACCGATAACATTCTGCAAAACAGACCTTTAATCTAAACCAATATAAATGTTATTAGCAACAGTTTTGGACATGGTCGCATTGTCCCATGTTACCATAGCATCGCCAACGGCCATTTTTAATGCTCTAGCATCGAGTTCATTTTTATTAAATCTCTCTACTAAATTCAAAATTACTGTGGCTTGATCTCGATCTAGTCGTTGTCTATCGTCAACAAGACTGTTTGGATCGTTTACAATCACGGCATTTTTCATTTCTTCTAATGTTGCTAAAAATCTTGGTTCAATTGTCATTTGGACTCCTCCTTAAAAATAGTTTTAAGCACATATACTTATCAGAAATATCTATCAACAAGAAAAAAAATGTAAATATCATCATGGAACCACTAATCTTAGATAACTTGTTACCCGAGTCTTTTGTAAAAGAGATAGAATTTACTTTAACAAAAACAGAATTTAATTGGCATTACCGACCTTCGATTAGCTACGGGGGAGATTCGGTTATAGATCAATTTATAAAAAACGATAGTAATATAGCCGAGACTGGCGCATTTGTCCATAGATTTTTTTATGACCAAGAAAAGCTCAGTCAATATTGCGATTTTATAAGACCAATTTTATATTTTGCAGAACCCTATGTCAGTGTGAATACTATACTTAGAATGCGAGCAGTCTTTGCACCAAAGGATCTGTCTCTGAAAGAAAAATACAATGTACCGCATATTGACATGAAAGAATCTCATAAAACTTTGATCTATTATGTCAACGACGCCGACAGCGGCACTATTATTTTTAATGAAAAATACAATCCCAATTTAGATTATGTCACGCCGGAGCGTAAAACAATTAAAACTGTTGTTGAAGCCAAACGTGGCAGAGTTGTTATATTTGACGGTGATCATTATCACACTGGAATAATCCCTGCAGAAAAAAATAAAATTTTAATTAATATTAATTTTACTTAAATCTTACCTAGAATTTGTGAATGTGGCATACTATTGTTTAATCTATTTTTTTCAGACATATTATGTTTTAATAAACAATTTAACGATACTAATTCAGTTTGATCAAGATTCCTAGGAGCAACTTTACATCCCATCTGTATTAACCAAGCATTCCAATTGTTACCTGTAAAGAAATTTATATCTTTGGGAATACGAATAAACGGAATCAATGGGTCTAATAGTTGTTGCTCGTATATTTTTTGTTCTTCTGATACTTTGATTCTATCTTTAACAATTTTCCAAAACGGTTCTTCTCTCTCTGTTTTAGAATAGTGCATACTTACAAAATTTATGCATTCTTCAAAGAAATATTTCATGTTATTGTTATAGACAGCTACATCCTCATCGGAGTAGTAATATTCTGTAATGCGTCTGGCCACTTGATAGATACCTTCCATTATAAGAGCAATACCTGTGCTTTCTAAAGGTTCGATAAATCCTGCTGATAATCCTATAGAAACAACATTATTGTGCCATATGTTATCATTATAGTAAGGAGTCCAATCGATTACCTTTAGTGAATCTTTAGATATTCTATTATTCCAATATTTTACAAAGTACTCTTTGGCATCTTCGGGATCTGTTATACTTCGATTAAACACCAGACCCGAACCAATTCTATTTTTTACAGGAATATTCCACACCCATCCGCAATCTATTGCTTCCGAAATCACATAAGGTCTTAATTCTTTATCTCTATCTTGATAAGGAATATGCCCCGCAACTGCGGTATCACATATTAATCTATCAGATAGATCATTTCTTATAGGATCATTATTTAGCAATCCCTTAAATCCAGTGCAATCTAAAAATAGATCCCCTGTGACAATGTCATTGTTTTTGAGTGTTAAACTTTTGATATTGTTAAATTCATCACGGACTACATCAACCATTTCGGATCTTATAATACGAATTTTATCTTTTAATTTCCGCTGAATATATACCACTAGTTTGCTACAATCGACATGGTAGGCATATTCCATAGACAAATCTACAGCATTATGATTAATAGAAATATCATACATGCCCAACCCGTATTCTTTAAAATCATATTCTTGATTCCTTGACCACGCCGCATGTAATGACATAGTGTTGTCTAATACAGGATTCATTAAAAATGGATGCCAGACTACATTATCTTTTCGAACCCAGCCTGGAAATAAAATTCCAGATTTAAATGTAGCATCTATTTCTGGAATCCATTCGTTGTGATCAAACCCGCACTGACTCATAAATGGTTTAAAATTCATGAGGGTACCTTCACCTACTCCAACCGGTGTTCCTATTTCTTTATCAACCACAGTTATATTATAATAGGGAAAGTTACGAGAAAGATATGCAGCACTTAACCATGCAGAGGTCCCTCCACCTAGTATTACAATGTTATTGATTGCTTTCATTTAATTCCATACTCTTAATAACTGGAACCAACAACTCAAATTTTCTTATATCATCACACAGCGCAACTAGTGGGTATTGAACAATATTTGGCTCTAGGCCCTCTTGAATGTAGCCTTGAATTGCACAATACAATCCAGCAGCCTTGCAGGCTGCTACAAAAGGACTATCATCAATACTTACTTTTGGAATTTCTTTTAATTTAAATCTAAGTCTTAATGCATTTGCAACATCTGTTAGACCCTGAGTCTGCAGATATTCAGCAATCTCTTGAGCCGCAGCTTTATGCTCTTCAGTAAGTGCTCCGTAATCAAAAACCGGAACTTCTGTTACAGGTGCGGTATCCTGATTTATAATTTCTTCTGACATATATTATCTCCTTATTTTGTAAAATCAATCTGGAATTTTTTTGGAATTCCAATAATTGGTCGTCCGTCGAACATCTGTTGGCCTGCTTCTTTAACTTCGTTAAAGTGCAAAAACGCCTGGGCATGTGAAAGGCCTAGATATGAATCTCTCCAATGATCAACCTCACAGCCTCGATATACGATCATATCTCCAGGCTGTAAATCAACTTGGATCCCCTCAGCATTTTCACCAGTAGCATCTTCTACCCAGATCGGCCAACAGTAATCCGGGTGTTGGGTTTTATCTAAATTTGAAGTATCGTAACCTAAACAGACTGTGGTACTGATTTCACAACTATGTCTGTCTCTGTGTCTTTTTAAATCGTTGCCTTTTTGATACATTCTCCAATAACTGTAATTTGGAATTAAATTAAGTCCGGTATATTGAGACATGTTTGTAACAACAGATGCTAAAACAGTTTCCATTAAAACATCGCCATAACTGCTATAAGCACCAGGCGCCTGCGGGTCTTCCCATTGTCCGTCCCAATCACTATCCCATAGAGTTTTTTCGTAGGTATATTTAAAATCCATAGCTCTTGTACGATTTATAGCATATCTATAAATCAATCCTACAATATTTGGATCTAAAAAATTTTTAATTACAACATACTTGTGCTTGGCAAAGTATTTTTGTATTTCTAAAAGCTGGTCTGACTGTATCATTTCCACGGGTCTCCTAAGCACCATAATACTAAACTATATCTTGTTCCCCTAGTGATAGGAGTTACACAATGATCTACAAAAGATGGAAACACAATTAATGATCCCTGAGGTCTAATTTCCTCACACTCATGAAACTGAGGATTCTCGGAATGATGTCCAAAATCAAATTTTAAGTTGCCGCCATCGTAATCCCCTGGGGTATTTAGATTGAGAGTCATTGAAATTTTTCTTATTTTTCCAACCATCTTGTGATCTGTAACATAATGCTCCGGGGGATCACCATTGGCCTTTAGGGGTTTTGGAGTTATGCCATAGATATATCTTTTATATGCACCAAACCAATCGCTAGGACCATCTTTATGCCAACTATAAAACCCACTGGGCTTATATTGAGTAAATTGAAAACTTTCGGCATAATCCCATTGCCAATTCCATCCTGCTTTAACGTTAGCTTCTTGAATGTAAGGAAATAATAAATCGTAAAGCCATTGTTCTCTTAACCATGCAACTTGGCTGTCTCTAACATATACATTGCTATCATCGACACCTTTCTTTTTTAATTCTTGTAAAGATTCTTCGCCTTGAGGCGCTGCATTAGGCATGGCAGTTTTTTGACGATCCCCAAAGGTATAGGCATCTACACTATTTCCTTTTGCTAGTTCATCTGAAATAGTTTTTAATCCTAGATCTATTATTTTTTGGCAATCTTCTGGACTGATTATGGATTTATACCAGAAATAAGAATGTCTCAATTGCATATCAGTGATTTCCTTAACTCGTTATTTAACACCTAATTTGCTATCTAATTGTTTTCTTAGAGACGTAATTTTATCTCGTATCTCTCCGCCCAACGATGTTAACTGTTTAGAATAAACCATATCCATATACATATTGTCCATGTTTTTTACTTCATTGATGAGA
>Ga0114975_10001703_pt1 | contig 15415 bp, 15 predicted proteins | sample S_130626_EF_Meta_FD_87031 | JGI IMG/M metagenome (GOLD analysis project Ga0114975, IMG submission 87031) | Freshwater microbial communities from Lake Simoncouche, Canada to study carbon cycling - S_130626_EF_MetaG | ecosystem: Environmental > Aquatic > Freshwater > Lake | place: Lake...
AAATAGTTCAGACCAGCAATCAATAATATGTAGCAAACCAAAGCACCCATAGGTTTCAATGTCATTACTACACGTTGGACGTTAACAATTTGGTCGGAAAATATTTTATGTGTTAAATAAATGTAAATTCCGTCTAAGACTAAGAGCGCTACAATAGAGATTAATACTTCACGAACAGATTTGAGCATTATATAATAAGCTCCTAAAAAAATTATTTAAACACTGGGATAGTATAAATACATGCCTAATTCCCAAATTACAGAAATACTAGATAGATTTATGGAGGACCCTAAAACAACGAAAATGAGAAATGCAAATAATTTATTACATGTGGCAGTCATTGTTTCGCGAGGCAAAGTAATCGCTGAAGCCACAAACCGTGTTGGTTACCGCAGTATTCAAAACAAAACTTTTAATAATACATTTATAAGAGAGCCTAGGAATATACATGCGGAAGAGAATGTGGTTCGTGTACTTGGAGATAAGAGTAAATTGCGTGGTTCTGATATGTATGTCATGCGGTTTGGCCGTGGAGATAAATGCGAAAGTTTTATTAATTCTAAACCCTGTGCGAAATGCGAGTGTTTTTTAAATAAATGTATTGATAAATATGGCCTGCGGAATGTCTATTACACATCTGATTGATTATTATTTTACAAAACCCTCGTAAAAATTGCTTCATCTGTTTAAATTCAAAGCGCCCATTTTGTGGGAGTAAATGAGTAAATGTAACGTTTCCATTTGGGCGATTTAAACGCAAAATTTTGTAACTTACCGCTCCACATTTTTACGATTAAATATAAAAATATTAAACTTACTATCCAATAAATTATGTAAAAATACAAATAATAATTACTATACGAAACAGAATTTGCGTTTTTATCGCATATAATGTTTACATTATAGTCATCATTATCCAATAATTCCTCAAACATTCTACGTCTACTTGACTCGTATGAAACATATTTATTGTTTTTTTCATATGGAGATATGTCCATAAGAGCTATTTTATAATGTAAATCATTATACATTAAAATGTAATGAAACATTGTTATATAGTCAATTACTGTTGGATACTTTGATAATTCACATAATAATGGTCCGATTAAATTTTTTACTAAAAAGGATTCTGATGATTTAACTATAACCAATTTTGAAATATGTTCATCGTATGTTTCTTTATCTGGAAACACATCAAATACTTGTAATAAACGGCGATTTTCTGTTTTATTATAATTAATACCTCTATGATGAATATTAGAATGAAATATTAGTATATCGCCCTGTGTAACTTTTATTATCTGTTTTTTATTATAACTTTCAAAACTCCATCCTGAATTATTATATTTATGACTACCGGGGATTATTTCTAATTGTGCGTCATCAAAGTAACATAAACACGTATATATGGGCAAAATCTCACTATTTGTATTATTATAGCTATCGCCATGAAACGTTGACGCATCGTTTGAATTATTATTATTACTTAACCTAAATTTAACATAAGATGGATTAGTTATAAAATCAGTATTCTCTTTTATTTTCATAAAAAATACATTATCTATAAACTTTTTCAACATTGAATAATTCACTTTATTATCTTCTATGCTAGACAACCCGATTTTCAAATCATTATTAGTTAACACATTAGGTAATAAAATATATCCATTTTCCTTAATTCCGTTTTGTGAAATATTCATTATATATAATATTGAATATTTATTTTCTTAGTTAGTTCTCTACTAACTCAATCCTCTTTTGAATAGGATTTGGTATACTATCTCTGAACTTGATGGCATTATTTTTCATATTTCTTTTTTTATAGACGAAATATGCAACCGTAGAAATACCTGCAACTGATATCAATGTTCCGAATACTATATAGAAATAAATTAGTGTAGGGTCGGATTTATTGTTGGTGGATTCTATTGTTGTTGATTGAACAACTGGTTTTGCTGGATAAACAACAATATATGGGCTTGCCGCAATACTAGTTATATTGATAGGCAAACTGATGTTTTTAAAATAATCTGTGAAAGCACCACTAACTACTGAGTATTGCAAACTATAAACAATCGCTGTGTATATTTTCTCTTGATTATTTTTATCTGGAGTTGCGTTTTGAATAGGAATTGTTATGTTATAATAAAAATAGAATTGTGAAGATAATTTACGGCGATTGAACTGACTAGATACTCTCATGTCTTTTATGTATTTTTTGTTTAGACCTGTAACTGCGGATACTGCACTAGTTAGCACTGCTGGGGGGTCGGGATAGGACGACCAACCATTACCACCCTGTTTTATTTGAAACGATAGAGACAATTGTGGTATTGTTATGTCGTCGTTTGGATGATTTAATATCTTACTTAATCCTGGAATTTCTGGTACTGTCATTTTAACTGTTGGATAATATGTTGGTGGAGGTGGTTTATATACTTCTGGTAATTGTTCAGTAGGATGATAAGTAGGCGCAAACGCATTATATATGTTTGATGGACTAGGAGGACTGCTACCTCTTGCGCCGCTACCCTTTGTGCCGCTACCCCTTGCACCGCTACCCCTTGCACCGCTACCCTTTGTGCCGCTACCCTTTGCACTTGGTCCGCTATATTTGGTGCAATATTTATTTTTATTTGACCCATAGTTAATAGTACTAAAGACGTATGCAGACATGTATTTTGTATTTGACCCACTATGTCTTCCTGAACCCTTTTGAATCGCAGTTGACCCACTATGTCTTCCTGAACCCTTTTGAATCGCAGTTGACCCAGTATGTCTTCCTGAACCTTTATAAAGCGCAGTTGAACCAGTATGTCTTTGTGAACCATACTTCATAGACCCATGTTTCTTAATAGCTGTTGACCCATACTTCATAGAGCCACGTTGAACTAAATTGTGGGATTGTTTTTTCATATCTTGTGAGCCGTAAACGTGTGACCCATGAACTTGTGACCCACCAGCTTGTGAACCATATTTCATAGAACCCTTGTAAGAAGAGGTTGTTTGTTTTGATTCTACACCTGACCCCTGATAATTATTTTGATTTGCACTTCCATAATTCATAGATGACTGGACTCGTCTCGTTACAATTTCTAAATCCTTTGAATATATGACATTTGTAGTTCCAAATAGTAATAACAAAATTCTTAATATGTTCATCTACAATATAATATAAATTAATTTTTATGTTTTAATTGTTAAATAGTTTTACTAGGAAATTAATCAATATGGGGATAAAAATCAACTATAAGATTTCATTTAGGGATTTATCTATAAATAAGATAAAGACAAATGTCTAATAAAGTTATAAAACCTATGCCAAAGACATGTGTCAATTATTATAATACTATTGTTTACAAAATAGTATGTAAAGATAAAAATATTAAAGACGTTTATGTTGGACATACTACAAACTTTACACAACGTAAATACGCACATAAAATAAACTGCATTAATGAAAAAAGTGATGGTTACAATTTAAAAGTATACGATTGTATACGGAAAAACGGTGGTTGGGATAATTGGGAAATGTTAGAAATATGTAATCAGAAATGTAATACTAAAATTGACGCTTTAATATTAGAGCATCAATATTATAGTTTATTAAACGCAAATTTAAATAGTCGTCCACCGTTTCCAAATAAAAACAATAAACATAATATAGTTAATACACCGATTGTGAATAATTTGGATAATAATATTATATTTGATATTGATGAAAACAATAATGAATTAACTAACGAAATAATTGATAATAAAAAATACCACTGCCAAACATGTAACTATTATACTGATAATCTTAAAGATTATAAAAAACACGAAGCTACTAATAAACATATAAACGCAATTAATAATCCACCACCAATCACAGCTGTTCCTGTTAAAAAAGAGACATATTTATGTAAAAAATGCAATAACAAATTTAGAAATAGAGTTACATGTTGGAGACATAGTAAAACATGCAATCAAGAGAACGAAATTAAAGAAAAAGATGAAAAGGTTGAAACTACTCAAGTGAATGGTGATATTGTTTCAGAATTAATAAAGAAAAATGAAGAATTGCAAAACGTCATCAATAAACAATCCATAGCGTTAGCTAATTCAACAGAACGAATTATTGCATTGGCGAACATAATAAACAATCTTAATGAAATTATAAATAAAAATAAATAGTTTTACAATAAATAGTCACAGAAGAAACAAAGAAAAGAAATCGGGTCCGTTTTTATTTTTGGACATTTATTTTTGTCTATTTTTTATTTTTGGCCAGAGAAATTTATTAAAAGTATCGTTTTACTCGGAGATGCTGTAAATCCTGTTTTTTAATAAATTTTTTGACTGCATAATATTTTAAACAGTTCTTTGCGGAATATTTAGGAGGATTTTTTTGTAACTCTATTTTATAAATGTCCAAAAATTTATCCCAAAATCCCCTTATTGAAAACAAAAAATTGTATAATTGTGATTATTGTAACTACATAACTGCTAATAAAAAAGATTATGGAAAACATGAAAATACTACTAAACATAAACGGAACGTAACTGCTTTCGTAACTACAGTAACCAATGTCCCTAATGCATTAGTGAAGACATACGAATGTAATTTATGTAAGGAATCGTTCTCGTATAGAATGGCGTTATGTAGACATAAAAAACAATGTAATATAGAAACTATTAATAAAAACGCAGCAGTTAGTGTAGAAAAAAACGACATTAATATAACATTTGAATTAGTTAAGGAACTAATAAAAGAAAACAAAGAATTAAAAGACCTTCTAAAAGAGCAATCAACAGAGTTGAAGGATACATTAAAAGATGCATTAAAAGAGCAGTCAAAAGCACTGATAGAAATATCTACCAAATCCAATACTACCTTAATACAGAACAACACGACTACCAACAATACCACTAATAATAATAGTTTCAATTTGAATCTCTTTTTAAACGAACAATGTAAAGACGCAATCAGTATCACTGATTTTGTAGATTCATTGAATCTTAATGTTGGTGATCTAGAAGCCACTGGAAAACTAGGTTACGTTCTAGGTATTTCACGGATTTTCATAAACAAACTGAAAGAGCTAGATGTTTATGAACGCCCACTTCATTGCACAGATTATAAGCGTGAAACAGTATACATCAAGAATCAAGATACGTGGGAAAAAGATAACTCGGAAAAATCCAAACTAAGAACTATAGTAAGCCGTATTGCCCGTAAAAATTTGGAGCAATTACCTGCATGGCAAGCAGAGAATCCAGACTATGTAAGGTCAGATACTCCTGAGAATAATGAATACATGAAGATTTCACTGAGTTCATTAGGTGGGTATAGCAATGAAGAAGAGAATAAACATGTGGATAAAATAATGCGTAATGTATTGAAAGAAGTAACTGTAGACAAGAATGCACTGACCGACTCATAGCAGGGAACCAAGGTTCCCCTGCGACCCCTCCTTATTATTTAACACTTTCCCTGCTAAAGCGGAACTTCAGTAATTTTCTTTGCGCCATGTTCTGGCTCTACTTTCGCATCAATCTCTGCAACCTTCTCTAATTCTTCTTGTTCCGCATTTGCTTCTTTGGCTTCTTCATTTAATTCCAATGTCTTCGTAATACGCTTTTTAATATTATGTTGTTGCAAATAATATTTGGCAATATCGGGTGAATTCGCTAAGCAGTTCATAATACTATTATATGAAAACCCACAAACAAGCGTATCTTCTTCCGATGTATATTTAATACTGTACCACCAATAAGGTGGAATAAAAAGCATATGGCCCTCTAAAACCTCAAACTCTAAGAACTTGACCTTATCCATTTCGTGTAGGTATTTCTTCTGAGGTTTCCATACGTTAACGGGTGAACGGAATTCATAGTTTTCAAAATCTTTATTTTGGTATAAATATTTTGTACTCTTCCATGGAGTCATTTTTACGCTGATTTTTCCTGTGTTCACGCATAAATATTGGCGGTAGCCAGTGTGGTAGCGTAGGGGTGTGACTGTGTTTTTAGATGCAGTACAAATATCGTATTTGCTTAATGCAGTGAAATAAGGTTTAATGTTGGAATCGTTTGATTGGAACAAGCCCAATAGTCCAGATTCTTCTAAAAACTCTTCATTGTTTTCAGTGAAGTATTTGGATTTAGGATCAGTTCGCATGAGATTCGTTCCAGTTTGGAAAGGTAATACGATGTAATCTACAGCGTCGTCAGTCTCCCAATAATCATTGATGTCTTTTACTTTGATGTCGGTGTTGGCGTAAAAATCATCGGACAAACGGTCGTAAGTTACTTTAGCAAAAAATTCTGGATTTACAGAACGGTATTCAAAAAGAACGGGTTGCTTAATATCACATACTTCTTGTAGGTGGTCATTGGATGCATAATCCATTTCATATATCTCTAAATCTTCACTACGTTTGTATTGATGAACAATGTGAATGTATAAAAATAAAATAATGAGAAATAATAAAATATTTAGGTAAAATGTCATGTATATATTTAGGTTGGTTGTTTTTTAGATGGACATAAACGAATAATAATTTCTGGGTTAAGTATATAGGATAAAATGAACAACGTAACCGATTATTTTTCAAATCCTTTTAAACCAGCAAAAGAAAAGCCAGCTGAAACTACAATTTCAAATCCAGATGACGACGCTAAGCCAGAAGGAGGAGGTGTACAAGTAGATTTTTCCGTAATGAGGGATGAAAATTATAATTTATTTTTGAAAACTCCACCTAAAATCTATCCAATTGCAAAATTTTACATTGAACAAAATGATAAGTTTATTCCTATTTTGGGAATAAATTCTGACAAAACTGGGGCATTAAAAAAAAAAATTAACGAATCAATAAAAAACAGTAATTTAAACGACGAAACTAAAAAAGATGCGACAGAAATTAGTGAATTAGCTGATACCGACCTTTCAAATATATTATCAAAATTTAAAACAAGTTTTACTAAGACTGACGCATATATTCTTTTATATGGGTTAAAAAGGGCAGAACCTAATGAAGCAGAAAAAGAAAAATATAAAGATATTATTGGAAGAATAAAAGGCCAAGATGAAAAATTAGAACCATGGTTATCTAGTACACTGTTCAATGAAGTGAAAGATTTAGCTGATGCTAAAAAGGATATATTAAATAATTATTATAAAAGCAGAGCTGGGCAAATAGCTCTTAATGCGGGAAGAGGGTTGTTTGCGTATGGAGTAGCTGCTCCCGTGGCGTTGGGATTGGGCACGGTGGGAGCGTTGACAGGGGCAACAGCTTACGGGCTGGGGAAGTTAGGGCAGGGTGCGGTGGGGCTGGGGAAGGAGGTGGCGAGAAGCTCTACTGAAAGATACAATGCTGTAAACCAAGCAAAAGATTTGACAGATGTAATAGATTCTGCTATAGCCAGTACTTTAAATCAAAATTTCAAAAACGCTTTGTCTGAGGTAAAGGAATTTATTAATGACCCTAACACTCAAAAGGATGGCAAATATTTTACAGTAACACCAACAGCAGTAAGTGGAACATTGAATGATAAAGTTACTAATGGTTCAAAAGTTAAAATTAATTTTAAGGATGAAATTGAAATGGGAATAGGAAGCAAACTTAGACGTATGAGAACTAATTTACAATACGCTATTAAACTAAACAAAGATAATCAACCTATGTGGAATCTGAAATCAGGTTTTGGATTATATAATGCGACATGGACTGACCCAGTAGAGTTTATTAAAGATATTTCTATGCGTAGTGATAGGGACCCAAAAGCACTTTCGGGGTCTAATATGATGGGAGTTACATTAAAAGCTTTCCAAGGCGGAAAGACCCGCAAACACAAGAAGTCTAAGACGCAAAAGGGCGGCCGCAGACATAAAAAAACAAGAAAACATTAAATATTAATATAAGTAACGTCTACTAATATTATTTTAAAAAGGAAACTATAATTAAAGGAGGGTTTAGAAGGGAACCCGACCCGCAAAGCTTTTAGGTTTCCTTAGTCATCATTAATCTTCGGTGCCAAGTAAAATGTCATCTTCGCATCCTCTAAACCTAAAGAATAAATAATTTTCATCGGATAATTCTTTATTAGCTTAATCTCCATATCCTTCGCCACTTTACTGAAAGCACAAATATTATTCAACATCGTCAAACTAAACGACAACTTCATTACTTCACCCTCATTAATCGCATATGAATCCAAATCCTCAATATCAATATTTACATTCATCTTGCCCAATCCCTCACTCAGTGAAATCAACTCAATCTTCTCTTCCGAACATTCAATATCCATAGTCTCGCCGAACATCTTGAGTTGTCCCACCAAACTAGCGAACGTACCAGAAGGAATAGAGAACTCTGCGTCACATTCCATCTCAGGAATGCTCATTAGCTCATACTCCAAATCCATCAAAGGTAGTTCAAAATGTTTATCAAAGACAGTCTTGCTATCGGAGGTAAAACTAATGTACAATTTATCATTGTTCTCAGGGTCAAACGCCAAAGTAATTGTCTGGTTCTTATCGCGAGTATTCAATATTTTAAACAACAATGTAGAATTCACACCTAGAGGAATGGCCGCACCATTCGTATGTTCATACTTATCAAACCAAGCACTTGGCAAATTATACTCAAATACGGAGACGCGGGCAGAATCCATTGACTGCAAATACATATGGTCGGGCTCAAACATGACGTTTACATGTTCGGTGAAAGCTTTCATGTGCTGGAACATAGCACAAAAGGTATCGGCCTTTTGGGGGGTACTGATGACGACGTTCATTATAATAATCAATGTTTATTAATTATTATAATGTCCAAACTCTAATCAATTTTTCATCAAGTTCTTTAATAATTCAACACTGTGTTTTTTATCGGACAATAAAATTTTTTGTTTCACAGTCGGGTCAATAAACGGCATAAGTACATTGGAAATATTTTGAAACGTATTTGGTGTATTACAAATATACATGTTTCTCAATTTAATAGAATATTGACATTCGGACGTCATGCATGTGTTAAGAAACAAATTAATAATACTCTTGTATCTTTCTGCTGCTGAAATAGTAAATGTATCCAAATTTACATAAGCATCGTAATATTCATAATTTTCAATACAGTAATCAAATAATGAAAGAATATATCCTACAATTTTCTGATAATTTTCAGGTGTGGCGTAGGTTTTAAATACAGTGTAATCCAAATATACAGAATTTGTGTTAGGTATTAAATAAATAGTTTTCTGAATAAGTTCATCAATGCCAATTTGATTTGTTACTTGTGCAGCACAATCCATCTTTTGACTAGACTTGAAAAACACATTCTTTTTATTCGTGGAATAATATTGATTCTTCAATTCTTCTATTTTTTTATTAAATTCTGATTCACACTCTGTGTTCATAATATAGAATTATTAAATTATAATTCTATATTTATTATTTAAAGTAAATTTATTTATGCCGTTTCAAGAGCTATTTCACTAATTATATTTTCTGTAGCTGAATCAGAGTTTTCATTGCTAATTGTAAATGTCTGGGCTTGGTTATTTCCTAAATCCGAAAGAATATTAATTCTTTCCTCCAAAAGAGTCTTGTTAACGTCCATAGTGTATGTTTGTAACTTAAGGACAATGTCTTTTAGATTGGCGACTTCATCTACAATCATATCAAAACGGGTACTAAATTCATTTAATATTTCACCAACTGAATTATCAAGTACATGTTGGCCAGCGGGTCTTACGTCGTTAGATTCCGACTCAAAGTGCACGTGCTTAACACCACCCTCTTTAGATTCCTTCATAAAATGCTCTAAATTTAAGAGGCGATTATCAATCACAGCAATTACTTGTTGAAGAGTGAATCCTTGAGGTTGTGCTTGTTGTTGAGAGGACGGAGCTGATGAAGGAACTGGTAAAGGAACTGGTGGAGGTGGATTTCCACCATAGGCACGACGGTTTTTAGCTGAAGCGTTTGATTTACTCATTTCTCAAATATAGTATTAATTGTGATATCTCTAAATGTTTATAAACGTAAAAATTAAATTTATAGAATTCAATATAGAAATAATCCTAGAATAGATAACAATGAAGGTTGAATTGATTAGTTACTCAAGGCCACCCAATAACGATGAACAGAGTATTCAAGACTTAGTTGCATATTGCGCTAGAGTATCCAATCCAGCAAACCAAAACAATACAGAGACCAATGAGAAATTGATAAAGTATTTAATCAAAAACAATCATTGGTCGCCACTAGAGATGGTAAGCATTTGTTTAGAGATAGAAACGACCAGAGATATTGCGAGACAGATATTAAGACATCGTTCATTTTCATTCCAGGAGTTTTCGCAACGTTATGCTGTGGCTGATTTGGGTTCAGAAATTAGGGATGCACGAATTCAAGACCATAAAAACCGCCAAAATAGTATAGAAACAGATGATGAGAAATTGCAGAACGAATGGGCTGATATGCAAGAAAGAGTATCAGAAATAACGGGGAATGCATATAAATGGGCGATTGGAAAAGGGATTGCAAAAGAACAAGCTAGGGCGGTTTTACCTGAGGGGATGACGGTTTCAAGATTATATATGAATGGCACGCTAAGGTCGTGGGTGCATTATATTAAATTGCGTAGTGGGAATGGAACACAGAAGGAACACAGAGAAGTTGCTATCGCGTGTGCAAAAGCAATTGAACCAATATTTCCTATGATAATGGATTTAGTTAGTGATATTTAGGATAAGAATTATAGTATTTATATTATATATATGTCAAAAAAAGGATTATCTCTTACAACAAAAGCTATTATAGCACGAGACATGATGTCAAGACTAACAGCAAATTCTCGTCACAGTTCAAGAGGAGTTTCTCATGGAGCCAAACCTAAATTATTAGAAGACCTTGATGATATTAATCGTGAAATACTAAAGGACATGAGCAATAACAAAGAGCGTAAAAAGGAGGATGAAACAAAAGCAATAAATAATTATAAACTCAGGTTTAGAGTCATGGCAAAACAAAAAGGTATAAGCAATGCGGTGACCGAAGCCTTTTTAGATAATTTAAAATTCAAATATAGTAACGCGCGCTTAGACGATACTTATTTTCTTGAAGCGAATAGGACTGATAAAACAATACCAGAAATAAATAAACATCTTTCAATGTTTTCAAGAATAGGTGGGAAAAAATCCAAAACAAGCAAAAAAGGTAGAGTTACCAAAAAAAGAAAGACCAGATCTAATAGAAAATAGAATATTTTAGCGATATAAACAATCCTATCCTCTAATAATTTCTACATGTTCTTTATACAATAAATGGAAATATTGCATGAAGTAAAAGATTTGAATAGAAAAACATTTTTATCCCATGTATTTTCAACCACAGAGGAGGGTAAAGCAGAGGTATTAAATGTGGTTCAATATTCACTTATGGGCGTTGTCCCAGTTGTGATTTTGAATAAGTTGATTCAGCGATTTATTCCTGAGGCCGACCCTGACAAATCATCTTTAGAACTTTTAGCCGAAATCTTTATTCAATTAGTCGTGATGTTCTGTGGTATTATTGTAATCCACAGAATTATTACTTATTTACCTACTTACAGTGGATTTAAATATGAGAATTTGATGTTGACCAATGTGATATTGGCTTTCTTGATTTTAGTGTTAAGTATTCAAACGAAATTAGGAATAAAGGTCAATGTTCTTGTAGACCGTATATATGAATTATGGAACGGCACAGATGGTAAGGAAAAGAAAGATACTGTTAGAAATGGTGTAAGAGTGAGTCAACCCTTATCTAGACACAGCCCTAGTCAGGCGGATTATTTAGATAATGCGGGTGTGCAATCCGGTTCTTTCCCTCCTGCTCCCGTAGCTACAGCTAGACAATCATCAGTAATGGATTCATATGACCACATGATGCCTGGCCGAGCTCAATCAGGTGGCGATTATGGATTATTAAGTGGACCTATGGCTGCGAATAGCGTATTGGGTGGCGCATTTGGGTCAATGTTTTAAAGAAATGTCTAATAAATTCATTACTGAATAAATATAAATAATACTATATTTTATATTTATTTAATGGAACCCGTAAAGATAGTTGATTTTACAAAGAAGACCGAATTAATATCTTTAGATGATGGATTTTCAATATGCAGTGTGTTATCAAAAGGAACAGATAATATTAAACATGTTAACAATGTATCGTATGTTAATGTTCAACTAACTAATGAATGGGTAAAGAATTTTTTAAAGCACGGTGATAAGCTTTATTATATGGATTATTTTGGGAAACAATACGAAAATATATGTAAAAACATTTCTAGCGTAAATAGAAAAATAAACGATACGGAATATAGAACAATAAATATTAAAAAAGGGTTAGTGTTGTATAATATTACAAAAAGCGCTGGCCATGAATTATGTTTTATAATGGCAGGTATTTATTTGCTACGCAAATTGGATTTAATAGATGAATACGAGATTATTGTCCCTAACACAATAAAAAATTTTGGCAAATTTATTAATAGTATCCTGTTGTTGTTTTTTAAAGAAGACAAAATACATTTCGTTGATGATAAAACTATTGTGAATATTTCAGAAAGTATAATATATACTCCGCCACATTTTAAAGTTGTAGACCACAATAGTGTTTTATTAGAAAAGTTGAAACTGAATATAGACACAAGTATATATTATAAAAATGTTTGTTTAATCAAATCAGAAATAGATTTAAAATATAGAAACACTCCACACAAAAGCTTTGCGCAGTCATATTTAGATTTCTTTGTAAGAAACGATTTTAAAGTATTTAGTCCCAATGATTATGATGTAGTAACTCTATTTAATATAATTAATAATTGTGACAATATTATTTTATCATGGGGGTGTAATGCTTGGATAAATAGTATCTTTGTTAATAAAAAAACGAATGTATTAATATTGTGTCATAAAGGTTATTCAAATGAATACAATAAAACTTATAATTACACAAAAAATCATATGACCTTATGTACTCCTGTCTGCAATAAATTAATAATGGCTTTTGACCTAGAAAGTGAATTATCTAATGATTATGAGAAAACAATGCAAGAATACATTGGTTCATTATTATGTTAAAAATCTTTCAATTCTGAATTCAAAAATATAATCGGGATTAATAGCGTCAATTAAATGTTTATGAAAAGCGCTCTTTGCTAAAAACATTTCCTCAAACAATTCTAAATATAAACTCAAGGTAGAAAGTAGAAAACTATCATAAAAAATAAGACATTTATATTTAGGTTTGCCCTCGTTTTTTTTGTAAATAAAATGTGACGATAATACTGGCCATGTAATGAAATTGTTCATAAATAATGGTGTTTTGTCAACAATATTTTAGTTTTCTAGATTCATAATACGTAGAGAGCTATTTTCAGTAATTTCATATTTTAAATATATTTCGGGTAAGTCATCACAATAAAAAAAATCGTCTATTGTTGTTAATGGTGTTTGATTTCCCAAATTTGATACCCATAATAAATCACCAATACCACAACCAATATGATTTAATGAAATAACCGTTTTTTTTTCTATAACCAGTGTTTTTTTTTCAAGTTGCAACGGCACAAATAATTCATTAAACTTATCTATAAAACTACAATAAATTTCGTATGATCCTTTTAAATTCATATGTGAGTCTGTTTTGTAATAAATATCATCAATGCCTTTTAATATTTCATATCCGTCTATTATTTTATCTTTAAAATAATTTTTATAAATATTAAATCCCGGTCTATATTTTGATTCAAAACCGTCTGGTAAAAAATCCTTGCAAATATAAGACTTGTCTGGAAAAACAATAAATAAATATTTATCTTTATATTGCGAGTAACGCTGCAATGTGACGTCGTGTACTAAGCATAAATTTTCACAATGTATTTTTAATTCTTTACTAGAGTCATTCTGTAAAAATAAATATCCATTTTTTCCTATCAAAGATTTATGTAATCCCTTCCATTTATTAATGTATTCTTCTTGTTCTGTTATTTTATTATATATTTTAAACTCTGGATCTTTCAATAAATAATTATCAATATAAAATTCTGGTGGTTTATAAACATTTTTAAAGAGTGAATACAACTTGCCAGACTTCTTATTCTTAGTCAAATTTTCAGGATAAATAGTAATTTCCTTTCCCATTATTTTGCTTAATATAGTTCCCCAACTTGAAACATCATTAAACCGCAATTTAATAAATACCTTGTTATCTTTCTCAATTATATTGTAACATTTATTAAAATCAAAAGTAGGAAATGCCTTTAATTCATAATGGTGTAATATATTGTTTAACGGATGATAATCTTCATTGCATAAGTGTTTATTATTAAATAAATCACACAAGTCATCAGGTGATAACTTTTCATATAAGTTAATATCATTATTTATATGCTGAAAAAATGCCGATATCTTTCTTTCAAAAGGATTTCTATAACTATCAATAATATACACTTTGCGTTCAGTTGCCGAATTATCAATAATATCAAATATGCTACTATTTAAATTAATTTTCGGATTAAACATTCCAGGTGAGTTTACACCGTGCATATGTAAAGTTTTATAACCGTTTTTTTGGAATGTATTAGCTAATGTTGTGCCTCCACATTTTCCACCACAAAATATAATTATATCGTAATCATCCATTTTATATAATTATAATATTTAAAAAAACAGTTTTTAATTTATTATATAAGCGTTTGTTGTTTCCAGACCGCAATATTCTCAGTTATTCCTAAATTTGGTAATTCAATAAAGTTGTAATTCAATTTCTTAGAAAGCAATACCTCCCAATCATATCCATCAAAATCATTATGATTTTTACTTTCATCAAACATACCAATTATCAAATCAACAAAACCCCTAAAATTCTTGTTAGATATTTTATAAAACGATGTATAATAGTATCTTCTATCCGTGACGTCTGGTTTTCTTTTGAATATATTGTTATCATTAACATAATCTGAATAATTAAAACTTTCATTAATCCAATATCTACCAGATATTTTGAAAAAGTTATCAAATTTCAAATATCCTAAATTCTCACGAATGTATTTCAAAACATATGCTGTTTGTGCCAATTCGCCATACAATTTATATATTTTATTGTTTGTATATTCGTATATGTCAATATTATTACATACGTTCAAAAACAAATCACATTTACTATTTAGAACACCATATTGAGGTTCATCAAATTCAGAGTTATCAAATAATATAATATATGAGTTTGGTATGTATTGTCTAATAGAGTCTATTGTTTTTAATGTTTGTTCATAACGTTCTTCTGTTGTGTATATAGATCTGGAACTAGAATAAGCAAATTTATTAGTAGAAACAATAACCTTTGATGAAATAAAAACAATATTTTTTGATTCCAACACCT
>Ga0114975_10001704_pt1 | contig 15407 bp, 17 predicted proteins | sample S_130626_EF_Meta_FD_87031 | JGI IMG/M metagenome (GOLD analysis project Ga0114975, IMG submission 87031) | Freshwater microbial communities from Lake Simoncouche, Canada to study carbon cycling - S_130626_EF_MetaG | ecosystem: Environmental > Aquatic > Freshwater > Lake | place: Lake...
ATCGTCATTTCTCAAGGTTCTCACAACTTCACCAAGAGAAGCTGGTTTATCGTCAGCAGCAACTAGATAAAGCATGATACCCGTAAGCAAAGCGCGCGCTTCATTTTGCCAAAATTCTTGTTCAGGAAGTAAGAAGTTACAAATTTTCTGCACATCATCCACCATCTGTCCAGGTTTTTTACTAATCCAATCCATCGGGTTATAGCAGTGAGAAATTCCATCAGGATCTGCTGGGTTCCACAGATAAACACTTTGTTTAAGATGATTTTTTCTCCAACCAGAAGTCAGCTCATAGTTCTCAAGTTTAATATCATGCACCATCACCGAATCTTGCCAGAACAACAAATTTGGAATTACGAAACCCACACCTTTACCCGCACCAGTCGGCGCGAAAAGTAGGATATGTTGATAACCATCTGCAATCAGCAATTTCTTATTATACATTCCAAGCAACACACCGGACTTAGAACGCAAACCCATTTTTTTCACATCTTTCATCGTAGCCCAAGCAGAGTTACCATGAATAGATTCCGGTTTTTTAAATGGTCTCCAATCCATAAGTGGTGCACGAAAAATCCAAGCCAAAGAAAGTAAAAATGTATAAGGAAGAAGAGTTGTAGCCCAAAGTTTTGGAACGAAATAACTATATTTATCCCAAGTTAGTGATTTCTGAAAATAGAACTGCCAATAAGCAGACATAGTCTTAAAAAGATAAATAAATTGCTTATCCAAAGGCAATTTGGCATAACCTTTTATAATTTCCCACTTGCCATTAATGGCTACAATTACAAGTGTTCCTGTAATATAAAAACAAAGAGCTAAAACGAATATGATAAGGAAGGAAATGATGAAAAAATTTCTTAAATTCCTTATCGCAGCATTGTCTTCTGACATTTTTTGTAAATTTTTTTGAGAGTTAGATAGAAAATTTAAGCACCAAGAATTAAAACCTAATTTTCAATAAATCAACATTACTACAAGCTAAATATAATAATCTCACTGAACCAGAAAAATATGGATATCACACCACTAATTCCTAAAGGAAGAAATATTATTAATTCTTATGGCGATTCTGGTTTTAAAATTTCTGAGAAAGATTTTTCAGGAAGTGTAATTCTTTTGCCAAACAGCGTTAAAGAAATTTCTTTTGAACAAAAAGATTTTGCCGAAGAAGAAAAATTATTATCTTTTTTATCTGAATTTGCCGATAATGAAATTGAAATTCTTTTAATTGGAACTGGCAAAAATCATTTACACTTAAAAACAAATTTGCGTGAAAAAATCAAAGAGAAATTTTCTTTCGCTTCAATTGATGAAATGACAACTGGCGCCGCTTGTAGAACTTTTAATATTTTGACTTTAGAAGATCGCAAAGTAGCCGCGATTTTAATAGCCTCGTTTGAAAAAGGAGGCGTCACGACGTAAAGCGTGACGGAGGATTTGCGGCCGCGAACTCAGAATTAATACTTTCTAAATCGATAACGGATTTTACATTTCAAATCACCCGTCTTAGGTCGCCAAAGGTTAGGTCGCCAAAGGCGATTGATCCACCCTCTTTTTCAAAGAGGGCTTTAAAAAACAACAAACATAATGACCAACCTCACAATAATATTATCCCTAATCAGCCTCGGATTTTTCGGTGGCTTCTCTCATTGCATGGGAATGTGCGGGCCTTTTGTGTTAACTCAAGTTTCCAATCGTTTAGAAAAAATTCCTCTAGATGAATTTACAAATTTTCAGAAATTAAAAAATTTAGCTTTGCTGCCTTATCACTTAGGACGCATCACCACTTATTCTGCGATTGGAATTGGCTGCTCTTTTTTTGCCGAAAATATTAAGGATTTTACAAATTTCAGACTCCTCTCTGCAATTTTTCTTTTCATCGCTTCGCTGATTTTTTTAGGTCTATTTTTTGAAAAAAAGTTTTTCACTACAGCCAAAAGCTATCTGAAAAATAAATTGCCATTTAAATCGAAATCTCTAAAAACTCGCCCCTCGTTGCTCGGGCTTTTTGCGAACATTTTTATCCTAAAAAAACCCAAATTTTTAAAATCATTTTTACCAATTTTATTCAAGAATCCTCAAGGCTTAAACGGCTATTTCTTGGGAATAATTTTGGGCTTCATTCCTTGCGGGCTTTTATATGGAGCTTTTTTATTAGCAGCCTCCATTAACCAGCCAATTTTAGCGGGAATGGGCATGTTTTTATTTGGGCTAGCAACTTTTCCGGCACTTTTTTTAACTGCTTCCAGCGGATATGTTTTTTCAAAAATTTTAAGCAAAGAATTTAAGATTTTTTCAAAAGTAATAATTTTAATTAATTCTGTAACGCTCTTTATAATGGCGCTTTCATTAGCTTTCTAATCAAATTCACGATCTAAATTAACATGGCTTCAGCTCAAAATAATCAAACACCCGCCACTTATAATTACGACATTATAAAGCTCTTTACCATCGCCGCCACTTTTTGGGGAATTGTCGGATTTTCAGCTGGGGTTTTCATCGCTTTTGAATTGGCCTTCCCTCTTTTAAATTTAGACATTGAATGGTTGAGTTTCGGCAGATTGCGCCCTCTTCACACTTCTGCAGTAATTTTCGCCTTTGGCGGAAATGCACTTTTCGCAACCAGCTTTTTTGTGGTACAAAGAACTTCTCAAGCCCGACTTTGGGGTTCAGATGCTTTGTTAAAATTCATCTTCTGGGGCTATCAAATTTTCATTTTAATGGCCGCTTACGGCTATCTTAACGGCATCACTCAAGCAAGAGAATATGCAGAGCCAGAATGGTATGCTGATTTGTGGCTTACTCTAGTTTGGGTTTGTTACTTATTAGTGTTTATGATGACTTTAAAAAATCGTAAAGAACCTCACATTTATGTTGCCAATTGGTTCTTTCTTTCATTCATCATTACCGTTGCCATCTTACATATAGTTAACAACTTATCTATTCCACTTAGATGGGACAGTGCTTACAGCTATTCAGTTTTTGCTGGCGTTCAAAGTGCCATGATTCAATGGTGGTATGGACATAATGCTGTAGGGTTTTTCTTAACTGCGGGTTTCATTGGAATGATGTATTACTTTGTTCCGAAACGCGCTGGTCAACCAGTTTATTCTTACAGACTTTCTATTCTTCACTTCTGGTCTTTGATATTCATTTATATCTGGGCTGGTCCTCACCATTTACACTATACTTCTCTTCCTGATTGGGTTCAAACTTTAGGGATGACATTCTCAATCATGCTTTGGATGCCATCTTGGGGTGGTATGATTAATGGTATCATGACTCTATCTGGCGCTTGGCACAAATTGCGCGATGACCCAGTTCTTCGCTTTTTGATCACTGCGGTAGCATTTTATGGAATGAGTACTTTTGAAGGCCCACTTATGGCCATCAGATCAGTAAATGCTCTTTCTCATTACACTGACTGGACAATTGGACATGTTCACTCTGGTGCTCTTGGCTGGGTTGCTTTCATCAGTTTTGGCTCGCTTTATCATTTGGTACCAATCTTGTGGAATAAAAAAGAACTTTACTCAATGAAATTAGTTAGCACCCATTTTTGGATCGCTTCAACTGGTATCGTTTTGTACATCACTTCAATGTGGATTTCTGGCATCATGCAAGGCTTGATGTGGCGCTCTTATGATGAAATGGGCTTTTTACAATATTCATTCATCGAAACAGTAAAAGCTTTACATCCACTTTATTTGACTCGTGCAATTGGTGGTGCGCTATTCTTAATAGGAGCTTGTTTGATGGCTTATAATTTCTATAAAACCATCTATTCAACTGAACAAAAATCTTAAGCTTCAGCTAGCTCAATAAATATAAATTAAATTCGCAAAACATGTTTAAGCATCACGATAAAATTGAAAGAAATTCGATATTACTTCTGATCCTAACGGTAATAGTAGTTTCAATTGGCGGCCTTGTTGAAATTGCTCCACTTTTTCGCATTGAAACCACAATCGAAAAAGTTGAAGGTATGCGCCCTTACACTCCACTTGAATTAGCTGGTTCTAAAATCTACAAACGCGAAGGCTGTTATGGTTGCCATTCTCAACAAGTTCGTGTTTTGCGTGATGAAGTTGAACGCTATGGACACTATTCTCTGGCCGCAGAAAGCATGTATGATCACCCTTTCCAATGGGGTTCAAAAAGAACTGGCCCAGATTTGGCGCGTGTTGGTGGTAAATATTCTGACAAATGGCATTCAATGCATTTGATCAATCCTAGAAGCGTAGTTCCAGAATCAATCATGCCAGGTTATAAATTCTTGCCAGAAAGAGATGCTGATATTTCTGAAATTTCTTCTGACATGGAAGTGCTGCGCAAAGTTGGCGTTCCTTACACTGACGACATGATTCAAAATTCAGTTTCTGATGCAGTTTTACAAGCTTCAACAGATCGTGATTCTGAAGCCTTACAAAAACGCTATGGCGGCAAAATTGTAGTGAGAGATTTCGATGGCAATGTAAATAAAGTTTCTGAAATGGATGCTTTAATTGCTTACCTACAAACTCTCGGAACTTTCGTAGATTTCGCGAAATATGATCAAAGCCAAGCTCATCTTAAAAAAGGCACTGTGAAAGAAGTGCAGCTAGAAGTTAAGAAAAATGTTAAAAAAGAAGAGGTTAAAAAATGATCGACCTTTTTATTAAATTAGCTCCAACCATCGCCACCATATTTTTCTTCTCAATTTTCTGTTATGTAATTTTTACAGTTTTTAGAAAAGACAATAAGAAGAAATTTGATAAATATGCTGAAATTCCTTTTAAAGATTCAGACGACAAAGAACCAAAATAAATTTTAGAAAAAGCCGAAATGATTAAAAATAATAAAGACAAAAAACCAATCGAAACCACCGGCCACGAATGGGATGGTGTTTCTGAATATAATATTCCAGCACCTCGTTGGTGGTTAATCACTTGGATCATCTGTATCATTTGGGCAGTTGGCTATTGGTTTTTTTATCCAACCTGGCCAGTTAAAGGCGGAAATACTAAAGGCTCTTTGAATTGGACACAAAAGTCAGAACTCGCAGAATCACAGCTTGAAATTGAGAATCGAAAAAATGTCTATTTAGAGAAATTTTCCAAAAGCAATTTCGAAGAAATTTTTAAGGATAAACAACTAACCGCTTTCGCTTTAAACGGCGGTCGCGCTGCTTTCAAAGAAAATTGCGCTGCTTGTCATGGCACAGGCGCTCAAGGTGGAAAAGGCTTCCCGAACTTAAATGACGATGATTGGTTGTGGGGCGGCAAGATTGATGATATTTACACAACTCTTAAATATGGCATCAGATCTAGCCATGAAAAATCTCGCGCCAGCCAAATGCCTTCTTTTGGTTTAGATAAGATTTTGAAGAAAGAAGAGATTGAATCGGTTGTAGAATATGTAATGTCGCTTTCTGGAAAAGCTGAAGCTAACGCTAAAGGTGAAGAAATTTTTAAAGCCAATTGCGTAGTTTGTCACTCTGTTGGCGGTAAAGGCGGCAGAAGCTTCGGAGCTCCTAATTTATCTGACGCAATCTGGCTTTATGGCGGCAGCAAAGAAGATATTACTTATACAATTAATTACGCTTACGCTGGCGTAATGCCTTATTGGGAAGGTCGCCTAGATGAACAGACTATTAAACAATTATCTATTTATGTTCATTCACTTGGTGGTGGAGAGAAGTAAAATTATCGCATGTTGAATTTATTTCTCGGTGTCATTCCCGCGAAAGCTGGAATCCAGAAATTAGTTATGCTTCATTGCCAAATTGCACTGGATTCCCGCTTTCGCGGGAATGACACCGAGATTTCTTATAAAAGCCAACATTAAATAATCAAATATGATCGGCTTCGATTCAATAAAATCAGCACTCCTCAACTCTCATCAAAATAATAAATTGCATCACGCAATTTTGCTTCATGGTAAAAAAGGTATCGGTAAAGCAAGCTTCGCGAAAGATTTTGTCACAGAAATTTTCGACAGCCAAAATAGAAATAATCCAGCAAACCATCCCGATCTTTTACTAATCGAAAAAGAAGCTGAAAAAAAAGAAATATCTGTCGAGAAAATTAGAAAAATTGCTGATTTTCTTAATCAAACTTCTGCCATTTCTAAAGATAAATTTATCATCATTGATGCCGCTGACGAGCTTAATAAATCTTCATCCAACGCACTTCTAAAAATTCTAGAAGAACCTCATAATAATAATTTTTTAATTCTGATTGCTCATAACACGAACAAAGTTTTAGCCACTATCAGATCACGCTGCCAAATTGTTAAAGTTCCAGATTTAAGTTACGAAAATTTTGTCGAAATTTTACGCCAAAATAATCACAAAATTTCCGATGATGAAATAGCAATTTTATCAGAAATTTGTGATAATTCTCCAGCCAAAGCCCTCAGATATGGCAAAGACTTGGTCGATCTTTATCAAGTTTTTTTAACATCTCTGCAACAAAGAAAAATTGATGATAAAATTTACAAAAAAATCTCTGACAAAAATTTTTCCTTCGATATTTTTTCTGAAATTTTAGAGTTTTTCTTTGGTCGCCTGATCAAGTTTTTAAGCGGCGCTGAAGTGGATTTTTACTTTGAAGAAAAAGAAATATTTTTAAATATTCGCGCGAATTTTACTTTGGAAAAAATCTTCACTATTTCAGATGCTGTGAGAAATTCCTCACATAAAACAAAGTCTCTCAACCTTGATAAGAAGCTAAGTTTTATCAATATTTTCAATCAAATTAATATCTCCGACAAATGACAAAAACCTATAGAAGCATTGGCTTAATGAGTGGCACCTCGATGGATGGAATTGATTTGGCTTTAGTCGAAAGCGATGGCTTAAAAATAATTAAAAGAAAAAATTTCCACTACAAGGCTTATAATGAAGACTTTAAAAGTCGCTTAAGAGATTTGATTTATGGCGCACCAAGATTAGAAAAAATCAAGTCCGTAGAAAATGAATTAACTATTCTGCATGCTGATTTGGTGAATGAATTTTTATCCGAAAATAATATCGACAAAAAAAGCATTGATATGATCTCATTTCACGGACACACTATTCTTCACATTCCTGAAAAATCTATAACTTGGCAAATTGGCAATGGCCATTTACTAGCCGCTAAAACTGGCATTATTGTAATTTGTGACTTCCGTACCAAAGATGTGATTCTAGGCGGACAGGGCGCGCCATTGGTTCCAATTTATCACTTCCATCTTTTACAAGATCATCCCAAACCTGCAGCTATTTTAAATATTGGCGGAATTTCCAATATCACCTACTTCTACAATGATAATGAAGACGACATCGAAGCTTTCGACATCTGCTTTGGCAATGCACCATTTGATGATTTAGTGAAAGAAAAATTTGGAATGGAATTTGATAAAAATGGCGAAATGAGTAATCGCGGCAATGCTAATTTTATCCTAGCTGACAGCATTTTGCAAAATGACATCTTCCATAAAAAACCGCCAAAATCTTTTGATCGCGATGATTTTGCTAATTTATTATCGCCGATAAAAAGTTTGAAGAACCCTGAAGATGCTTTGGCAACTTTTGCTTATATGCATGCCAAAACTATTCAAATAAGTTTAGAATTTTTAAGTCAAAGGCCGAAAGAAATTTTCGTTTGCGGTGGTGGCCGAAAAAATATGGCGATAATGGATGAGATGAAAAAATGGCTTTATAATGTCTCAGTTAAAACTATGGAAGACATAGGTTTAAATGGCGACGCTATTGAAGCCGAGGCTTTCGCTTATTTAGGAATTAGAAGCTTGCTAAATCTACCAATTAGCTTTCAAAAGACGACAGGGGTTTCACTGGGAAATGATTACGCTCTGGCTTCATCTCCGCAACATTCTTCTTCTTGCGGCGGCGTCTTCTATCGCGTTTAACTTTACGCACTTTAGTAGCATCTAAAACCAAACGGCTTTTGATATATTGATCAATGATGGATTCAAATTCATCCATATTATCTTTGAAAAAATGATCAGCATCATGAACTACTTGATAACTAACTTCTGCACCTTCTCTAGCTGATAATTTTTCTGCTAATTTAGCTGAATCAGCTTCTTTAGTAATTTCATCGACACCACCTTGAACAACTAGTCCAGCTGAAGTGCAAGGAACAATAAAGTTAAAATCATATTTAGTGGCAGGAGGCGCTACTAAAATATAATTTTCAATTTCTGGTCTTCTCATCACTGACTGCAAAGCAATCCAAGATCCGAAAGAAAAACCAGCAATCCAAAAATCTGAAGATTCCATATTTTGGTCATGCAACCAATTCATCACAGCTGTAGCATCAAGCAACTCGCCTAAACCATTATCAAATTTACCTTGTGATTTTCCAACGCCGCGAAAATTAATACGCAAGACTGAAAAGCCATTATTCACAAAAGCCTTATAAAGATTATAAGTGATTTTGTTATTCATGGTTCCACCATGCAAAGGGTGCGGATGCAACACCAAAGCAACAGGAGATTTCGGATTAGGATTTTGATGATAGCGCCCTTCTATTCTTCCAGCAGGGCCGTTGATGATAACTTCAGGCATTTTTATATGAGTCTAATTTAATATGCTTTTGGTAACATATTATAGATCCCCAAAGAATTGAAATACTATGGGGCACCGCCAGCGGCAGCCAAACATATCAATCTCGGGAGAGGCTGATATTTATAGTAAAATTAGTTGATTTGATCCCATTGTAATGGCTTTTCTGCTTCAGCAACGATTTGTTGAGTTCCACAATATTTAGCAGCCATGTATTTACCGTGTCCAGCATGAACTCCGTAGTAATAAACTGGCTCGATATCTTTACCGTTATGTTTTTTCTTTTCGACGCTTTTTACCCTGTTCTTCGGGTTATTTTTAGTACCCATGGATGCTACTTTTAATTAGTTATTATTCTAAAACAAAATGCGATAAAATATTTTCAAGTCACTATTCGCAGGTTCTCTTAAGAACTTGAATAGACTTCACTTGAAGAATTTTATCTTGGCAATTTATAAGGATTTTTCAAAATTTCTTGTAGAAAAAGAAATGAGAGCAGGCAAAATAGAAGCCGCTTCAAGCAAAATCAAGCTTTAATTTTTGTAAAACTCTTACAACTCAAATCCCGAAATTTCTAAAGACATGCCTAAATTTAACAGATTAAAAGACTGCGTTGTGACTAACAAGATCGTTATTGTCCGCGTTGATATAAATGTTCCGATAAAAGATGGTGTGATTGAAGATGACACTAGAATTAAAGCCGTAATTCCAACTCTAAAATATTTGGCGCAGCATAAGGCCAAAGTTATTGTGATTTCACATTTTGGCAGACCAGAAGGACAAGTTGAACCATCAATGTCGATTAAACAATTATTTGGTCGCGTGCAAGAATTGCTTGGCGATATCAAAGTTAGTTTTGTGGATGACTGCATTGGTGAAAAAGTAAAAAAAGCTGTGGAAGATACAAATTATGGCGAAGTAATTATGCTTGAAAATCTGCGTTTTTACAAAGCTGAAACTAAAAATGATCCAGAATTTTCTCGTGAACTAGCAAGCCTTGCTAATCTTTATGTTAATGATGCATTTTCTTGCTCACATCGCGCTCATGCTTCAATTACAGGCATTCCAACAATTTTAAAATCTTGTGCGGGAATTTTAATGGAAGCAGAACTTGATGGACTGACTAATCATCTTGAAAATGCAAAAAAACCGATGATGGCAGTTGTTGGTGGTGCGAAGGTTTCAACCAAACTTGATTTATTAAATTCACTTTCAACAAAAGCCCAAACCATTGTTGTTGCTGGCGGCATGGCTAATACTTTTCTTTATGCAATGGGGAAAAATATTGGCAAATCTTTATGTGAAAAAGATTTAAAAGACACGGCGTTAAATGTGATTGAAACTGCGAAAGCAAATGGCTGTAAGATATTTTTGCCTCTTGATGTGGTTGTGACCAAAAAATTTGAACAAAATGCGCCATGCAAAACAGTGTCGGTGGACGAAGTTGCTGATGATGATATTATTGTGGATATTGGCGAATCTAGCAGCGCGAAGATTGCTGAAGATTTAGAAAAACACAAAACTTTAGTTTGGAATGGCCCACTTGGCGCGTTTGAAATTAAACCTTTTAATATTGGCACTGAAAGTTTTGCACATACTGCGTCGAGACTAACTGAAGAAGGAAAATTGATTTCAGTTTCTGGTGGTGGAGATTCGGTTTCAGCTTTGAATTCTGTTGGGTTGGCGGAGAAATTTACTTATATTTCGACAGCTGGTGGAGCGTTTTTAGAGTGGCTTGAAGGGAAAACTTTGCCAGGAGTTTTGGCTTTGGATAAGTAATACCAAACCTTCGGTTGAGAGGAGTCGAAACCAGCGGATGCTCCTGCTGCGGATTTGCTTCACGGCAGGAACCATCCGCTGGTTTCGACTCCGCTCAACCGGTGGTTTTGGGGTTGGTTTCGATTACACGAAGAACATCGGTTACAAAAAAACCTCGTCTGAATTTCTTCAGACAAGGTTTTTTATTGGATTTTTTTTACGAGATTTCTTCAAGCTACTCCAGGGATTCGCTGTAGCTCATGCCCGTTTCTAACTAAGAATAGCCTTTAGGCTATTCTTCCCAACCTGCGGTCGGTCGTTAGAAACCCATTCCACCCATGCCACCCATTGGATTTCCACCAGCAGAACCAGCGTTATCTTCTTTCTTATCCACAATCGCAGCTTCAGTTGTGATCAACAAACCTGCAACAGATGCAGCACCTTCAAGTGCTGATCTTACAATTTTAGTTGGATCAACAATTCCAGCTTTGAACATATCTACATATTCATTAGTTTGAGCGTTGAAACCATAGCTAACATCTTTTTTAGAAAGAACTTCGTTAGCAACAACCGCGCCATCAAAACCAGCATTTTCAGCGATTTGACGGATTGGAGATTGCAGAACTTTTTTCACGATGTTGATACCAGCAGTTTGGTCTTCATTCGCACCTTTCACGCCTTCTAGAACGCGTCCAGCGAAAAGTAGAGCAGATCCACCACCAGCAACAATTCCTTCTTGCATAGCAGCACGAGTAGCAGCCAAAGCATCGTCAACACGATCTTTTTTCTCTTTCACGGCAACTTCAGTAGTTCCGCCAACTTTAATAACAGCAACGCCGCCAGAAAGTTTAGCTAATCTTTCTTGAAGTTTTTCGCGATCATAATCAGAAGTAGTTTCTTCGATTTGAGATTTGATTTGAGCGCAACGAGCTTTCACATCATCAGTTGCACCAGCACCGTCAACGATAGTGGTATCTTCTTTAGTGATGATGATTTTTTTAGCTTGTCCAAGTTCTTTCAAAGTTACAGTTTCAAGCTTCATGCCTAAATCTTCAGAAATTAATTGTCCGCCAGTTAAAGCAGCCAAATCTTCCATTGTAGCTTTTCTTCTGTCGCCAAAACCTGGGGCTTTAACAGCAGCAACTTTCAAACCACCACGAAGTTTATTTACAACCAAAGTTGCAAGAGCTTCACCTTCAACATCTTCAGCGATGATTAAAAGTGGACGACCTGATTGCACTACAGCTTCAAGAAGTGGAATCATTTGTTGTAAGTTAGCCAATTTTTTCTCGAATAAAAGAATGTAAGCATTTTCAAGCTCAACAGTCATTTTTTCAGCATTAGTTACAAAATAAGGAGAAAGGTAACCGCGGTCGAAATTCATTCCTTCCACAACATTAACTTCAAATTCCAAACCTTTAGCTTCTTCAACTGTGATTGGGCTATCTGGTCCAACTTTTTTCACAGCTTCAGCAATTTTATTTCCAACTTCTGTGTCGCCATTAGCAGAGATTGTCGCAACTTGTGCGATTTCTTCTTGGTTGCTAACTTTTTTACTCATTTTGGTAAGTTCTTTCAAAACAAGTTCTACAGCTAAATCCAAGCCTCTTTTCAGATCCATTGGGTTTATTCCTGCAGCAACTGATTTTGAACCTTCTCTAACAATTGCTTGAGCAAGAACTGTTGAAGTTGTTGTTCCGTCGCCAGCCACATCATTGGTTTTAGACGCAACTTCTTTAATCATTTGCGCGCCCATATTTTGAAACTTATCTGAAAGTTCGATTTCTTTAGCAACAGTCACGCCATCTTTAGTGATGCGAGGTGCGCCGAAAGATTTTTCGATAACTACATTACGACCTTTTGGTCCTAAAGTTACTTTTACTGCATTAGCGATGATATCCACACCTTCGCAAATTTTTGCGCGGGCTTCTGATCCAAATAGGATTTCTTTTGCTGACATGATTTTACTCCGTTTGTTTAGTTAGTTTATTCACCCAAACCCCCACCCCCTTTCCCTCAAAGGGAAAGGGGAAGACATGCTTTCGCTTGCGCTTACGCAATGTCGGGTGCCTAGAATTTAGTACGATAAAATTTGTTTTGGCTATTCAATAACCGCTAAAATATCTGATTCTTTAAGGATAATAAGTTCTTTACCATCAATCTTAACTTCAGTTCCGCCCCATTTTGCGAAGAGAACTTTGTCTCCAACTTTCACTTCCAAAGCAACTAATTTGCCTGATTCATCTCTAGCGCCGTTACCAACAGCAACTACTTTACCTTCTGCCGGTTTTTCTTTGGCAGTGTCTGGAATTATAATTCCACCAGCTGTTTTGCTTTCAGCTTCGATTCGTTCAATAAGAACGCGGTCATGCAAAGGTCTAATTTTATTAGCCATGGTTTAACTTTAAATTTAATTGATATTTAAAAGAGGAAATATTCTGGTTCTAGAATCAGAACCATGAAATTACTTAGTAACTTAGTAACGCTTTAACTTTAAACAAGGGTCAAAGTTAAAATTATTTTAACATTTGATCAAGTTTACCCGCAGCGTCCAAAGCGTAAAGATCGTCACAACCACCAACATGAAAATCATCGATAAAAATTTGTGGAACAGTCATGCGGCCACCAGATTTTTTCATCATTTCTTCTCTAGTTTCATCATCAGTAATTTTAATTTCTGTAAATTCTTGGCCTTTTCTTTGCAAAAGCATTTTAGCTCTAACACAGTAAGGACAAGGATCTTTGCTATATATAATTACTTTTGGCATAAATTTAAAATTAATTAATAGAAGTTTCTATCACCGTTGCTCGCTTTAGTAACATTTCCCTGATATGGATCATAGTTACTGTATTGAGATGGCGGCACATAATATTGATCTCCGTCATATTGAGGCGACGGCATAGCATAAGGATCGGAATAATAACGCGAACCATAACCTTGTTGTGGCGAATAATAAGGCCGTGCTTGATATGCTGGAGGCTGAGCATAATAAGGATTGCGCATAGGAGGATTAGGATTAACAAATCCCACTGGTCTAGAATTAGCATCCCTTGGATCATAAAGATATGATTCCTTAGATGAACAAGAAGTAAGAAGCATGATGAATATTAAACTTTTTATAAAAGTCGAAAAACTCACACCAACAGAAACTTTGGATAATTTTGTAAATTGCAAATCTATATCAAACATTAAAATTTGGATTTTTTACCTATCGATCATATAGAAATAGAGCTTAAAGCTAGTCATAGCAATATTCGCAAAAATATTTGGCGAATATCACACTGAATTTTTGAGATCTAAATATTTTTAAAGAGACAGTTGTTTTATAACTACATTAAAAGAGATGTAGATCTCTTTCTGTGTATCTTCAAGTGTATTGATTAATGATATGTTAACTAATAAGCCATATTTCTATCACCTGGTCTAGTAATCCTATTATCTTGGTAAGGATCGGTATTATTATAATAAGTTGGAGGCACATAATATTGGTCGCCATCATATTGAGGAGATGGCATAGCATAAGGGTTAGAATAATAACTAGAACCATATTTTGGTTGCTGCGGATAAGCTGAAGAACCTCCTCTATAAGCAGGTTGCTGATATTGAGGTTGTTGGTAATAAGGAGCTGGAGGTGAAGAGTAATAATTTTGTTGTTGGTTGTAGTAATCTGGCGGTAATCTATTTGGAGCTGTGGGATTTGGCAATACTACTGGTCTTGAATCGGCGTCAAATCCTGGTCTATCATAAAGATAAGGGTCTCTAGATGAACAGGATGCAAGAAGCATAGAGATCATCAGAAGTCTGATCGAAACCAAAAATCCAGCACCAAGAAAAGTTTTACTTAATTCTGAAAATTTTAACTTTTTAGCAAACATTATATTTAGATTTTTACTGAATCGAACTCTAGCCTTGTTCAAGAGTTTAATTTTTTAAATTATTTAACATCATATGTTGATCTAGCGGCAGCATTGTTGTCCTGATCATATGGCGAATATCCCTTAGGCGGAACATAATATTGATCAGAATCGTAATAAGGATATTGTGGTGATGGCGCTGAGTAAGGGTTATTATAATATCTAGAATATGGCTGACCGTATGTATTGTAGGCTGGGGCCGCATTATAATTATTATATCTTCTTGGAGCTTCAAATTTCTCTGTTCCGTTACAAGAAATTGCAAAACAAACTAGCACTATGCAAATAAGGTAATAAAAACATTCTTGAAATTTTCTTTTACACATCGTGATTTTGATAGACAATCTAGCCTGAAATAAAGCCATTTTCAAAGAGCCCGATCAATCTAAAATAAAAAGACACAATTACAATGATCTATTGTATAAAAGATAAATTATCTGCATTTTATTTTAAAATGTAACAGCTTACTTAAGGCCTAAAATTTAAGGCCTAAAATAAAATAGAAATCTCTGATCATTAATCAAATTTTTTCTAAAATTGCACATCTTAATGTCACAAAATTACGATAAAAAATTCATCTCTTACGCACTTAATTTAGCCAAAAAAAATCTAGGAATAACCGCGCCAAATCCTGTAGTTGCCTGTGTTATTGTTAAAAATGATGAAATTATATCTACAGGAATCACTGCCAAAAATGGCCGTCCTCATTCTGAAAAAATTGCCATTGATAAAATTTCTTTGGATGAAAATGGCAGAAAGAAATTAGAAAATTCTACACTTTATGTAACATTAGAACCCTGCTCTCACTTTGGTCAAACTGCACCATGCGTTGATGAAATTATTAAAAATAAAATCAAAAAAGTTGTCATCGCAACTTCTGATATTGACGAAAGAGTTAATGGTAAAGGTATAGAAAAACTTTTAAGCGCCGGAATTGAAGTAGTCGTCGGCGTTATGGAAAAAGAGGCGCAAGAAATTAATAAAGGATTTTTCAAATCTAAAAAAAGCGGAATTCCTTACACAACTTTAAAAATCGCCAGCAGTTTGGATGGAAAAATCGCTACCAAAAATTTCGACAGCAAATGGATTACTTCTGAAGCAGCGCGATATTTTTCTCAAAGCCTGCGCGCCAAAAACGACGCAATAATGGTTGGCGCAAATACTGTAAAAAAAGATAATCCAA
>Ga0114975_10001709_pt1 | contig 15369 bp, 18 predicted proteins | sample S_130626_EF_Meta_FD_87031 | JGI IMG/M metagenome (GOLD analysis project Ga0114975, IMG submission 87031) | Freshwater microbial communities from Lake Simoncouche, Canada to study carbon cycling - S_130626_EF_MetaG | ecosystem: Environmental > Aquatic > Freshwater > Lake | place: Lake...
AAAAAAGATTTAGAAAAATCCGGCCACGATGATGATGAACAAGAATTACATGAAGCAGAAAAAAAAGAAAAAGGACTTCCTGCTGATGCTTCTGGAAAATTAACAGAGCGTTCAACCATTGTCCACCTAATTCACCATATGCACGCACAACACGGATCTTATGGATCAGAAGAACATAAAAGTGATATAGCTCCACATAAAAAAGCAATTGATGATATTAAAAATAAATATGCAATAAACCCAAGACAAAAAACTCAAGCTCAAGTTCGTGAACATCACGGAAAAGTAGCAGCTGATGCTATACTAGAAACATTAAAACAAAAGCATGGACCAAATGTTAGAATTGCTTCTGTGGGCCACACAGCTAAGAATGGTGATATTGGTAAATTCACTAAAGGAAAATATAATGATGACCAAACTAATCCATCGGATGTTAGTGTCAGTTCTTATGTTCCGGGACATTTGAAAGAGTCTTTTGGTGAAGGACATGAAATACATCATGAAGGTTTTTCATTAAAATCTTCCGAAAAACAAAAAACAATCACTACAAAAAATCCAGCAATTCACTTTGATAATACATTGGATCACCCCACAAGAAAATTAGGAACAGAAAAAGTTGCTAGAGAAGGTTTGACAAAAGTACATAATGAAATGGGACATGGCGATAAGTCTGCAGCTGAAAGAGGACGACTAATTGACTCAACTAGAAAAAAAGAAGGTGTTGACAGTCATTCTTCTATTGAAAAAAAGGCAAGTGAATTAGCAAGACCGGTTCATGCTGATACAGCAAGAGAATTACATGACCACATTCACCACTTATTACACAATGTCGGTGACGAAGGTCATAGAATGGTTGGTAAATTATTAAAGAATCATTTAACGCCAAAAACCAAAATGCCTTGGTCTAAAGTGAGTGTAAAAGGTGAAACTAAGCAAAAAACTAAAGCAACAGTTACACCGGGAAGTGAACATCCATTAAACAAAGTATTTAATAGTAAAAAAACAAAATATGCAGTTTCTAGAAACGGTGCCACAGTAACGCTACATAAGGTTGAAAAAGACGGTTCACATACAGCTTTAGCACACTATAGACCGAAAACTAACAGTAACGCTTTGAAATCCAATACATCAAACTGGAATGTAACTCCAGCATACTCACATTAAAATATGAAAAGTTTTTTAGAACTGGTCGAAGAAAAAGAAGCCGGCAAACACGCCGTGATGACTTTTGGCCGCATGAATCCTCCAACCACGGGTCATTTAAAAGTGATTGATAAGGTTAAGGAAGTTGCGGCTAGAGTTGGTGGTTCACATCACGTTATTGTTTCACATTCACAAGATGGTAAAAAGAATCCTTTGTCAGGTGAACAAAAAGTAAAACATTTACGAAGATATTCACCTGGCACAAATATTGAATCTTCCACAAAAGAAAATCCATCTATCTTTCAACATGCGGAAAGATTACATAATCAAGGTGTAACACATCTTCATGTAGTTGTTGGTTCTGACCGTGTTAGAGAATTTAAAGATTCTCTAAACAAATATAATGGTAAACCAAATAAAGAAGGTCGTGTACCATATCATTTCAAAAAAATTACTGTTCATTCTGCTGGCCAGAGAGATCCTGATTCTGAAGGTTCTGAAGGTATGTCTGGTACTAAAATGAGAGAACATGCAAAGAATAAAAACTTTGCTGAGTTTCGTAAAGGTGTTCCAAGTCATGTATCGGATAAACATGCTAAAGAGTTAATGAATGACACTCGTAAAGGTATGGGTTTACATGAAAATGTTAATCGTGGTAAGTTCCGTGCCATCTTTGTTACTGGTGGACCTGGTTCAGGTAAAGATATCATTATTCGTGAAGCGATTGCAGAATCTCGTATCGTAGAACTCAATTTTGTACAAGCACAAGACTACTTGGCTGATAAACAGAAATTATCCGAACAAACCAAAGACTTCCGTAGGGAAGGCATTCGTAATCGTGGTCCTTTGATTATCAATGGTCCTGCTGATGATACCGATAGACTCTCCTACATCAAAGAAGAATTGGAAGAGTTGGGTTACGAAACCATGATGATTTTTGTTAATACCACCAATGAAACCAGCAAAGAGAGAAATTCATTATTATCTAGAATGATGGTAGAATCTATTAGACAAGATAAGTGGACCAAATCTCAAAGGAATACTAAATATTTCACCGAGTCATTTAAAACCTTTATTGAATTTGATAATACAGGTGACCTAGATAGTAAAGAAGAAGATATTAGTGAAGTATATGAATCCACTAAGGAATTTTTAGATTCAAACACTTTTGGAGAAACAGCCGAAGAATGGTTGAATCGTAGAAGTAAAATGAATATCAATTTGTTTTTCAAGGAAGAAAAAAATGTTAAAACGTATAACCGATTTCTTAAAGTCCGTGTTGATTCAAATATACGGCCAAACGGACCAACCGACATCCCTCCAGACAACCGACCTGGTGAAACCAGTAACGGAGACGAAATCAAAGGAAACACCTTCCCAAGAAAAAACCCAAACGGTAAAACCTACACCTTTGGCCAAAACGCCGGTGTCTACGCAGAAGCCAAAATCATCCAAGCCACGTCCACACCTGAAAAAAGCAACTTCAGTAAAGACAAAGACGAAGAAAAAAGACTAAAACGAGGCGAAAAAGCCTTAGGTATTCCTCGTATCATAACACCTTCTAGTTTGGGTTCTGAATGGAATACAAGAACCAATGGTTCAGGATTAACAGGTGGTGCTGGATTAGGTAATCAAACATATAGTGAAAGTGAAGAATATAGTAATGATAGTCCTGCCAGTACAGCAATGCCTTCAGGTGGATCACCAAATCCACTAACATCAGATTTTAAGAAGTTTAGAAAAGTAATTAGGAAAGAAGCTATTGATGATCCAGGTGCTAGTGATATGGGTGTAAGTGGATCATTGAGTGGTGCATCAAATAAAGAACCGATGGTAACTCCATCAGATGACAAAGTTAAAACAACCGAAGTAGTGAATAAGAAAAAGAAGAAAACCGGAGAATAAAATGTTTGAAAAATCTAAAATAACCCAAGCCATGATTGATGCTGTTAATTCAGTACTAGGAGTTAAGGTCGAGGAAAAAAATATTACTCAAGAATCGGACAGTCAGCGAGTACCTATGGCACCAGCTACTGAGTCGGTAAATTTATCCGAGGCTTCATTAAAAGTTCCTACTAAAACTGGTATGAAAGTGTATGGTTCTTCTTACGGAAATTCTGCAAAAGCTCATAAAGACCAAACAAGGTCGGCTGTGGATGATATTAAAGAACCTACCAAAAAAGATATCGAAAAAGATTCTTCTCTTTATAGAAAAACTCCTGCTATTTCTAAGAATTATTTGAAACCTGCTACACAGGCTTATTTTTCAAGAACTGGTGAATCTACTAAAAATGAAGAAGTTGAAGTTCAAGAAGAACTCAAAGGTAATCAACATAAGATTGATGCCAATCATAATGGTGAAGTTGATGCTCAAGACTTTAAAATTCTCCGTGGTAAAAAGAAAGTTAAAGAAGGTCGTGAGTTTACTGAAAAACTATTAGAAACAGTCCGTAAGTCTGATGTGCCTGCTTATCTCCGTAAAGCTAAAGGTGACACACCATTGACTGTTGCTGATGTTAAAGCTCCTAAGAAAGATTCTATCTCTGCTCCCGAGAACCTTGCCAAAGCTCGTAATGAGTGGAAAGAAGAAATTGAACATTTAGATGAAGATAATCTTGATTCTATTGCCAAAAAACATGGTATGGATCTCAAGAGAACCACTTACGGTGCTGGAATGAAACATCCAACACATGGTGAAGTTTCCATTAACCGATATGGTGAATGGAATCATTATCCAGCTGGTTCAAAATCATCTAAAGCACATGGTAATAGCACAGGTAATTTTGCTAGTTTAGACAAACATCTTTCTTCATTGAAAGAAGAAGTTGAATTGACCGAAGAACAACTTGATGAAATGATTAACGAAGTTCTTTCTAAAGATGCTTCTGCAGGTGATTGGATTCATGACTTTGTTCACTCAGATAATCCTAAGTTTGCTGGTAAATCAACAGCTGAGCGTAAGAAGATGGCTCTTGGTGCTTACTATGGTGCACAAAAAGAAGCTTATGAACCTTCTGATGCACCAATCACAACAGATACATTAGCTGGTCGTTTACCTGGTGGTAAATCAAACTCTTTCAAACCATACAAATTGAGAGTGCGTCCTTTGGATAAAGAAGGTGAACAAAAACCAGGAGTTGATGTTCCCAAAGAAATGCAACCACAAGATACTCCAGCAAGACGTTCACATGAAGTTCATGAAGCTACTATTGCTGGTACACCAGGTTGGGAAAAAATTGAAAAAAATATTAAAGATAAATCTGGTGCAATTCATACACCAATGAGTCGTGCAAAAGATTTAGCTCGTGCAGCATTTAAAGATATTCAATCTAAAACTAAAGTCAAATAATATGTCTAAGAAATTAAAAGACGTTATCAAAATTAATCCTGAACCAGCCAAAGGAAAATTTGGAGTTGATCCATTGGATCCTTGGTCGGTTAAGGCTAATATCTCAGAAGATGGTTCTTTGGGTAAATATCTTATGTCTAGAGGTATCAATCCCAAATTTATTTCAAGAGATACAAAAATCTCTCATGCAAAATCTAGTGCTTTCTTAAAATGGAAACAAGACCATCAGTTTGAAGAGGTGGATCATCTAAATGAAGATGCTTTATTAGATAAGTTCCTTATGTCTAGAGGAATCAATCCAAAATATGCAACTAAAGATATGAAAATTTCTCATGCAAAGTCTGGTCAATTTATTAAATGGAAACGTGACCATCAGTTTGAAGAAGTACAACTTGAAGAAGTTGACAAAGAAGATACTTTAACCTTTGACATTCCACTCATGATTCGTATGTTAGAATTGGCTCGTGAAGATGTTAAAGATGATATGGAACTACACCGTATTACCGAAAGATTAATTTCAATTCGTAACAAAGGTACTTTAACAATGGATGATTATGAATTCATTGCTGGTATCAAGAAACTCAAAGAAGAAATCGAAGCTATTGCTGAAGGTAAAATGAAATCTGCTGAAATTGATAAAGCAGAAACTCAACGCCTCGGTAAGATGACAACTCTACAAAAGTTCCGTGCCGATTCAGCTGCAAGAGAAAAAAAACATTCAGATATTGAAAAGAACTCTGGCGGTATGACTTCTGCTATTGACCGTTTAGAGAAACACCTGAATAAAGAAGAAATTGAGCAGATTGATGAACTCAAAAAAACTACATTAAAATCTTATAGAGATAAATCATTAGTCAGTATCAAAAATGCTCGAAAAAATCGTGATGCTGCGGAACCAGGTAAAGATATGTCTAAAGGTTTCTCTGACTTATATAAAAAATCTGATGCAATTGCTAAAAAACGTGCAAAAGGATTGGCAGGTTATCTACAACGCAAACATGGTATGAAACCTGGTTATCCTGATGAACGAAAACAGGCCAGCGAAAATACTTTAGACCCTTTGGCAGCTACCGAAGCACCTTGTGATGGTGCGAATGGTGGAGAAACCACTTCAACAAGACAAAAAGAAATGTCTAAGTCTGCTCGTATCATCAAATCTCTTTATAAGAGAAAAGGTGTAGTTAAAGAAGAACTGTATGACCATGAGAAAGAAGATAAATCTGTTCAGACTTATGGTAAAAAACCAAAGATTATGGAACCAGATGAAGAAAAGAACTTAGGTGAAAAGAAGCCTGATGCTCGTATCGTTATGTCTGGTGGCACCACTTTGACCGGTGAGAAAAGAGATACAGTAGAGATTGATCCGTTGATGAAGAATAGACCTGGTCCTGATACTTTTGGACCAACAGGTAAGAAAGCTTCACAACAATAGCAAGTTATAGAAAAGATAAATAGTAAGATAACCCGAGGTTAAAAGGAGAAAAAAATGCCATTATGGGGAAACACAGATGCGGCCAACAACGAGCCACACTTTTCGCAGTTGCGTGAAGTACGCATCACCGGAAGTTTAGTCACATCAAACGCAGTCTTGTCTGGAAACACAATTTGGTTCACAACAACTGTTCCTAACACAATTTTTTCGAAAATGTATGTTTATGGCGGTGAAGATGCTAATAATGCTATTTCAAGAGTAGCTAAAGATGGATCATTCTTTGATCAAAATGATATTGGAATTTGGCGTTCAAATAATACGGTTGCTGCAGTTTCAGGTAACACAATTACTTTGACCAACAACGTTTCTGGTGTATATGGTGCAGGTAAGACAGTTTACTTTGCAACAGGTATTAACAGAGGCACCGATTTGGATGCTAATGCTGCCAATGATACAATCTTGGTTACAGCAACCCGTATGGCGAATACTTCTGGTACTAACGGTCGTGGTGGTTCAAACGTTGCTAATACTAAACTTGGTTCTGTAAATCAAGGTTGGAATCGTATTACTCGTAAGATTAATAACGATGGTACAATTCGTTTCCTAAAAGAAACACTAGTATGTCTGGCCAATCCTACTGCTTCTAACACAAGTTCTGCTAATACGAGTGCTAACGCAATCTACGGCGGAATCTAATGATTGGCTTTCGTCATTTTATATCTGAGGATATTGGAGATAATTTAAACGTTGTCTCCATTTCCGAGGATATAAATGATACATATGAACAAATAAACGAATTATTGGATATTTGTTTAAGTGAATCTTCAGTAAATCCCTATACTGGTTGGATACAAGCATCAAAAACATTAACGGCCTTTGGTATTGATTTACCAAAGGTTGTTTTTTCTGGTGTACAAGAAGGAGTGGAAGTAATTCCATTAACATTCAACGAATCTGAATATTATTTCTATTATGAATATGTTTTAAATGAATCTAATCAATATGAAACATTTGCTACTATTACAGATGAAAATGGTTTGAATGATTTACTAAAAGAATAATTATATAATATGTTTGATGAATTGAATGAAGAAAATTTTATGATGTATGCAATGAAGTGTTATTCAGCACCAAATTGTATTATGTCGGAGTTCGAAGGTGACATTAAAAGAACTAAGTATCTAAAGAGATTGTTTCGTAGATATAAAGTTACCAAGACTCTCAAAGAACGATTAATTATTAACCACATCATTCTATTGAATAATGTTTTTGGTCCTGAGGTATCAGCCAGAATATTATTCTATAGAATAGATGAACGAGATTATGATATCTTGAAAACTTTCTTATTGTATTTAAATACTCTACCAGAAGTAATTAGGGGAATAAATGGTAAAACAATAAGAACATCGGAAATACCAGTGGATTTAACTATCGCAGAGATACTAAGACAAATATGAAATCATTTAAACAATACTTAGAAGAAAATTGCTGTTGTGTTACAGCTTTAGAAAAAGGCCTAAAGAAATTGGATGACCACAGTTATGAAACTATTCATAATCTGATGATGGACATATCTAAAAAAGGTAATACTACCGGTAAAGATTTACACAATGATTTTGTGGCCAAACACGGTAAAACTCCAGATGATTGGATTAAAGAATTAAATGAATCTGCTGCTTGGCAAAGAAAAGCAGGTAAGGATCCTAAAGGTGGATTAAACCGTAAGGGTATTGCTTCATATCGTAGAGAAAATCCAGGTTCTAAATTATCTATGGCGGTAACAACACCACCTTCAAAATTAGATCCAGATTCTAAATCCGCTAAACGTAGAAAATCATTTTGTGCTCGTATGGGTGGCATGGAAGGCCCAATGAAGAAACCAAATGGTGAACCAACTCGTAAAGCACTAGCCCTAAGAAAGTGGAATTGCTAATGAAAACATTTAAAGAATATCTCAATGAAGTTAAAAAACCTACAGGTAAATTAAAAGATGCTTGTTGGACTGGATATACTGCAGTTGGTATGAAAAATAAAGGTGGTCGCCAAGTTCCTAATTGTGTACCAGTTAAAGAAGATGGCATGGGTGCCGCTGCCGTAGGTGCACCAACAAATAACGTAGGCAGTGGTGCTATCGCAGGTACTGGTGGCAAAGGTGGCGAACCTGGTGTATCCAAAAAGAGAAATCCAGTTATGGCACCAACATTCAAAAGAAAACCACCACAACTATGAGTTTACTTTGGTTGTTAAATCTCATACCAAATTTCTCAATACACCTGATTCTTATAATTAGTGTATTATCACTAGTTGCAGCCGAATTCTTTAGTTTTGTTCCTTTCATTTCAAAATATCTAACGCCTATTAAGGTTGTTGCAATCATTGTTATGGTGTTTGCTGTTTATCTTGAAGGTGCTATTGGTAGTAATGACCTTTGGCAAGCAAAAGTAGATGAACTAACTGTTAAACTAGCCAAAGCCGAAGTGCAATCGGAAAAAGTCAATACAGTATTGGTTGAAAAGATTCTTGAAAAAGAAAAGATTATTAAGGATAAACAAAATGAACTTAAAAATGCGATTAACAAATATGCTACTGATGAGTGTAAGTTGTCTAATGCTTCTGTCAGCCTGTTCAACAGTTCCACTCAAAACGAACTTCCCGACACCGCCATCAACACTATTAAAGGAACCTCCGAAATTAAAATCGCTGAGCTCCTCAACACAGTCAACGACAACAACGCAACCTACTACAAACTCGTTGAACAAGTAAAAGGTTGGCAAGAGTGGTACTATAAGAATAAAAAGATTTCAGAATCGGTGAATTAAATGAATTTTCCTTTAATTACACATTTGATAGATAGTAATTTTACAATGGATGATTTTATGACAGCATTACTACTATTTCTATTATTCATAATCATATATTCCGTATTGAAGTGGTTGTATAAACTTAATAAGGATCCACACAATACGATATCTTTTGTGGATCTAATTACAGTAAATGGTAGATTAAACGAACGCAAAGTAAGTAGATTTGGTGCATGGATATTAAGTACATGGGGATTCATGTATTTGATATTGAATAATAGATTGACCGAATGGTACTTTGTTGGATATATGACTGCTTGGGTTGCCAATGCTTTGATTGGTAAAGCAATTAAAGATCCAAATGGCGAAGAAACTCCATCACCTAAGAATTAAATATGATTACACCAGAACAATTGCAAAAGCTAGGTATTTCTACTGATTGGTGTCAAGTTTTAAATGATTTATTGCCTAAATATGATATAGACTCTCCACAGAGGATAGCTTCATTTATTGCTCAATGTTCACATGAATCTGGACATTTCGAGAAACTAATCGAAAATTTGAATTATGGTATTACCGGCCTAGTTTCAACTTGGCCAAAAAGATTTACAACTAAAGAGCAGGCTAATAAATATACTAGACAACCAGAAATGATTGCAAATTATGTTTACGCAAATCGTTTAGGTAATGGTGATGAATTTAGTGGAGATGGATGGAAATATAGAGGTAGAGGCCTCATTCAATTAACAGGTAAGTATAACTATCAAAAGTTTGCAGATACCGTTGGAATGACCTTAGATGAAGTACCCAGGTATCTAGAAACCAAACAAGGTGCAGCTGAAGCGGCTTGTTTATTCTGGAAGAACAATAAACTCAACTCATATGCAGATGTTGGTGATATTAAAGGTATGACTAAAGTGATTAATGGCGGATATAATGGTTTGCCGGAGAGAGAAGAGAATTATAGAAAAGCGCTGAATATTTTAGGATCATAAAGATGGAACAAGGCAAAGACATGGTAGACGTCCAAATTGATGTTGGTATTTTAAAAACTCAAGTATTGACTTTATCTGCTTTATGTAATAAAATGGATCAAGTTATAGAAAAACTCGTGGATCAGCACGACAGACATATAGCAAAGGTATACGCCGACATGGATCAGCGCAGATTAGAAACTGAAAAAGATATTAAAGAAATCCATGAAAGGATTGATACCGTATTGGACAAGATGCAAGATTCCAATGAAAAGATTATGGAAGAATTCAAATCTTTAAGAAAAGATATGACCGAACATAATAAAAAAGAAAAAGAATCATTGGATAAGCTTCTAGAGTGGAAGTGGATGCTTGCCGGCGGTATACTTGTTCTTTCCTACTTGCTTTCACACGTTAATTTTGATACACTACTACATATAGCTAAGTAGTAATTACCACTTTTTGAAATGATATATTATGAGTGTCTTTATTGACAGGACCTTCCTGTTACAAGTTTCACCCAAATTACAGAGATTTGCTCGTAAAAAAGACGATCTCTATAATTTCAGATGTCCGCTCTGTGGCGACTCACAGAAAAATAAAACGAAGTCCCGAGGTTACATCTTCCGTAAGAAGAATGATTACTTTTATATGTGCCACAATTGTGGTGTGTCCACAACTTTCTATAATTTCTTGAAACAAGTAGATCCTAATTTATTGCAAGAATATCAACTAGAGAGATATAAAAATGGTGAAACCGGTACACATAACTACCCAAAGCCGGAGTTTGAAGAATTTAAAACGGAAAAACCAACGTTTAAAAAGGCACTTGAACTTCCAACACTCGACTCTTTACCAGAGGCGCATTTTGCTAAAGTCTATGTTCAGCAAAGACGGATACCGGAGGCCTTTTATTCGCAACTATACTATGCGGAAGATTTCGCAACCTTTGTACAAAGTTTGGGGATTGAAAAAGAAGGCCTTCACAAAGATGACAAACGGTTAGTCATACCATTCTACGATAGAGAAAAAAATCTCGTGGCCATACAAGGTAGGTCATTGGGTGAATCGAAACTCCGGTATATCACATTAAAACTACATGATGATAATAAAAAGGTCTTTGGTCTTGACAGGATAGACGAGGATGAGTTAGTATATGTAGTGGAAGGTCCTATTGACTCCATGTTCTTAGAGAACTCGGTGGCGACAGCAGACTCTAACCTAGAATCAATTACCGATGTACTGGACAAGTCCAAGGTGGTTTTGGTGTTTGATAACGAGCCTCGTAACAAAGAAATTGTGGCGAAGTTGGAACACGCTATTGATAATCATTTTAATGTGGTCATCTGGCCAGAAATGGTCGAAGAAAAAGATATTAATGATATGGTGTTAATTGATAATTTCTCACAGGATGAAATCGAAGATATTATAAGTAAAAATACCTTTGTGAATCTTAGAGCAAAAATGGAATTTGTGAATTGGAAGAAAGTATAACATGAATGTAAAATTAGTATCATCAACACAAGGTGCAGACGGCAAGAATCTATTAGAGCAGGTTGCATATGCCGCTAGAGTATCAAACCCAGCAAATCAAAATAATAACGAAAGTGCAGAAAAATTAGTTCGCTATCTCATTAAACACCAACATTGGTCACCACTTGAAATGGTGAATGTTTGTTTAGAGATTGAAACTACACGAGATATTGCTAGACAAATCTTGCGACATCGTTCCTTTTCTTTCCAGGAATTTAGTCAAAGATATGCTGAAGCTGATTTAGGTTGGGAGTTCAAAGAAGCACGATTACAAGATACCAAGAATCGTCAGAATAGTATTGAAGTTGATGATTTAGGTTTACAGATGAATTGGGAAACACAACAAGATTATGTTTTATTGGCTGCACAAAAAGCATATCGTTGGGCTATTGAAAAAGGTATTGCTAAAGAACAGGCTCGTGCTGTATTACCAGAAGGCATCACAGTTTCAAGGCTTTATATGAATGGAACTTTGCGTTCTTGGGTACACTATATACAGCTAAGAAGTGGTGTAGAAACACAAAAAGAACATCGTGAAATTGCTCTTGCCTGTGCTAATGCGATTGAACCCGTTTTCCCAATGATTAAAGAATTTGTATCAAAATAATAATAACAATAACATTTTAAGGCAACTATATGGAATATCTAGGCATTAACATTGATTTGGAAAGAGATAAGTTATTCGATGATCTTGGAATTAAACGATTACAAGAATCGTATATGAAAGAAGATGAAACCTCACCGCAACACAGATTTGCATTTGTATCAAAACAATTCGGAACAAACAAAGAACATGCGCAAAGATTATATGAATACAGCAGTAAGCATTGGCTCAGTTATTCTACTCCCATTCTCTCTTTTGGTCGTAGTAAGCGTGGCATGCCTATATCATGCTTCCTTAATTATATTGAAGATACTGCGGAGGGTTTAGTTGAAAATCTCTCTGAAACAAATTGGCTCTCTATGCTTGGAGGCGGTGTTGGTGTTGGCTTTGGTATTCGAGCCGCTGATGACAAGTCTACCGGTGTATTACCGCACCTTAAAATGTATGATGCAAGTTCTTTGGCTTATCGCCAAGGTCGTACTCGCCGTGGCTCTTATGCCGCTTACCTCGATATATCTCATCCTGATATTATTGCTTTTCTAGAAATGCGTAAGCCGACTGGTGATCCAAATCAACGTTGTTTGAATCTTCACCATGGTATTAACATTGATGATGAATTTATGACAATCATTGAGAAGTGTATGTTGGATCCGGAAGCGGATGATTCTTGGACATTAAAAGACCCACATTCAGGTGAAGCTAGGGAAGTAGTATCTGCTAAGATGTTATGGCAGATGATTCTAGAACTCCGTATGCACACAGGCGAACCATACATTCACTTTATTGATACAAGTAATCGTGAATTGCCACAATGGTTAAAAGATAAAGGTTTGAAAGTACATCAATCAAATCTTTGTTCTGAAATTATTTTACCAACAAATGAACAGAGAACAGCAGTATGTTGTTTATCTTCTTTAAACCTAGAAACATACGATGAGTGGAAAGATAATGGACTTTTTCTTAAAGACGTTGCTGAGATGTTGGATAACGTACTTAATTACTTTATTGATAATGCACCTGACACCATCGCTAGAGCAAAGTATTCAGCACAACGAGAACGGTCCATTGGTATTGGCGCTCTTGGTTTCCATGCTTATCTCCAAAGGAATCATATTGCTTTTGAGGGTGTTATGGCGAAAGTTGCGAATAACAGAATTTTTAAATCAATCAGACGAGGATTAGATGAAGCAAATCTTCAGTTGGGTACCGAAAGGGGTGAGGCTCCTGATGCAGTTGGTACTGGTCGCAGGTTTAGTCATGTCATGGCTATTGCTCCCAATGCTTCTTCTTCCATTATCATGGGGAATACTTCTCCTTCTATTGAACCTTACCGTGCCAATGCTTATCGTCAAGATACTCTTAGTGGTTCGTTCTTGAATAAGAATAAGTGGTTGGATCAAGTTATTATGAAACATCTTTCACCAAATGGTGCACCATTGACACCAAAAGGTGAGGAAGAATATGCCGATATTTGGTCTAGTATTATTGCTAATGATGGTTCATGCCAACATCTTGATATTCTAGATGAAGCAGAAAAAGATATATTCAAAACATCTATGGAAATTGATCAGCGTTGGGTAATTGATTTGGCAGCTGACCGCCAAGCTTATATTGACCAAGCACAATCATTGAACTTATTCTTTAGACCTGATGCACACATTAAATATCTTCATGCTATTCATTTTATGGCATGGAAAAAAGGATTGAAAACTTTATATTACTTACGTTCTGAAAAGATTGGTAAAGCAGATAAAGTATCAAAGAAAATTGAACGTCAAGTTATTAAAGAACTTGATATGACACAATTAGCACAAGGCAATGATTGTATTGCTTGCGAGGGTTAAATGATTAAGAAGATTGATAGTAAATTAACAGATACACGGGATAGTTTTAAACCGTTTAGTTATCCGTGGGCTTATGACGCATGGTTGAAGCATGAACAATCTCACTGGCTTCACACAGAAGTACCAATGAATGAGGACGTAAAAGACTGGAAAAAGAAACTTACCAAGGAAGAAAAACAATTCCTGACACACATCTTCCGTTTCTTTACTCAAGGTGATATTGATGTGGCTGGTGGATATGTAAAAAATTATCTTCCTTATTTTTCACAACCAGAAGTTCGTATGATGCTTCTAGGATTCGCCGCCAGAGAGGCGTTACACGTTGCTGCTTACTCACACCTCATTGAGACACTTGGCCTGCCTGACACCACTTATAATGAGTTCCTAGCATATCAGGAGATGAAAGATAAACACGATTATGTCCTGGCCATTTCCGATAAGAATGGTACCAAAGAAAACACAGCATTACATATTGCTGTATTCTCAGCCTTCACTGAAGGTATGCAATTGTTTAGTTCCTTTGTTATGTTGTTAAACTTCCCTCGACATGGTAAAATGATAGGCATGGGTCAGATTGTTACTTGGTCAATTGTTGATGAAACAATGCACGCCGAGAATATGATTAAATTGTTCAGAACATATATCAATGAAAACAGAGAAATCTGGAATGATGAATTGAAATCAAATATCTACACCATTGCAGAAAAAATGGTTGAACTTGAAGATAGATTTATTGATCTGGCTTTTGGTTTGACTGAAATGGAAGGTCTAACAATTGATGAGTTGAAAAAGTATATTAGATATATAGCAGATAGACGATTGATTAGCCTAGGAATGAAAGGCATTTTCAAAGTTAAACGTAATCCTCTACCGTGGGTTGAGGAAATGATCAATGCACCTACACATACTAATTTCTTTGAAAACAGAGCAACCGATTATGCAAAAGGTGCTCAATCAGGTGATTGGAGTGACGTTTGGGCTAATTAAAAATAATAAGGAAGAATATGACGCCTAAGACAGTATCGGGAGATTGTGGAAATTGCGAGTCCACATTTCAAATAGAATATATGCAAGAATTTGTATCGGAAGAATATCCAGAACACTGCCCATTCTGCGGCGAATCAATAGACGATTTATCTGAAGAATATATAGAAGATGATGACTCTAATGATGAAGAAGAATGGGACTGAACTGGATATTTCAAGATAAAGAATTTACGGAAGACTTGGTTGGTGATAACATAGGGTTCGTCTATGTGATTACAAATCTGACGAATAAAAGAAAATACGTAGGCAAGAAATTATTTCATTCTGCCAAAACCAAACAAGTCAAAGGTAAAAAGAAACGTTATAAAGTTCCAAGTGATTGGAAAACTTATTATGGTTCTAATGAAGAATTGAAGAAAGATGTTAAAGAAATGGGTGAAGATAATTTCATCCGTGAGATTTTACATCTTTGTAAATCTAAAGGTGAATGTTCTTATTTGGAAGCAAAGGAACAATTTAATCGTAATGTAATGGAAGGTGATGAATATTACAACGTATGGATTATGGTACGGGTAAGAAAATCACATATTAAGGACTATAATGCTAGAATTTCTCAAAGAAGTAGCTGAATCGGATTATGATACAATATTTTTTGTACCAGGACCAGAAGAAGATTCGGTTCAAGTAGAAGGCAGTCAGTATA
>Ga0114975_10001711_pt1 | contig 15367 bp, 10 predicted proteins | sample S_130626_EF_Meta_FD_87031 | JGI IMG/M metagenome (GOLD analysis project Ga0114975, IMG submission 87031) | Freshwater microbial communities from Lake Simoncouche, Canada to study carbon cycling - S_130626_EF_MetaG | ecosystem: Environmental > Aquatic > Freshwater > Lake | place: Lake...
AACAGATGCTTGCAGTGACTCTTTGTTGAGGACATAGGCCAAACGCACCTGCTTTCTTCCCGGTTCAGGCTTGGAATAAAAACCGGTAGCCGGAGCCATCATCACTGTCTGGTTGTTGTATTCAAACGTTTCTAGCATCCACTGGCAGAAAATATCGCTGTCATCAATCGGCAATTCCGCAATGCAATAGAAAGCGCCCTTTGGCTTGGGACAAACGACACCAGGAATAGTGTTGAGTCCATCAATCAGAATATTTCTGCGCTCTACATATTCTTCAACCACGCCATCAAAGTATGACTGCGGGGTTTCGAGCGCATAGAGCGATGCCATTTGACCGAAGGTAGGCGGCGACAATCGTGCCTGAGCAAACTTCATGGCTGCTGCCATCACCTGCTTGTTGCGCGTAATCATTGCGCCTATGCGTGCTCCACACATGCTGTAGCGCTTGCTCACACTATCAATCATGATGGCATTCTCTTCTAATCCCTCTAGATTCAGAATGCTGCTTGGAACTGCTCCATCGTAAGCGAACTCTCGATATACCTCATCGGCCATCAAAAACAAATCATGCTTCTTTACCACATCGCGAAGCTGCTCAAGCTCAGACTTACTGTACAGATATCCCGTCGGATTGCCCGGGTTACAAATAAGAATACCCTTCGTTTTGGGTGTTATCAATTGCTCGAATGCATCTATAGGCGGCAACGCAAAACCTGTATCGATTGAACTCATTACAGGAACAACGGTTACTCCGGCCATTACAGCAAAACCGTTGTAGTTCGCATAAAAAGGCTCGGGTATGATGACCTCATCACCCGGATTGAAACAGGTCATGAATGCAAAAACAAGTGCTTCACTGCCGCCTGTTGTCACCATGATTTGCTCCGGAATTAGGTCTATAGACTTCGATGCATAGTACTTCGTGAGGCCTTGGCGATATGCCGCAATTCCATCACTGTTGCTGTATTCGACAACCTTCAAATCCAGTTCCTTCATCTTGTTGCGAACCACTTCAGGGGTTTCAATATCGGGCTGACCAATATTGAGATGATACACCTTACGTCCTTGCTTCTTAGCAGCTTCTGCATAAGGAACCAGCTTACGAATCGGTGAAGCCGGCATAGCAACCGCTTTCGATGAAATATGGGGCATAATAAAATTTTTATTGGCGCAAATGTAAACGCTCGCAGCGTCCACGGAGCGAATTCACAACTCCTTCCACATAAAATGATGAGGACCGATTAAAGGCACTTCATAGAGGTCATCAAACTTGGAAAAACCGATGTTATTATAAAATGGAACAGCAACTAGCCGCGCGTCGCACCACAAAACGTGAATGCCTCGTTTGCTCAACTCTTCGCATGCAAATGCTATCAGCTGCTCTCCTGCGTGCATCCGGCGATAATCGGGATCGGTTGCCATTGCTCGAAGGCGATATTGCCGTTCATGATTTAATCGAGGAGATTGCATACTGAAGAACGAGCCTATGCTAATCAAGGTATTCTCTTGAAAAACACCCACATGAAAAGCGTCCTCGCGATGATCGATATCGATGACACACACATCGGGCGATGCCAAATGGGGCCACAACACTCGATGACGCAGCGACTGTGTCTCCGCTGGTTGTATGAATTGCGCTTCCAACATCATCAAGCCATGCTTCCTTCTTTGAGCTTCTCTGTATTCTCAGCTAGTTTGAGCGCTTCGATTATTTCCACCACTTCACCGTTCATTACCGCATCCAAATTGTAAAGCGTAAGATTGATGCGATGATCGGTGACCCGTCCTTGCGGATAATTATACGTTCTGATTTTCGCGCTACGGTCGCCTGTGCTCACCAACGATTTTCGCATGCGTGCACGCTCCTCTTGTCGTCGGTTCACTTCGGCTTCAAAGATGCGCGTGCGCAACATAGTCATGGCCTTCTCCTGGTTCTCATGCTGTGAACGGCCTTCCTGGCATTCTACGACAACGCCTGTAGGCATGTGCGTAAGACGAACAGCCGACTCCGTTTTATTTACGTGCTGTCCTCCGGCACCACTTGCTCGATAGGTATCCCTGCGAATGTCGGCCGGGTTAATGATTACATCAAACTCCTCTGCCTCCGGCAATACAGCCACAGTTGCGGCGCTTGTGTGAACACGTCCCTGGGTTTCTGTTTCGGGCACGCGCTGCACGCGGTGAACTCCACTTTCGAACTTCAACGTTCCATATACCTCCGCCCCAACAATCTCGAACGATATTTCCTTAAAGCCGCCCATGGTGCCCTCATTCATGTTGAGCACCTCAAACTTCCATCCTTGATTTTGAATGTAGCGCGTATACATGCGATAGAGGTCGCCGGCAAAAATGGATGCCTCATCACCGCCGGTTCCCGCGCGTATTTCCATAATACAGTTCTTCGTGTCTTCAGGATCTTTCGGAATGAGCATATACTTCACTTCTTCATCCATCTTTTCCTTCAAAGGCGTGAGCGTATCAAATTCCTCCTGGGCAAGCTCCTTCAAATCCGGATCTTCATTTGAATATAAAATATCCTTCGCGGCCTTCAGGTCATCGTTGACCTTCTTGTATTCATGATATTTATCCACCAGTACACCCAAATCTTTGTATTCCTTCATGAGCGTCGGATAGCGCTTCATATCTGAAATCACATCCGGGTCGGTTATCATCTTCCCTACTTCATTATGACGGTCTACAATTGCCGACAATCGATCCAACAGATCTTGCATACTCTATTCTTCTATGATTCGTAAATAAACTCTCCGTGCTCGCTTCGAATGCTGAGCATCTTTTTTGACGACGCTTCAACACGTCCTACAATCTGCGCATCAATATGAAAACTGCGGGCAATCTCTATCATGCGATTCGCACTATCAGCATCGGTGTAAATCTCCAAGCGATGCCCCATGTTGAACACACGGTACATTTCCTGCCACGCCGTTTTTGACTCTTCCTGAATCATTCGAAACAAAGGAGGTGTTGCAAACAGATTATCCTTTATCACGTGAACATTTTCAGTGAAATGAAGCACCTTCGTTTGTCCACCACCGCTGCAATGAACCATGCCGTGCACCTTTGATCGCATTTCTTTCAGAATTGCAGAGGCCACAGGCAAATAAGTTCGCGTGGGTGAAAGCACCAAGCGCCCGGCATTCATCGGAGCATCCTCTACCAAATCCGTCAATGCATATGAACCGCTGTATACCAAATCTGCCGGAACCGACGGATCATAACTTTCAGGATACTTTTCAGCGAGGGTATTGTAAAACACGTCGTGGCGTGCACTTGTCAAGCCATTGCTGCCCATGCCTCCGTTGTACTCGCCTTCGTAGGTTGCTTGGCCGAAAGATGCAAAGCCGACAATTACATCGCCTGCTGATATGGCTGAATTATCAATCACTTCATCTCGACGCATGCGCGCTACCACGGTTGAATCCACTATCACTGTGCGAACCAAGTCGCCCACGTCAGCTGTTTCGCCCCCGGTAACCGTAACGCGCACTCCCATCTCCGTCAGCTCATCGGCCAATTCCTGCGTTCCATTGATGATGGCGCTCACCACTTCGCCGGGGATCAGTCCTTTATTGCGACCAATAGTACTGCTCAGGAGAATGTTGTCGGTAACACCCACACACATCAAATCATCAAGATTCATGATGAGTGCATCTTGGGCAATGCCCTTCCATACGCTCAAGTCACCGGTTTCCTTCCAGTACACATAGGCGAGCGAAGATTTGGTGCCCGCCCCATCGGCATGCATAACCAAACAGTGCTCTTCGCTGCCCGACAAATAGTCGGGGACGATTTTGCAAAATGCCTTTGGGAATAATCCCTTATCCAACGTCCGAATGGCGGCATGCACATCTTCTTTCTGTGCTGAAACACCACGACGGGTATATCTTGAATCGTTCATTTCTAAAAAATAAAAGAGGCGAACCGCATGGTTCGCCCCTAAAAGTTATTCAATGCAGCTACTTGCTCGGCACAAAGTCGTTGCTCAACACACGGAATACCGTGCGACGATTCAACTGAAGTGCTGCTTCCTGCTGCTCTTTACTTGCCAATTTGTTGATGTAAGCTTCTGTGAGCTCATCACCCTTCTTGAAGCCTGCCATATCACGACGGAGAATGCGCGGCTCCGTCTCGCCTTTACCCACAGCCACAATGCGCTTTGGATCAATTCCCTTTTCTTTCACCAGATAATCGACACACGCTTGGGCACGTGCTTGTGAAAGCGTTTGGTTGTCTTTGTCTGCTCCACGCGCATCGGTATGGGCCTCCAGCTGCACAACCAATCGTGGATTGTTCTTCATGATATCAAAAAGGTAATTCAGTGAATCCTTTGAATTCACCTCGGCATTGACCTGCAACGCACTCTTCGCATAATCGTAACGTACCTCGGGCATTTCAATACCACCTTGACGTGACGTTGGATCCGGTATCGGAATAATAAAGTATTCACGTGCAAAGTTGGTAGAAGCATTGAGTCCAACTGTTGAAAGTCTGTCAGCTGTACCAATGTACTTTTCCTTCTGAACGTCGAGCGTGTAGGTATAATTGGAAGAGATCTTCGTTTTGTCGAAATTGAAGCCTCCATTCGCATCGGTAGTAACCTTCAAATTCACCGGGTCACCTGAGTTGCTGGATCCAACAAGGGTGATATCCGCTCCTGCCACAGGTGCACCACTGTCTTTGTCATAAACGGTTCCAACCAATGAAAAATCAAGACCCGACTCTACGAATCGGTAGATATCATCCTTACCCTTTCCTCCCGGACGATCGGAAGTGATATAACCTGAGAACGTCTTGTCACCTTCTTTTTTAGGATCAATAACCAATGCGAAATCATTAGAAGAAGTGTTGAGCGGATAATCAACTGCAACAGGTGCTTCGAATGTCATGTCGCCCGACTTCGCAGCTTTGAAAACATCCAATCCACCTAATCCACCCCAGCCATTTGAAGAGAAATACAACGTTCCATCGGGACCAATAACGGGAAACATGTCATCACCCTTGGAGTTTACAGCAGCGAGGTTTGTTGGCTTTGACCATGATGATGAATTGCGATCGTAGTTGATGTACCAAATGTCTTTGCCGCCCTTTCCGCCAGCCATGTTGGAAGCGAACAACAAATACTTGCCGTCCGATGTCAAGAAAGGCTGACCAACTACCGTTGAATCATCGGAATTGCGGTCAACGACATTCAGATTGGTTACCTCCAGAAACTTACCGGCCTCATTGCGTGTTGCACGAGCAATATCACAAGCGAAATAAGCCTTCGCGCTTTCGTAGCGGCAAGAGGTGTAGAGGATGTCTGAATAGTCCTTGTTGAAGCAAGCCGCACCTTCATTACCCATGGTATTTACTACCCCTGGAAGTGGCGCCGGAACACTGAACTTACCTTTTTTATCCATTTCAGCGATGAACAAATCCATGAAACTTTCACCGGTAATAGGGTCCTTGTAAGAGCCTGCGCTCGAAGGGCGAGCAGAAGACAATACCACCTGGCTAGGACCGGAGAAAACAAGACCGTAATCGAAAAACTCTGAGTTTAACTCCACTACGTTCGAAACCGTAATGCGTGTTTTTGTTGCTTTCTTCGACGCTGCGTCTTGAGCCGATTTAATTGCGGTGGCAGCTTTCGACTTATCGCCTCCCTTAGCGCTGTACTTGTTGAATTGAGTTACCGCATCGTCCCAACGCCCCAGTTCCAGCAAGCTCATTCCATAACCAAAATAAACTTCAGGATCAATTTTGTAATACTGGGCTACAATAGCCTTTTCATACCACTGCAAACTCTGTTGCGGATCAGCAACCAAGCGATAGCATTCGCCCAAACGATAGAAGATTCGTGATTTATCATCCAACGACTTAGCAACTGGCTCAGCCTTGATGTAGAGCTTCGTAGCTTCGTAGTATGCGGCCCTATCAAATTGTTCATCGGCCTTTTTGGTTGGTTGTGCCCAGCTTACCAGCGCTATCAGCATAAAAGCCGAAGTAGCAAGAACGGAAATTACTCTTTTCATACAGGTTTCTTTAAGGAGTCGGTCTGTTTATAGGTGACGAAAATAAGCCAATATCAGAAAAGCTCAAAGCGCGCTCTTGAAATGGCCGAGGACCGCGAAACCAATTATTGGGCCGTTTTCCTTTTCTCAATCAAGCCGCGCTTTATGCGACTCAATGCCTCAGGGGTTATACCCAGAAAGGAGGCTATGTGATGTTGGGCAACGCGCATCTCCAATTGCGGATAGCGCTGTGTCAATTGAACGTAACGTTTCTCAGCGCTCAACGACATAATGTCCATCGTGCGTTTTTGTGAAGCTACATAAGCGTTCTGCATGAGCAAACGGAAGAATCGCTCGAACTTTGGGTACTGGCTCAGCAACACTTCGTAATCATCGCGATGGATAGCAAGTACCTCCGTATCCTCCAGCGCTTCAATGCTGAAAAAGGCTGTATCTCCGGTAATAAAGCTAAATAAATCCGAAGCCCACCAATCTTCAAAAGCGAGGTGGAAAATATGCTCGTGTCCGCGCTCATCGGTCGTGAAGGTTCGGAGACTGCCCGATAAAACGAAATAGAAATGCTCACATGCCTCTCCCGATCGAACAAGCGATTCGCGTTTCTTATATACCTCTCGCCTCATCGACTGATAAATAGCCTCGAACTCTATGTTCGAAACCGGTATATAGGTCTTGATATGATTTCTAAGTGCTTGAGGCATTTCAATTACGATTTTATCAGTCGGATGGTCCCGCGATGCAACCCGTCGGAAATTTCCACAAAGTAAATACCTTTTGCCAATTGTGCTGTAGAAAGTTCAAAAGTTTCAGTATCGCTTCTGCGTGTTATTAACCTCGTTTCCAATCTACGACCGAAACTATCGAACAACGAATACGTGATGCTCCTGTCAAAGCCCATGGCGTCAATATTCACAAAGTTCTCCGCAGGGTTCGGAAATACCCTGAGTCTATGACCGGGCAATTCTGTAACACCGGTCTGCAAATTCGTTTCGAATCGGAATCGATGAATAATCTCCTTCCCAAAATCTCGCTCGAAACTCTCGAAGTCTAAACCACTTACACGATCCAACTTGCAATATCCGGAACCATCACTATTGGCAAAGAAATCCAATCCATCGTCGTCGCTGTCCTTCAAATGGAACGTGTAACATCCCGAATTCAACTGTATGGTGTCCCTGTAAATAGTTGCCGCTTCTGTGAAATCGTTGCGCTCATAAACTACCTCATCCCACTGGTTATAGAGCACATACGACGATTCCCAAGGCGCATTGTTTGTGCGTAGAATAATGATGACACGATTGTCGTCTAAGTCAGTGTATGCATAAGTAGGTGGACGCTGAAACGCCGACTCCGCGTAGTTGTTGGTCTGGTTTTCATCGGCCCCGTCATTACTGGCAGCAAGTTGAATGTAAAAGCGCAGCGTTGCAGCATCATCTCCATTCCATAATGTTGGATCCGAATAGGTCAGCTCAATTTCCTCACGCTCATTGAAACCGAGATTTCCCGTCCACTCCAGTTGCTCCTCTGCACCACCTAAAACCCCATACTGAATGACCAAATGCGTCAGCGACTGTGATCCCAAATTGCGCAATACGAATCGTGGGTTATCACAAATCGGATTCCAGCGCGAGTGAATCTTCCAGTTACTCGGAGAGGTAATCATATCGATTTCGGGATCGTGCGCATGTAGAATAGGACCATAGCCTACAAGCGTTCCGAAAAAGACATAGTTGCCATAATCATTGTAGGTGATGTCATAGTCCACAGTAAACGAATCGGCATTCGCCGTGAAGGGTGTCAACTCAAACTCCTTTGTTGTAGAATTCATCCCGGGGCACCATCCTGCGCGATCGAAAACCCACGTTCCGCCTTGCGGATAAAGTGGGTTATCGGCACATTCCTGCATAATATCCCATGACCAATGCTCTTGTCCATTAACCTTCACGCTTTGCTGATTACTACAGAACTCAGCGCAATTGGGTGGGTTATCGAACTGATGGCCTGTATTCGTTGTGAGCAACTTCCACGACTCCTCTCCATCTTGCTTATTCACCGTTTTTGACGTTACCGCATTATCGAAGTTACTCAATCCTTGATTGGTGTCCCAAAGACGCTCAACGCGCTTTACTTCACGTGCCGGCGTGCCTTCAATAAACAAGAACTTCATATCAAGCAACTCCTGCCAATTGCCCGCCTCCAATTCCACCGAATCGCGCAGTAGCGGCGCCCAATCGGTGACGTCAACCACCCACGTCCAACCATCGGAACCCAAATCGAGCTGGATTCCATACATGGTTATGAATCGATTCAATTCATAGCGATCAACAACTTCAAAAGGTCTCTGCCAATAGGATAATTCGGAATTATTGAGCGTGTATTCGGTTGGAATGGCGTGTGCGTTTATGGTGTCGCCGACTGCATTGATGGTATATGAAAAATCAGCCAACCAACCATACTCGATCGAAAGAGGAACGACAGCATAATCTGCTACTCCAAATTCTACAACAGAAACCGGTGGCAACAACTCTTGCACTGCATTCGATATGGTTTCCAAATGGCTTTCATACTGACCCTTTTTCAATTGCAAAATAGGTCGCGTATGGTCGATGCGCGCATTGCGCCAACGCTCATTACCAAGATAGGAAATACGATCGGCATTGCCATGCACCCATGCATCACGCGCATGGCCACTGCCATCAAGCACGAGCTCACCATCCCATTCGTTGAACGAATAATAAACCTGCAAATTCGACCAGTAAGGATGCTCAGCGTTAAGATCCTTGTCAAGCCATGCAGCAATCGTGGACTCATCAAGCGCAACATTGAACACAGCAAATTCATCTACACTTCCATTATAGAAATTCGACCAACTCGTAGCTCCGCCAATGCTAAAGCGCTGAATGTCGAGCATAACATTATCGAGATTAGTTCCCGAATGCCACAGCACTCCGTTCAAGAAAATTTTCATTTCACCACTTGAGCAATTCTTGGTGAAGGCCCAGTGATTCCAACGCCCTTCAAAATCTTCGTTAGTTGCAAGTTTATTTATTCTATCATATCCCTCATTGTAACCGGCATCCCAATAAACATTGGAATTACTCCAAGGCAGATGCACATTCAATACACGTTGATTGAGCGAGTTCACACCTTCGAAGATGGTTCCATTCTGAGGCTGAATATTCGGATCACCATATTGCCACAACATGATGGTAACCTCGTTGCTCACTTCCTCAAACGCTTCCTTGGGCACCTTCACTTCATCTTGCCAATCCATGCGCATGTAGCGATCGGTTCCTTCGTATTGCAATGCAGATGGAAATATCGTTTCCTCCGTTTGCCATGCTGCATCGATTGTTGTTTCAACGTTCGACCAACTTACTCGAACAACAAGCGAAGAGGCTCCATCCCATTGCCATTCATTGAGCAGGTTGTAATCGTTCCAACCGCTGGCAGAAAGTGCTAGGTTGGCATCATAGACGGTTACAAACGAATTCGACAAAAGTGCTTCGGAAGCTACCGTGTCCGTTGTTGTTGCAAACTCAACTTTGAAAAATGAAACAGCACTCGGAGCATTCGAAAAGGCCAATGCCAGGCGAGAAAGCACATCACCCTGATTTAAGCCGACAGCAATAAGTTCCGATGACCGATACAGAAAAACGGATTGCGCTGAGGTGCCAACTGCCGAAGGTGTTGAAACGGAAGTAGACTCACTTCCTAATGTAAAAACTGTTTCATCAGCAGACGAATCCAGCACGCGTAATGTATGGTTGTACTCTCGTGTTATTACGATCGGTTGAGAGGTCATACCCACCGAATCAAAATCGGCATTGTTGACGAAATAAAGCGGATGATTGGCCTGGGTGCTATCAATCACTCCGGTGTGATCATAGAGATAGGTATAAGTCAAATAATCCCACTCACCACAAGGGAATCCCAGGTTTCCGGCTGTTCCATCTTCGAAGCACTTGAGGTTGTAGTACATGAGTATTTTCTGATACTCAACACCATTGTTGCTTGCCGGAAATTGAAACCAGCGTCGGCCGGGAGAGTCGTAAGCTGTTGCCGGATTGTTCTGAGCCTGCCAAGTAAACGTTTGCACAACAGTGGTGTCGGCTGTTTGGCCTTTGACAGAAATACTCATAAACCAGAAACTGACAATCAGGAGCGCAGTGAATGAAAAGAATCTCATGCTCTAAAATTAGAGAAAAAGAGAATCGACACAAGCGTGAGCCCATCGCACTTCAGTGGCCAACCCAATTAGCAACTTGTTATAGGAATAGTATTCCTTGAAACTCCCACTATCCTCCAATGCAGTCAATGCTTTCAGAAACAAAAGATCCCTCCATGCTATAAGTATTCTCAAATGGAATAAAAAGCAGATAGGTCATCGCGCAGAAAACCATCATTTCGCAGCGTGAAATCTCTTCAATTAAATGCAAACGATTCATGGAAACAACTTCTATCACTGTACCAACGCAACTCCCTAAACTGAGCGAGAAATTCCTTCACCATGTTTGGAAATTCGGTTGGTTCGCATCCAAGAACCTTGTCACTGTTGGGGGGCAACCCATTGAAATTCTGCACCCGGGAATTCACAACCACAACGCAGGTCCCGATTTCATGAACGCGCGTATAAGAATTGAAGGTACTCTTTGGTGGGGTAACGTAGAAATTCATGTACGTGCATCGGATTGGAATCGACACAACCATCAGTCAGACGCCAACTACAAGAATGTGATTTTACATGTTGTGTTATACAACGATATCGCGATTCATCTCAACAATCCCGGCGACCTGCAGGTGCTCGACTTATCGAAATGCCTTGACTGGAACATTTGGGAAGCACATCAGCAATGGCTCAACAACTATCGGTGGATTCCATGTGAATCGGTGATCCATAAAGCAGAATACGCCTATTGGTGCATGGCCACCGATCGCCTGCTCATTGAGCGGCTTCATGAGCGTGTAGAAGATTTGTTCGCGACTCTTGAACGCACAGGAGGTGATTGGGCACAGGTTGCATTTATTGAACTATGCAAAGCATTCGGATTTAAATCGAACAGCCTGCCCATGGAAATGCTGGCCAACTCACTCCCCTATTCTGTCATTGCTCGCCATAGCAGCGACCCGTTTCAATTGGAAGCCATCCTTTTTGGTCAAGCGGGAATGCTACAATCAGACAATCCCGATGAATACGAGAGGCGATTGCGCGCCGAATACGCCATCTTACGTGCAAAACACAACCTTACACCTCTTTCAAAATCGATTTGGAATTTCGGGAAAGTTCGTCCCTCCAACAGTCCCTTAATCCGTGTCGCACAATTGGCCAACACCTTGAGCCGCGCCAAGCATTTGGCCTCCTCGTTGTTGAATCTTGAAGAGCCGGAATTATCGCAACTACTCACCGCACAGGCACATAACTATTGGCAAGAACACAAGCAATTCGGCGTGCGCAGAAAAAAACTACTTTCAACTGCAATGGGTAAAACATCGACCGACCAACTGATCATAAACGTAGCAGCCAGGCTTCGTTTTGCACACGGGAAATACCACAACAATTTATCGATGATGACGGATGCAATTGCCCTGCTTCAAAACATACCACCGGAACAAAACCAAATAATCCAAAACTGGAATGAGCTAGGAATAAAGAGCGAACATGCAGGCGACTCACAGGCATTAATACAACTTTACAGTGTATATTGCACTCACGAAAAATGCATCGACTGCCCTATCGGCATTTCCTTGCTTAAAAACACAAACCCATGAAACGCATTCATAGCTTGCTTGAAAAACAGCTATTCGGCATTTGCGCCGGCATTGCCGACTATATGGGCGTAAAGTCCCGCAAGGTTCGCTTGAGCTTTATCTACCTTTCATTTCTGACATTCGGTTCACCTATTTTCGCATACCTCGTGCTGCTTTTTTGGAAACAAAACTCCAAAATCTGGAAGCCTTGGTTGTGGCGTAAAAGCAACGTGGAATTATAACAGCTCATTGGCCAAGTTAGCCAGTTCACTGCGCTCACCTCTCTCCAGTGTAACGTGACAATAAAGATCCTGTCCCTTTAAACGCTCAATCACGTATGACATTCCATTGCTTTGTTCGTCCAGGTAGGGTGTATCAATCTGACGCACGTCACCAGTCAATATCACCTTCGTATTTTCACCTGCACGCGTAATGATTGTTTTTACTTCATGAGGTGTCAGGTTTTGGGCTTCATCAATAATGAATACACAATTCGACAAGCTGCGGCCCCGAATAAACGCAAGCGGACAGATGGTTATCTTACCTTGAGCCTGAAGCTCATCAATGATCTTCCGCTTTTTTTCATTGTCGGAAAACTGGTTCTTGATAAAACTCAAATTATCCCACAGAGGCTGCATATAAGGATTCACTTTCTCTTCAGCATCTCCTGGTAAAAATCCGATTTCCTTATTGCTCAGGGGCACAATGGGTCGAGCTAGATAAATCTGATCATACTGATTCTTCATCTCCAACGCCCCTGCCAACGCAAGCAATGTTTTACCGGTACCCGCAACGCCCGATATAGTTACCAGCTTCACATTCGGATTCAAAATAGCATGCATGGCAAAAGCCTGCTCCGCATTCTTCGGTTTGATCCCGTATGCGTATACCTTATCAACGCGCTCAATTTCCTGAGCCCTAGAGCTGAAATAAGCAAGCGCTGAGGAGGTGCAATTCTTCAAAATATAGAAGTGATTATTCTGCTTCTCTTTGCCCAGCACTTCGGTCTCCATTGAACGCCCTTCCTGATACAACTTCCGAATCACTTCCGAATCGAGGCCCTCGATGGTTGACTTACCGCTGTACATGATCATTGCTTCCTTCACCTTCCCAGTCTTGAAATCTTCCGCCGGCAAACTGAGCGCTTTTGCTTTGAGTCGAAGATTAATATCCTTGGTCACTAAAATCACTTTGCACAACGATTCTTCCTCCTGCAGCTTCAAAGCTGCGTTCAAAATCTTGTGGTCGTTTTTGCGCGATTCAAAAATGGACTCTGCATTCTTGGCCGGATCATCTGATGCATTCAAAATAATGCGCAACGTACCTCCTTGACCATTCTCCAAGGGTATCCAATCCTGCAACGTGTGTTCCTCTGATAATCGATCGATAATGCGAATACACTCTCGCGCTTCAAAATTCTTGATTTCGTTTCCAACTTTAAACTTATCCAACTCCTCCAACACCGTAATAGGTATTGCAATTCGATTGTCCTCAAAACTGTGAATGCAGTTATGATCATGCAACAACACCGAGGTATCGATTACATAGATTTTCTGAATTTTCGAAGACTGAGATTGCTCTTGTTTTTTGGGAAGAGCTACCGCCCTGGCCGATTTCGACTTGGATTGTTTGCTGCTTGCTGCGCTTGACTTCTTAGCTACTGCCATACTCGTAAAGTTGTTTAGGTTGTTAATGTTTTAGGGATCCGTCAATCCGCCTCCTCAACTGTTCAACAGCACGAATCGAAAATACCCGAACCATGCTCAACTCGACATTGAAAAAGGCCGAGTTATGAACCGAATCGAGGTGAATTAGACACCAACAATTCCTTCATCATTTCATCATACTTCGTTCATGTATCTGAACCCATGTAACAGGCCAATTGTTTATTCTACCTTTGCCAACAATGCAACGCATGTTAAAAATCGGAATCGTTTGCTATCCTACCTACGGTGGAAGTGGAGTAGTTGCTACTGAATTAGGAAAAGCCTTGGCAGATCAAGGCCATGAAATCCATTTCATCACCTACTCACAACCTGTGCGCCTCGGTGCCGCTCACAAGCGCATTCGCTATCACGAAGTAAACGTGAGCGATTATCCTCTGTTCTACTATCCACCCTATGAGTCTGTGTTGGCTAGTAAAATGGTGGATGTGGTTAAATACGAAAATCTCGACTTGATGCATGTGCATTACGCCATTCCACATGCGTCGGCGGCAATCACTGCGAAGATGGTGCTGGCCGAAGAAGGAATCAAGCTTCCGGTAATTACGACTTTGCACGGAACTGATATTACTCTACTTGGAAAAGACGCGTCTTTCGAACCCGTCATTTCATTTGCGATTAACAAGAGCGATGCTGTAACCGCGGTTTCTCAGAGCTTGAAAAACGACACCTACAAACTATTCGGCATCAATCAGGAAATAGAAGTAATTCCAAACTTCTTGAATGCCGAACATGAAGCCATAGAAAGTTCACCCGAGCTCAGACGTGAATACGCAAATGATCATGAGCGTATCATCATACACATGTCGAACTTCAGACCTGTAAAACGTATATTGGATATTATTGAAGTATTTGCGCGTGTGCAACCCGTTGTGCCTTCTAAGCTAATTCTATTGGGAGATGGCCCTGAAAGATCACGTGCCGAGCAAAAATGCCGCGAGCTCAACATCAGTGAACATGTAACCTTCGTAGGCAATTTGAAGCATCCGCAAGAATTGTTGAGTATAGGTGACTTGTTCATTCTTCCTTCTGAATCAGAAAGCTTTGGACTGGCTGCATTGGAAGCAATGGCCTCAGGACTTCCGGTCATCTCTACCAACACCGGAGGTCTTCCAGAAGTAAATCGTCACGGTGTAACCGGCATGATGAGCGATGTTGGCGACATCGATGACATGGTAAAAAACTGTATCTATTTGTTGGAGGATGACGGACGACTGGCGAAATTCAAAACGCAGGCACAGCGACGCGCAAAGGACTTTGCCATCGATAAAATTCTACCTCTGTATGAAAAACTGTATCAATCGGTGATCGAGAAGTCATGAACCAAACCGAACCAAAATTCATCGGCAAACGCATTCGGGTAATGCGTGAGAAAGAAGCGATAAACATCGAAATCAATCAAAAAATTGAACGCTGGCAAGAGGCCATGCTCTTCTTTTGGATTACTGCATGGACGTTTTGCGGCGGGGCATTTTTGTACTATGCCTTCAATGCAAGCAACCAGTCGGAACAAATCTTCTTCATCATTTGTAGCTCCCTTTGGCTGTTTTTCTTTATCCGAATTACGAAAGTGTTTTTGTGGCGTCTCATCGGAAAGGAAATGATTCGAATTAGTAAAGCAGGAGTCAGTATCCAAAACGCATTCGGCTCCAAGGGTAAAAAAGAGCTCTTTTTGCATCAAAACATTTTCAAGCCCGGTTTAATCAAACGTGACCCAACATCGCTTTTAGCTTTTCTGGACGATTCCTTTTGGATTATCGGTGGAGAGCGCGTTGGCTTCAGTTATTCCGGACGTCGCATACAATTGGGCAAGCAACTCACATTGCACGATGCAGAACTTTTACTGCGCGTTATGGAAAGTGCGATGCG
>Ga0114975_10001712_pt1 | contig 15366 bp, 13 predicted proteins | sample S_130626_EF_Meta_FD_87031 | JGI IMG/M metagenome (GOLD analysis project Ga0114975, IMG submission 87031) | Freshwater microbial communities from Lake Simoncouche, Canada to study carbon cycling - S_130626_EF_MetaG | ecosystem: Environmental > Aquatic > Freshwater > Lake | place: Lake...
AATAATCGGAATATTGATGGCCGTCAGGATGGCAAACACGGCACTGCGCTTGGCGCGCACTTGAGGATCGTCATTGGCGCGCCGCAACGCGAGATAGCCGAGCATCAGAACGCCAAGGACGGCCGTTGATGTCAGTCGGGCATCCCAGACCCACCACACGCCCCAGGTGGGACGACCCCAAATAGCGCCAGTGAGGAGCGTAAGGCCAATAAAGAGCGTGGCGACTTCGACGGCCGAGGCGGCGACACGATCGGCAACCATTGAGCGAGTGCGCGGCCACAGGTAAAGAGCACTGGCAATGGTCGCGGCACCGAACGAGAGATAGAGGGCCACCCACGCCTGAGCGGGGTGAATGTAGACCAGACGGGCCAGCTCGCCTTGGACGACGTCTGGGGGCGTAACGAAGTAGCCCATAACGAAGGTGGCTACAGAACTCGCGAGAGCGAGGGGCCCAAGTGTGCGTCGAAGTACTTGTTTCATCATCATTCCTCTAATGCACCGTAAAGGAGAACTCCCACACAGGCGTACGTTGCGGAGGCCAGGCCGAGTAGCCCTACCCACCTCGCCAGCGGACCTGCCGTAATTAGAGAGGAAAAGGAACGTTCCCCGGCAATAAGGATCGGGGCAAAAGCCGGTAGGGCCAGGGCCGGCAAGAGCGTGCCGGCGTTAGCGCTGGAGGCAGCAATACGGCCGTAGAGGACGCCAGCCATAGAGAGGGTGGCCGAGGCGAGCAGGAGGACAGGCAGTGTTACAAACGCGGCATCGAGGGGCACGTGGAGCAGCACCGTAGTTCCCGCCAACAGTGCGACCCCCACGATTGAGAGCTGAATGAACATCGCGAGCGCCTTACCCAGAAATACCGCGCCCGGATCAATTCCCAAAATCTGCACCGAGGTGGCAGTCCCCCGTGATGACTCCACCTGACTGGTTCGATTGATCACGAGTAGCGCTACCAACATCACCACGATGTAGAAGAGCCCGGGCGCCAGTTTGGCCTGGGTCGAGGCATTGGGACCTACGGCCAAGCCACAGAGGAGCAACGTCATGAGTCCGAACGGTGCCACCTGCCAGAGCAGCACGCGACTCCGCCGCTCGATGCGTAGATCTTTCTGCGCGACTAGAAGGATGAGCCGTATCACGATGCCACCTCATCGATGCGACCACCGACGATCACGATGGACGTGGCTTCAATCTCAGCAGGTAGAGCGCCGTGAGAAGTCAAGACAACGGTGGCCCCACTCGCTTGGGCGGCGGCGATTAACTCGCTGACGAGCGCTCGCCCCTCATCGTCCAAACTGGCGAAGGGTTCATCCATCAACCAGAGTTGAGGTCGACGAACTAGGAGCCACGCCAGTGAAACGCGGCGTTGTTGGCCGGCACTCAACGATTTCAGGGGTACCTTGGCACGATGGGTTAGCCCAACTCGCTCGAGAGCCGAAGGGATAAGTTCAACATCGGCTCCAGTGGTCCGGGCGGCGAACTGCAAATTCTCCACCGGACTCAGGTCGGCATAAAACGAAGTTTCGTGTCCGAGCCAACCGACGTGGCGTCGGAGTTCTCGTCGTTGTGCGGAGCAGAGATCAAAACCTAAGACGCTCCCACTTCCACGGCTCGGTGTTTCAAGGCCAGCCAGCAGACGGAGCAGACTCGTCTTACCGGCCCCATTTGGTCCAGTAATCACGTACGTAGTGCCACTCTCCAGCGTGAGATTCACGCCCGAGAGAAGGGGGAAACTGCCCGTCGTTACAACGACATCGCCGAGTGAGGCAACCGCCACAAGATCCGCTCTAACGAAATCGTTAGCGCTGGAGCGCCTTGAGATCTGACGCCACCATCATTTCGACCAGTTGCGTGAAATCAACGTCGCGGCGCCAGCCCAGCACTCGCTCGGCCTTGGCGGGGTCGCCAACCAACAGGTCAACTTCAGCGGGACGCATGAAGGCGGAGTCAATCACGACGTGATTTTCCCAGTTCAATCCAGCGGCGGCGAAGGCCACCTCACACAACTCGCGCACTGGGTGGGTCTCCCCGGTCGCGACGACGTAGTCGTCGGGCGAATCCTGCTGGAGCATGAGGTACATCGCGCGAACGTAGTCGGCGGCGTAGCCCCAGTCACGCTGCGCGTCCAGGTTGCCGAGTCGGATCTCCTTGGCGAGCCCCAACTTGATCTTGGCTACGCCGTTGGTGACCTTGCGAGTGACGAACTCGAGGCCGCGACGTGGTGACTCATGATTAAAGAGAATTCCGCTGCTGGCGTGGAGGTTATAGCTCTCGCGGTAGTTCACGGTGATCCAGTGCCCATAGACCTTGGCGACGCCGTAGGGACTGCGTGGGTAAAAGGGCGTGTCCTCATCTTGGGGCACTGCCTGTACTTTGCCGAACATCTCCGAGGAGCTGGCTTGGTAGAAGCGAATCTCGGGATCCACAGTGCGGATGGCGTCCAGCACGCGGGTCACGCCGAGTGCCGTGGTCTCTCCAGTGAAGACCGGCTGCAGCCACGAGGTCTGGACAAAGCTCTGAGCCGCGAGGTTGTACACCTCTTGCGGGCGGTGCTCCCGAAGAATATTGGTGATTGAAACTTCGTCGAGAAGATCTCCCGATACGAGGTTGAGGCGATCTTGAATGTGCGAAATACGCTCGAAGGTCTCCGTAGAAGAGCGGCGGACCATACCGAAGACTTCGTAGCCCTCATCTAGTAGCAATTCGGCGAGGTAGGAGCCGTCCTGCCCGGTGATGCCTGTGATTAATGCGCGCTTGGCCACTAGAGATCCTTGTCAATTTCAGATACGAACGTGCAATTACTCTACCCAAGGTGGGCGCCATCGACTTGTACGTAGCAAAGTCGTAATCTTTCAACATGGCTCGTCTGGCAATCGTCAGTTTTCGTCTCGGTCTCACCGACGGCGTCTCAATCGAGGCTGAGAAGTGGACTAACGCACTGAAATCGTTAGGACATGAAGTCTTTACGGTGGCCGGCGAGGGCCACGTGGATTACACCGTTCCTGGTCTCGCCATTGACGCCGCCGAAAATCCTGATCTGGATGAGCTTCGTCGAATTCTCGACCAGGCCGATTTGGTGATCGTCGAAAACCTCGCCTCACTGCCCCTGAACTTGGACGCCCGCGACGCCATCTACGAAGTCCTTCGGGATCGAGTCGCCATCTTCCGGCACCATGACTTACCGTGGCAGCGTCCCCACTTACTTCACCTCGAAGGTCCGAGCCACCTGGGACCGTGGGTTCACGTCACGATCAACGATCGTTCTCGTTTGGAACTCCTCCAGCGGGGCATTATCGCCACCACGATTCCTAATCACTTTGATTGTGAACCACCGATGGGGCGACGCGAACTCATGCGTCACTCGATTCACGTCAAGGGTAAGTCATCCATCATCATGCAGCCCACGCGGGCCATTCCTCGCAAAAACGTCACGGCGGGACTTCGCTTGTCCGAGCGACTCGGTGGCATCTTTTGGTTACTCGGGAAAGCTGAAGACGGCTACGGCCCCGATCTTGAGCGGCTCATTAATCTCTCCATGACAGGGGTCCGCCGCGGTCTGCCTGAGGGGGCGACCATGGATGATGCCTACGCCGGTTGCGACCTCGTCGTCATGCCCTCGACTTGGGAGGGATTTGGTAATCCAGTAATTGAGGCTGCGACCCATCGCAAGCCCCTCGCTCGCTACCCCTATCCCGTCATGGAAGAGATTGAGGCACACGGCTTCCACTTCTTTGACTTAGAAGATGTTGATGGTATTCGCGCGGCCATGAACGACCCGTTCGCAGAATTTCTCGACAAAAATGCGGCGATTGCCAAGGCCAATTACGACTTAACACTGCTGCCGGGCCGTCTAGCCACACTGTTGGCTTCGGTCGGGATTCTCTAATTAACGGCTAGTCTCTCGCGCCATGGGAGCGATGGGGGTAGAAACCGGTAGTGACGCCCGCCGTCACGAGATCTTGCGAATAGCTACCCGTATTTTTGCGGAACACGGCTTTCAGACCACCACCATGGAACAGGTTGCTAAGGAGGTCGGCTTCACGAAGCCCATCATCTATCAGCACTTCTCCAGCAAGGATGCGCTCTACGAAGAAATTGTCGCATCGACGGCCGCTCGGCTCCTCGTCTCGCTCCAAGCGGCCACGAGCGTTGAGCAGTCGCCGCGGCAACGCGTAGAGGCTGCCTTCCGCGTCTACTTCGAACTCGTCGTGCAGGAGTCCGATGCCTTCCGCGTGCTCTTTCTTCAGGCCGGCTCCAATGAGCACAGCAAGCAGTTGCGGGCCGTTGAAGTGGATCTGGTCTCTCTGATTGAGCCGCTGCTCGCCGATGACCTAGATGCTGATCACCGCCGTGAACTCGCCGGTGGCGTGGTGGGCATGGCGGAAGGGGCCGCCGTTGTCTGGCTCGTTCGTCAAGCTCGCCGAGGATGGCCGCAGCCAGCTCCCGATGAAGCGGCGATCCTCGCCAAGCGCATAGCCACGCTCGCGTGGGGTGGCCTCCGTGCTACCGCACAACGTTAAAACGACGAGTCGTACTCTTCGGCCAAAAGCACACCGAGTGCTTGGGTGAGATCCCACAGTTCCTGGGCCGTGGCGTCGTATGTGGCCTGATCGCCACCGGCCGGATCAATCACATCCCAAATCACGTCGGGGGCCAATTCGCTGACCGCGCCGACGCGCTCACCCAGCGGTCCGTCGAGCGGGGCCGTAGCGACAAAGTGCTTCAACTGCACAACTTTGGCGGCGCCGTGGGGATGGTTAGCGCGCACGAAGTGAACGTGATCGGCTTCACTGGCAAAGACCACGTCGGCCCACTGCACGTCATCGTCGGTTATTTGGCGGGAGCGATGTTTCGCGAACTCGTATTCGCCCAGCTCTTCGAGTTGGGTCAAGGATTGAAAGGTTCGAGAACTCATCCCCTGGTTTTCAATCGCGAACGTTCCGGCCGTGCGAATCTCCCACGACCAGCCTTGCGACTCAGCCAGCGTTTCCAGCATGTAGCCGAGCATTACCGATCGTGCCACGTTGCCGGTGCAGAGAGTCACAATCTTCATAGTGCGAAACGCTAGTTGTTAACGAGAATAAAACTCGTTACGCGAATTGAATTCCTTCAAACTCGCCCGTCTCTCGCCACTGCTGCATCAGATTGAAGTAGGCGACGGCACCTTCGGGATAACCGGCGGAGTTCATGTGATCCTTGCGCTCCATCTCCTTACCCTCATTGTTGTAGTAGCCCGGAGTGCACTCCGTGTTACCAAAGAAGGATCGGCCCGCACTCTCAATCAACGCCACCCACGCGGCTTGGGCTTCGGGTTCGGCTTCGGTGGTTGCAGCGCCAGTGTCGTGGGCGTGTCGCACGATGCTGGCGATGGTGGCCCCGGCCTCCAAGAAGTTGTGAGGAATATTGGAGACCAGATTGGCCGCTTGCGAGATTCCGATAATGAACATGTTGGGGAAGCCGTTCACGTGGAGACCGTGCAACGTCTCCATACCGTTAGACCACCGCTCCGTTAAGAGCTCGTGACGACCGCGGATCGGGAATCCCGACTCCTTCGTGTGCGCGTTGCCCACTTCAAAACCCGAGGCCAGCACCAGGCAGTCCAACTCGTAGTGGACGCCGTTGACCCACGCCCCTGTGGCGTCGATTCGCTCGACGCCTTGTCCGTCAGTGTCGACGAGATGGACCGAGGGAGTGTTGTAGGCCTGGAGGTACTCATCGTGGAAGCAGGGTCGCTTGCAGAGTTGGCGATACCAGGGCTTTAACTGTTCAGCCGTCGACTCGTCTTGGACAATGGCGTCGACTCGGGCTCGAATCTCTTCCATCTTCTCGTCGTCACTGGCTTCATAGGCCTCCTGCTGAATCTCGAGGGAGTACTCCCCTCGTTCGGTCACCAGGGCGACAACGCGGTCGCGGATTCGCTGGGCGATATCGGTCCAACCGTCCTTCACCAAATCCTCGTCGGTAAAGCCACCGGTCTGAAGGGTCGTGAAGTTCATGAGCCATTCACGCTGCCACCCTGAAGGGAGAGTCTTGAACCATTCGGGATCCATGGGGTGATTGTTACGGACGTCGATGGACGAAGGGGTGCGCTGAAAGACGAACAGTTCACCGGCGGAGCGAGCGAGCGGTGGGATGCACTGAATGCCAGTAGCGCCCGTGCCGACGATGCCAACTTTCTTGTCACCGAGCTTGGTCATCGGAGCGCCGTAGCGGTCACCACCGGTGTAGTTGTAGTTCCATCGACTGGTGTGGAACATCTCACCCTGGAACTCTTCGAGTCCGGGGATACCGGGAAGGTGAGGCTTGGCAATAGGACCCGTACCGAGCGCAATGAACTTGGCGGTGAAGTTGTCCCCGCGGTCGGTCAAGAAGCGCCAGCGCTTGATGTCCTCTTCCCACGTGATCGAGTTAATGCCCGTGGAGAGCAGGGCGTTGTCGTAGAGCGAAAAGGTTGTCGCGATCTTTTGTGCGTGCGCAAAGATCTCGTACCCCGGGACGTACTTCGCCGAGGGCATGTTGCCCGTCTCTTCCAAGAGTGGCAGGTAGACCATGGCGGCCGTGTCGCACATGGCACCGGGGTAACGGTTCCAGTACCAAACGCCACCCACGTCACCGGCGCGATCGACAAGGCGAACGTCGGTGATCCCGGCCTGCTTCAAACGAGCACCCGTCACGAGACCAGAAAATCCAGCCCCAACAATCGCAACTTCCACGTCGTCGGTCACGGCATCGCGTTCAACTGGTTCGGCGTAGGTGTCGGCGAAGAGCTCGGCGAACTTGCCAGTCGGCGTGATGTATTGACCGGCCCCTTCAGGACGAATGCGCTTGTCTCGTTCGGCACGATATTTAGCTTGGAGTTCTTCGCGGGTCGTCATAGTGGAATCTTTCTTTGGGGAAGAAATGAAAAGAGCCCCGCCGTAAATCGGCGGGGCTCTTTCCGAAGTGAACTACTTGATGTGAATGCCGGAGATGGCGCGAGCGATCACCAACTGCTGGATTTCACTGGTGCCTTCGAAGATCGTGTAGATCTTCGAGTCACGGTGCCAACGCTCGACGGGGTACTCACGGACGTAGCCGTAACCACCGAGAATCTGGATGGCCTCTTCGGTGACGCGAACGGCTGTCTCGCCAGCGAACCACTTGGACATCGAACCTTCACCAGCGGTGAAGGGGACCTTGGTGGCGGCCATGTTGGCGGCGCGCCATACGAGCAGACGTGAAGCGTCAATGTCGGTCTTCATCTTGGCGAGCTTGAAGGCAATGGCCTGGTTCTCGATGATGGCGCGACCGAACTGCTTGCGCTCCTTGGCGTACTCGAGGGAGTACTCGTAAGCGGCACGGGCAATGCCGAGGGCCTGAGCACCGACAGCGGGGCGAGTGGCTTCGAACGTGGCCATCGCGGCGTTGGTCTGAGCCTTCTTACCTTCGCGAACTCGGGCCAACTTCTCGTCGAGCTTCTCCTTGCCACCGAGAAGGCAGGAGCCAGGGATGCGGCAGTCTTCCAAGATGACTTCGGCCGTGTGCGAGGCACGGATACCCATCTTCTTGAACTTCTGACCCATGCGGATACCGGGGGTGCCGTCAGGAATGACGAAGGAGGCCTGACCACGTGAACCGAGCTCGGGGTCGACGGAGGCGACGATGACGTGGATGTTGGCGATACCACCGTTGGTGATCCAGGTCTTTACTCCGTTGAGGACCCACTCGTCCTTGGCGGCGTCGTAGACGGCGCGGGTGCGAAGTGATGAAACGTCAGAACCGGCGTCGGGCTCGGAGACACCGAAGGCGGCGAGCTTCAAGTCACCGGGTGATCCGTAGCACTGGGGGATCCACTCCATGGCCTGCTCGGGCGTACCGTTCGCGGCAATACCGGCCACGGCGAGCGAGGTGCCGAAGATCGCCATGGCGATACCGGCGTCACCCCAGCACATCTCTTCGAGCGCAATTGGCATCGAGAGACCGGTGGGGTCAGAGAAGTTAGAGAAGATGAAGTCGGTCGAGTAGATACCAACCTTGGCGGCCTCTTCGATGATGGGCCAAGGCGTCTCTTCGCGCTCGTCCCACTCAGCGGCCGCTGGACGTACGACGTCGCGAGCGAATCCGTGAACCCAGTCTTGAAAAGTCTTCTGGTCTTCATTCAGTTGCATTGAAAACTCGGCCATGACATCCTCCTGTAGCGGTGTTGATATGCCTCAGGTTACCGATGGGTAACCGATGGCAACCTTAGATGAAGGCTACCCATTTCAGTGCACTTTGGACAAAGCAAAAGGGCCAGCCCGATTGGGCTGGCCCTTAAGAAACACCTCAAAGAGGATGCTTAGAGAATGTTCACGCGCTTAGCGAGTGGACCGCGGTCACCGGGCTCGATGTCGAACTCGACCTGCTGGCCTTCGAACAACGTGCGACGACCGTCACCTTGAATCTCTGAGTAGTGAACGAAAACGTCGGGCTGACCGTCAATCGCGACGAATCCCCAACCCTTCTCGTCATTGAACCACTTAACGGTTCCTGTAGCCACTGGGGCCTCCTTAGTAAACACACCGGCAAGCCGGCTGAGAGAACCACAACGGCAACCTCTAGGAAAACACTACTCTGTGGCGCCAAATTGGCAAATTGCCCGGAATCGTGGAGTTAGCGACGGACCACGGTGCCCGAAGCACTGTCTTCTACTGTCCAGCCGAGTGCCACCAGTTGGTCACGGAGACGGTCGGCTTCGGCCCAGTCCTTGGCGGCCCGTGCGGTGTCCCGAGCGACCACTAAACCCGTCGTTTCCTCATCAATAAGGTCTCCGGCACCGTGCAACCCCAACCCCAGGCCGGACAACACCACGGCCACCGCGGTAGCGAGATCGTGGGCTACGGCCTGCTCGCCACGGTCAGCCGCGCCATGGGCACTGGTGACCGCGTCAAAGAGCAGGGCTAGTGCGGCGGGGGTATCCATGTCGTTGGCCATCACGGCCGTGACTCGGTCGAGAAGATCTCGCCCCGCGGCGCCGAGCTCGAAGGAGGCGGCCCGCTCCAGGGTGGCGCCGGCGAGCAGAGGCAGTTCGAACCGCCGGGCGAGGCCATCGAGCCGTTCGAGACCCCGAACGGCGTCAGCAATCGTGGCCGTTGAGACTTCGATGGGCGAACGGTAGTGACTTCGAAGCACTAAAAGTCGGTAGGAACGAGGATCAGTCTTTTCGGTGAGGTCGGTCAACGAGGTGAAGTTGTTGAGTGACTTACTCATCTTCTGGTCGCCGACCATGACCCAACCGTTGTGGGCCCAATGCGTAGCGAAGACGTTGCCGGCCGCCACCGCTTGGGCTCGCTCGTTTTCGTGGTGGGGAAAGCGGAGATCGAAGCCACCACAGTGCAGATCAAATCCCTCACCGAGCAGGTCGAGGGACATCACGACGCACTCGGTATGCCAGCCCGGACGGCCATCGCCAAACGGCGCGGGCCACGAGGGCTCACCGGGCTTGGACTTCTTCCACAGGGCAAAGTCCAAAGGAGAACGCTTCTCCTCGTTGGCCTCAATGCGTGCCCCAGCTCGGAGCGAGTCGAGCGCCTGACCGGAGAGGGCGCCGTAATCGGGCACGGTCGATACGTCGAGATAGATCGAGTCACTCGTGGAGTAGGCCTTGCCTGAGGCCAGGAACGAATTGATGAGCTCCACCATGCCGTCGACGAAGGCCGTGGCGTGAGGGGTGTGATCGGGGCGGGCCACACCGATGGCGGCCATGGCCTCCCACCAGTACCCCTCGTACTCGGCCGCCACCTCTTGTTCGGTCCGTCCCTCACGGAGGGCACGGTTGATGATGTTGTCATCGATGTCGGTGATATTGGAAACAAAGGTGACGTCGAGACCCTGAAAGGTCAGCCAGCGACGCAAGGTGTCCCACACCAGAGTGAACCGGCCGTGGCCCAAATGGGGCAGGTCGTAAACGGTCGGGCCACAGACGTAGATCGAGACGCGGCCCTCGTCACGCAGGACGAGCTCGCGGACCTCATTGGTCAAGGAATCGTGGAGACGAATCACGAGTTCTAAACTACGGCACTCATGGAAAACTCCACAACGCCCCAGCTGGGAACTCTCCCCGAAAAGCCAACAATCGACGGTCTCGAGGCCGCGTGGGTCCCGAAGTGGCAAGAGTCCAACGTCTACGGGTTCGACGCCACCGCCACCCGCGACCAAGTCTTTTCCATCGACACCCCACCACCGACGGTGTCGGGCTCACTCCACATTGGCCACGTCTTTAGCTACACCCACGCCGACGCGATCGCGCGGTTTCAACGCATGCGTGGCCGCAAGGTCTTTTACCCCATGGGCTGGGACGACAATGGTCTGCCCACCGAGCGGCGCGTCGAGAACTTCTTTGGCGTCCGTTGTGACCCTTCGCTCCCCTACGACCCCGCCTTTGAGCCACCGGCCAAGCCTGGCGACCAGAAGATTTCAATCTCGCGAAAGAACTTCGTCGAACTCTGCCAGCGACTCACCTCGACCGACGAAGAGGTCTTTAAGGAACTGTGGCAACGACTCGGCCTCAGCGTCGACTGGCACCTCGAGTACTCGACAATCTCACAACTGGCGCAGGAAGTCTCTCAGCGGGCCTTCATCACGATGTTGCAGCGGGGCGAGGTCTACTCCTCGGAAGCGCCGACGCTCTGGGACGTGGACTTTCGAACTGCCGTCTCGCAGGCCGAACTCGAAGACCGCGAACGTCCCGGGGCGTATCACCGGCTGCGTTTTGAACGCAGCGACGGAGAAGGTGGCGTGGAGATTGAAACGACCCGACCCGAACTGCTGCCGAGCTGCGTGGCCCTCGTGGCTCACCCCGACGACGCTCGCTACCAACCACTGTTCGGAACTACGGTCACGACGCCACTCTTCAATGTCGAGGTGCCCATCGTGGCGCACGAGCTGGCCGACCCCGAAAAGGGTTCGGGCATCGCAATGATCTGTACGTTCGGAGATACCACCGACGTCACGTGGTGGCGTGAACTCCGCCTACCCACGCGAGCACTCATTGGTCGTGACGGTCGCTTCCTCCCGTCGGCCGAGTTCGGTTCCGAGACGTGGCCCTGCACCAACGTGGTCCAAGCCAACGAGCACTACGCCCTCCTCGCCGGCAAGAGTGCCAACCAGGCCCGCACCGCCATCGTGGAACTACTCACCGCGAGCGGTGCCCTGCTCGGCGAGCCGCGCCCAATCACGCACCCCGTCAAGTTCTACGAGAAGGGCGACCGTCCACTCGAAATCGTGACCTCGCGTCAGTGGTTCGTGGCCACGATGCCGCACCGCGAAGCCTTGTTAGCTCGTGGTGAAGAGCTGACCTGGCACCCCGACTTCATGAAGCACCGCTACAAGAGTTGGGTCGAAGGACTGAACGGCGACTGGTGCATTTCACGTCAGCGTTACTTCGGCGTGCCCTTCCCGGTCTGGTACACCATTGACGGCGATGGCATCATTAACTTCGACGCCCCGATCGTGGCCGACGTGGCCTCGCTCCCAATTGACCCTTCGAGTGACTGCCCGCCCGGCTTCACCGAGTCGCAGCGTGGTCTCCCTGGTGGATTCAGTGGTGACCCCGACGTCATGGACACCTGGGCCACCAGTTCGCTGACCCCACAGATTGCCGGTCGCTGGGGCACCGATCTCTTCGACCGAGTCTTTCCGATGGACTTGCGCCCTCAGGCCCACGAGATCATTCGTACGTGGCTCTTTTCTACGGTCGTTCGAAGCCACCTCGAGTTCAACTCGCTCCCCTTTACCAACGCCGCCATCTCCGGTTGGATCTTGGACCCTGATCGAAAGAAGATGTCCAAGTCCGTCGGCAACGTCGTTACTCCGATGGGCCTGCTCGACACCCACGGTTCGGACGCGGTGCGCTACTGGGCCGCCTCGGGTCGCCCCGGTACCGACACGGCGTTCGACGAAGCGCAGATGAAGATTGGTCGCCGTCTCGCCATCAAGATCTTGAACGCCTCGAAGTTTGCCTTGGGTCGACTGGAAGGCGCGCCGATTCCTTCGGTCGACGCCATCATCGAACCACTCGATGTCGATCTCATGTCCCAACTCGCCACGTTGATTGACGAGACCACCCGCGCCTTTGAGCAGTACGACTACGCGCGGGCGTTGGAGCGCACCGAGCAGTTCTTCTGGAGTTTCTGTGACGACTACATCGAGCTCGTCAAGATCCGTGCCTACAGCGAAGACAACCCCGCCGGTTTGGCGTCGGCTCGGGCCGCTCTGGCTACCGCGCTGTCGGTGCTGCAGCGCCTCTTCGCACCCTTCCTTCCCTTCGTAACCGAAGAGGTGTGGAGCTGGTGGCACCAGGGTTCTGTCCACGTGGCCGCTTGGCCGACCCGCGGAGAACTTCCCGACACGACCAACCACGTCGCCGTCTACGGCCCCGTGTGTGAAATCTTGACTGCAGTCCGTCGCGAAAAGACGGAGGCCAAGGTCTCCATGCGTACCGAAATCGAGTCGCTCGTGGTGACCAATGACGCTGGGTTCATTGCTGCCGTGCGTCTCGCCGAAAACGATCTCCGCGACGCTGGGGCCGTACGGTCAATCACCTACACCGAAGCCCTTGACGGGGCCAAGAGTGTCGCGGTGACCTTCGTTCCCGCAACCTAGCGAACGATTTCGCCCGAGGCCGCGCTTCGAACATGCACGGCATCGCGCGTCACGTCGTAGAAGGCGTACTGGCGGTAACGACGCGTTAGGGCGCGGGCTTCGTTTCTGGTGAGTCCGAAGAGGGCCAGTCCCGATTCATGCCACTCACTCGTTGATGGATCACGACCTTGGCTACGCATCCAAGACCAACCATGGAGTTCAGCTTCGCGCTCTAAGAGCGTGAGTCGGGCCTCGTTCTCGTCACGAGAGAGTGGTTCGCTTAAAGGATTGAATGGGCTAATCACGACGTAGGGACCAACGTGGGCGGCCACTTCGAGGGGGAGCTTCCACTCGCCCTCTTGTTCAATTCGCAAATCCGTTGGTGGCGTTTGGTAGGCGGCAGTCAGTGTGGCCGGTACCGCGGGAATAGTGGCCGAGGGTTGCGCCACGGCCCACTCCGCAAAGGCCACGGCGGCCCTCGTTGTCGCGGTGGTGCGCGGCGAGTGTGAGAGGTCGTAGGCGTGTTGCGTCAAGGGCAACTCCACGTGCCATAGCGGCGCGTCGGCCCCCACAATGGTGCGATACCGAGAAGCGAACGTGCGGGCCACGTTGTAGTCCACCAAGGTGTCACTCTTGCCCTGCAGGAGCAGGAATGGTGGAGCGTCGGGAGCGATCCGATGAATCGGGGAGGCCTTTTCGAAGAGTTCGGGGTGCTCGGCCATCGTCAGACCCATAACACTCTCCTCGAGCAAAATCTTGAGACCGCGATTGTGCGATCGCCACGTCGCATGATCGGCCGTCATGTCCAAGACGCCGTAGAGCGAGATGCAACCCTTCACCGTGAGGTCCGTGTGGTCCGGCGCGTTACTGGGCCGCCACTCCTCACTATTTCCAGTGAGCGCTAGCAGCGACGCGAGATGGCCGCCCGCCGACCCGCCAGCCACCACGATGCGCTCGGGGTCACCGCCATAGGCCGCAATCGTTCGCTTCACCCAGGCCAGCGCTTGACGGGTGTCTTCGATCTGAGCCGGCCAGCGATTCGCAGGTGAGAGTCGATAGTTGATGGCGACGACGAGCCAGCCTCGACGGGCGAACTCGAACAACATGGGTCGGGCCTGTTCACGCTTGTCGCCGTAGACCCAAGCCCCGCCGTGTACGTAGAAGAGCACGGGGCGATGGAGACCACTGCGGGTAGTGCTCATGAGGTCGAGGCGATTGCGACGGTCAGGTCCGTACGGAATATTGCGGATGACGTGGACATCGCGAGAGCGGAAGGGCAGAATTGCTAGCGAACGCCACCAGCGCGTGAATCGATCGGGTAGGACGGCGGAGGGATCTAGGTGGAACGGTCCCGACTCAGCCATACCGCGCGTCGTTGCGCGTCGAGCGGCGAACCAGGAAATAATCAGGGCGAGACTGCCAACTTCCACGAAGGCCACTTCGAGAAACCAAACGACTCGGACCCAGCCTGTTGGCACTCCCCACCAGGCCATGAAGCCGAGCCAGGCCGCCTGGGCCAGCGCCGTAACGACCGCCAACTCGCCCGCGGGCCAGCCGACAACGAAGGCCAGCATGGCCAGTGGGCCCCGCCGCGTGGGGCGAAGCGCCGTGGCCGTGGCCACGACGAAGAATGTAGAAACGAGGAGCGCTAACCAGATCACCCCTCCATTCTGGCGGGGCCACGTCGGCGACCAATCATCCGTAGGCTCAGAGCGTGACTGAATCGACGTACCAGCTGCCCGAGAACCTAAAGAAACTGCGGGGCACGCTTGGTATCTGGACCCCCACGGCCGATACCACCCCCGCCAAAGAGACCGGTTCTCTAGCCCAGCGCGCTCAAGATGCCGGCTTCTCTGCGCTCTGGGTCCCCGAAGCCTGGGGTCGCGAGGTCTTCGTCAATTCCAGCCTCATGCTGGCGGGAGCCGATGAGATCATCATCGCCACGGGCATTGCGAACATCTGGGGACGTGACCCGGTGGCGGCCTCTGCCGCGAGCAAAACGTTAAATGCCGCCTACAACGATCGATTTGTCTTAGGACTGGGTGTCAGCCATAAGCCACTCGTTGAACGACTTCGGGGCCACGAGTATGTCGGTCCGGTCGCTGCGATGAGGGCCTACCTCGAAGCAATGCGAGACGCACGAAATTTTTCAATCGAAGGTCGTCTCCGCACCAGCACTGTCATCGCCGCACTGGGACCCAAGATGCTAGAAACCGCCGCCGAACTCGCCGATGGTGTCCACCCCTATCTCGTCACGCCCGCACATACGGCAGTGGCTCGAGCCGCTGTCGGTCCGTTGAAGTTTGTGGGCGTCGAACAGGCCGTCGTCCTCGGTCAGTCGCGCGAGGAGTTTCTCGCACGCGCCCACGAGTATCTGCAGCTCTACACCGGCCTCGACAACTACCGGAACTCGTGGCGACGTTTGGGTTTCACCGACGAAGATTTTGTCCGTGGTGGTTCTGATCGACTCTGCGACGCCATGGTCATTCATGGAGATGAGGCCACAATCATGGAAAAGACTAAAGAACACTTTGAAGCTGGGGCCGACCACGTCTGCCTACAGTTTCTCAATAGCGACATGATGGTCACTCCCTTTGAAGATTGGGACCGCATGGGATTGGCTCTTGCCCAATGAGTCCGGCAATCAACATCCAGCATCACTATCCCGTGTCCGTCGAGCGTCTCTGGAGTGAACTCGAACAAATTGACCGACACGTGTTATGGATGGCCGATGCCGTGAATATCACGTTCACGACCGCCCAAGAG